>OJMN01000854.1_pt1 | contig 18726 bp, 17 predicted proteins | sample 1597261 | NCBI WGS metagenome assembly OJMN01 (sample SAMEA2452130, study PRJEB22498) | human gut metagenome | biome: human feces; feature: human gut; material: feces | place: Australia | collected 2012 | reverse complement strand
CTTTTCGGATTTCGTCCGGCAAGTGGTCGGGAATCAGTGCCTTTAGTCTGTCCTCGCTGCCGTCTTGGATTGCCTGCTCATAATACCAGCACTTGAATTTCAGCATATCCAGTGCCCGGTTCATGTGCGCAATCTCTGCTTCCATGTGGGCTTTCCGCTCCTCAAACATGGCCTTGCGCTGTGGATAGGTGGACGGACCCTCAGCACACCAATCCATGAATTGCCGGATGTCCTTAATCTCCATGCCGGCTCTTTTCAAACACTCAATTACTCGGAGCGCCTCAATCTCCTGATCACTGAATCTGCGAATACCGGACGCCCGTTCCATGTTCGGAAAAAGTCCCTGTTTATCATAATAGCGCAGCGTGGAAACCGGCAATCCAAACATCTCCGATACTTCTCCGATGGTATACATAAAAATATCTCCTTGAATTTTGAAAAAAAGTCTTGACCTAAAGTTAAGTTTAGGTGCTAACATGAGGATATCACAAAGAAAGGACAAGCACAAGGAGTGATTTGTATATGAAAAAGATATTGGTAGCATATTTTTCTGCCAGTGGAGAAACCGCAAAGCTGGCGAAAACCATTGCAGGCGATGTTGGCGGTGATTTGTTTGAAATTGTACCGACGGTGCCGTATACCGCTGCTGACCTTGACTGGATGGACAAAGGCAGCCGCAGCACTGCGGAAATGAACGATGACAACAGCCGCCCCGCCATTGCAGGCAAGGTTGCGGATATGGCACAGTATGACACTGTGTTTGTGGGATTTCCCATCTGGTGGTATCAAGCGCCGCGCATCATCGAAACGTTTCTGGAAAGCTATGATAAAGTAAATAAAGAGAAACGAGGTGTCTATTATACTCCGTTACCTGTTGTGAGATTTATTGTAAGAGCTGTAGACGATATATTAAAAACCGAATTTAATTTACCACATGGCTTGGCTGATGACACTAAGGTTAAGTATAAAAGGTTTGTTTATGTAGATACTTCAAATAAAAGAGCTAAACAACCAAAAGAAGTGTGGTCAGAAGAAGAAATCTACAAAGTGCAAATTTTAGACCCTGCAACAGGTACGGGAACATTTTTGGCTGAAACAATCAGAAAAATTTATGAATACTTTGTAAACCAAAAGGGGATTTGGTCTCAATATGTTGATAATGCACTGATACCTCGCTTAAATGGCTTTGAAATCATGATGACACCTTATGTTATGTGCCATTTAAAACTAGACCTTTTATTGCAGGATACAGGTTATATAACTACAAAGCAGACTAACCGTTTTAATGTATATCTTACTAATGCGCTGGAAAAGGACGAAACAACAAAATACCCTCTATTCGACTGGTTGTCGGAAGAAGCTCGTCAAGCAGGTAAAATTAAATCAGAAAAGCCCATTATGGTTGTAATGGGAAACCCTCCATATAGTGTCAGCAGTTGCAATAAAAACGAGTATATTGACGAACTCATGGAAGTTTACAAACAGGATTTGAACGAACGTAATATTCAACCGTTATCAGACGATTACATTAAGTTTATCCGTATGGGTGAAAGCTTTATAGAAAAGAACAAAGAGGGCATTCTTGCATATATCTCTAACAACAGCTTCTTAGACGGCGTAATACATAGACAAATGCGTAAACACCTATTAGAAACTTTTGACAAGATTTATGTAATTAATTTACATGGTAATGCTAAAAAGAAAGAATGTTGTGCTGACGGTTCTAAGGACGAGAATGTATTTGATATACAGCAGGGCGTAAGTATCAATATATTTATTAAGACCAACTCTGACAACAAAGAATCTGCAAAGGTGTATTATAAAGACCTTTACGGTTTACGTGTCGATAAATACGCATACTTAGATAATAACAATATGGCAACTGTAGATTATACAGAGTTAATACCTGTAGAACCTTACTACTTCTTTGTGCCTAAAGATTTTGGACTTCAAGAAGAATATGAGAAAGGTGTTAAGGTTGACGAGTTATTCTTAGTTAATACAAGTGGAGTAAAAACACACCACGACAATGAACTTGTCTCGCTATATCCGTTTGATACTAAAACAAACAGACTATACAGTTACAAACCATTTGATACAAGGTATATTAATTATGATTTATCTAGGGTCGTACGTCATAGATATTCTGTTATGAAACACTTTGTACTTGGTAAAAATATCGGATTATGTTTAATGAGAAGTCTTGTAAATACTGAGTTATATAATACGGTATTTTTATCTCATAGTCTTTCAGATATAAATTTCTATGGTTTTCAATCTTATACATTCCCTCTATACCAGTATAACGACTCTGCCTCTGAACAAGTATCATTCTTTACTCAGAACCGTGAACCGAACTTAAATATGGATATAGTACATGAATTTGAAAGCAAACTAGGCTTAATCTTCACGGTAGAAAAAGAAACTACGGATGGTACATTTGCACCTATAGATATTCTTGACTATATCTATGGAGTTCTGCATTCAAACACATATAGGACTAAGTATAAAGAGTTTTTAAAAATTGACTTCCCTCGTATCCCGTACCCTAAAGATAGTGACTATTTCTTTAAAGTTGCTGAACTAGGACGGCAGATTAGAGAGATACACCTGTTTGACAGCCCTGTACTTAATAACCTTGTAACCTTGTTTCCTATTGATGGGGATTGTGAAGTGATTAAACCCGAATACAAGGACGGTAAAGTCTATATCAATGCTGCACAATACTTTGACGGTGTGCCTGAACAGGCTTGGAACTTTTATATAGGCGGATATCAACCCGCTCAAAAGTGGCTCAAAGACCGCAAAAGACGTATATTAAGTTATGAAGATATAATCCATTACCAAAAGATTATAGTTGCTCTTGAACAAACTAACAGGCTAATGCAAGCAATAGATGAAATAATAATTATTTAGTTTTTGCATAAAAACTCTTCAAAGAATTTGAAAAAACACTTATGTTCGAACTTTTTATATGACGGTTCAAAACTAACAATAACAATAAAAGAGCCGTTCATGGCTCTCTTAAAATTCGCTATTTTTAAAAATGGGGCGGGTAATGGGATTCGAACCCATGTATATCGGAACCACAATCCGAGGTCTTAACCACTTGACGATACCCGCCATAATTTATTGGATTTAATAAAAATATATCAAATAAAAATTCTTTTTCAAGTATTTAATTAAAAAGGGCAGAAAAACTGCCCCCATTTTTTATTCTGATAAAAATCTAATTACATTTAAGGACTTGTCCCAACCGTTAGATTGTTTTGCTGTTTTGTATTTTTCCAGCTTTGCTATTCTTTTTTCTTTAAGTTTAGCCTGTTTCTTTTTAAACGAAGCTAGTTTTTTAGGGTCAGCATTTCTTTCTTTTACAATAGGCCCTGCATATGCCATGAATTTTTTATAAGAGTCAGATGTATATCCCAGCTTGGCTTTTGCGGGATAAGTGTATGTTATATAGTCATAAATATACATAGTTCTCTTGTCACCTGATGGATGAGTAGATGTAAAATCTGCATAGTTTCCGCTTATCTTGTAAAGTACCGAAACCATTGCAAGCGGGTTGTAGCCGGCTTTAGTCATAAGGTCCACACCGGTAACGTCAGCTTCGTATTCTTCAGTTCTGGACATTTTTAGCATAGTCAAATTATTGGCTGCATTTGCTCCAGCTTTAAGCCTTGAGTCCATATTTGCATTGTATATCGCAGTGGCAGTTATTGTACCTAATACGTTTTGTTTTGCGACGTGGTTGTTCACAATGTGACCAATTTCATGAGCAATTACTCCAGCTAGTTCTGCATCGTTCTGGACGAATTTTAACATTCCTGTGTACACACAAATTTCTTTGTCGGCGTTAGCGAATGCATTTACTTCATCTGTTTCGATTACTTTAAAATTGATTTTTGTGGGTAGATTATTCTTTGCAAGCAAGGCTTTACCGATTCTGTTTACTCTTTCAACATTTGCTTTAGTTGTCCAGTTTGTTGTCGCTGCATTTGCGCTAAGCTGTAAACCAAATACCAGAGCTAAAAAAAGCCCTAAAATCTTCTTCATAAATTACTCCAATTAGCTAACACTATTAAATTATAATATACTTTGCTATTTTTGGTAGTGTAAAATCTCGTAAAAAATGATATACTATTCTCAATGGAAATTATAATAAAGGAGAAGACACTAATGTCAAAAGAGGATAATTCTATAAGCTTTGGTATGGGTTTGCTTGCAGGTATTGTCGGTGGAGTGGTTGCAGCTATTTTATATGCCCCTAAATCAGGAGCAGAAACAAGAGAAGACGTTAAAAATTACGTTAATGATTTTGCTCAAAGACACGCTCCGGAAATCAAGGAAGCTAAAAAACAGGCTCTGGAATCTCTTGATATGATGAAGTATAAGCTTGAAAAGCAATACAACAAAATAAATGAACATATTAAAGCAAAACAAATGGCAAAAGCCAGAGAGATGGAAGACCAATCTTACGATTTCAATTAAAGATAAATTACTATAATTTAGGAGAAAAACATGTCAACAGCACTTACCGTAAGCCTTATACTTTTAGTATTTGTAATAATGGGTGCAATTATTGCAACCACCGTTTACTTTGTTAAATTGTTAATAGAGCTTACTTTGCTCACAAAAAACCTTGATGAGACAACAACAATTGTCAAAGGCGAGCTTGAGCCGATTCTTGGAGAATTAAAAGAAACAATGACAAACGTTAACAACCTTGCAAAAAATGCGGACAATCAAGTTGCAACTATCAGAAAGATTTTTGCAACAGTTATTGGTTTCTTTACTATGTTTGCAGGGAAATTCAAGTTTTTGCAGAGCAGCTTCTTTAAAGGTTTTATTTCTTCATTCAACCTTTTCAGAAGAAAATAATAAACATTTGTAAATATTGTATAATATACACCCGTACTATAGATTAGCTTGATGACAAACGGGGTATTTTATATAAATAATCAAGAAAATATCTATTAACAAAAAAGTAAATAAGTCCAAAGGAGAAAGATTATGTCAACAGGAAAATTTTTAGCAGGTTTCATAGTAGGCGGAGTAGTTGGAGCTGTTATGGGTCTTTTACTTGCACCTCAATCAGGTGAAGAAACTCGTGAAATGCTTGCAAGAAACTCTGAAGAATTGAAAAACAAAGCTGAAAAAACAGTTAAAGAAATTCAAGGAAAAGCAGAAGATATTGTTTCCGACATGCAGAAAAAAGGCGATGATATCATGGAAAAAATCCAGACTATGATTAACTCTAAAAAAGAAGAAGCATAAGCCTGAATAAAGTTTCAAAACCGCTCCGGATTATTACTTAAAGAAGGAGCGGTTTTAGTTTGCAATTTATTATGATTAACCTCTGTGTTTTATAATATATGCAATTGTTTTGGGGAAGTTTTCCTGTAGCTGGTGAGCTCTTTTTAGCACCCACAACGGTGCCTTTGCACTGTTTATAAGAGCTTCTGTCTCGGCAACAACCTCTTCAAGGCCGCCATTTTTAACGTCGTGAAGGTATTCATTAATAAAATATCCGGCATAAAGTCTTATTCTACGGGGTAAAGAGTTTAAATACTCCTGTTTTTCCTCTTGAAAAATTTTCATCAATTTTTTATCCGAGCTAAAATTGTTTTTGTTGCTATCAAAAAAGCTTACGTTTCTAAAACCGTTACTAACAAAGGATTTTCCATTTTTATGACTTAGAAGGTGACCTTTTTCGTGATGGAGGATAAACTCATCAGGAGCAACATCCAAACGTCCTACCTCATATATACAAGAAGATTCAATCGGACTGGCTTTATAAACAGAATGAACAGTGTCATTCAATTCTTCTAAAGTAGCACCACACAAGCCTTTAAAGAATTCTTTCAATTCTCTGTCAGAATCTTTAATTATTTCATTTAAATCTATTTGGGTAATTTTTCCCGTAGATTCATTCACAACACGAATTTTGTCATTGTTGGTATAAACTTTATGGACTTTGCCATTTACAGAAGAAGTTGTGCACAAATTATTTAAGCGAGAAAGTGCGCTTTCCCTTTTAGCAAGCTCATTTCCATCTTTGTCATAAATAACATAATCCATTATTTGTGCCTGAATATCACCGTTTTTGTCAGGTTTATTTTTGTATCTTACACGTGTCATAATACCCTGCGGGCTTTTTAAATTTTTTTCTATATAAACAGAACCATCCGGTTTTTTATAAGCAAATGAATTGGTATGCAACCTGCCTTTGCTGTCCATAACTTTTATATTGTATGTGCCCTCTACACCGGAAAGTTTGATAAATTCTCTTGATATCATTTTCCCGGCAGCATCTTTTTCTTCCTTTATTTGAGAATCCAGAATCCATTTTTTCGTTTTGGAGTCGTAAAATTGATGGATTTGATATGTAGTATTCTTTCTCAAATCCTTAAGATTTGTATTTTGAGTACGTATGTTATCTTTGTTTACACCAAATGTTGAACCTTCTGTTGAAAGCATATTAAAATACTTGTCATAAACAAAAACCTTTTTATTATAAAAATCCTTGCCTATTTCATCTTTTATTGCAATAACAGCCTCATTTGTTTGAGGGTCAATAACAAAATCCAACTTTTCAGAGGGTCTTAACTTGTCATTATAACTTTTCAACAAATCAAGAAGCTTGTTTATGTCACCATTAAAACTAATAATATCAATGTCAGGTTTATCCAACGCCGTGATAAATGCATATTCAGGAAGTGCAAGCTTTTTAGTCAGTATATCAATATTTTTGCTTACAATGTTAGAGTTTTTGTCCTCCGTAAGATTTTTAATAATAAGCTCAGGCGATATTTTCTCCAAAAACTTTTCAAAAACCGTATTGTTAAAAAGTTTTGTATAATTGTTTAAAGTCTTTTTTTCAAATTTACTTACATCATCACTCCCCATAAAAATGATACCCGCAAGTAAATCATCGCCTATTTTTTTTAAAATATTTTTATTAGCAGGGTTTGATGCAAATTTGTCTAAAGACGAAATACATTTTTTAATCTTTTTAGATTCCAAATGTATATCATAGCCATGTTTCAAGCCTTCAAAATAATCATCACACAAGTCCTCAAAAGTTGCCAAATCTGACAATGATTGAGATTTAGCTATATGTTGTGACAGGTCATAAAGAGCGGAGATATTATCTTGTACTTTTGCTACAGTCAAATTTTTATCCAAGAAATGTTCTTGAGAATTTAGGTCAATAAGTACTTTAATTTGTTCCGATATTGCTTTGCTTGCTTGTTTTGAACATAACTGTTGAGACTCAACAAATTGAGGCAGCACTGATTTAAACGAGGGCTCATAGGGTTTCGTTTTACAATTGTTATTGGCTGCTATTAGAGGATATATTGTATTGATTTGTGACATAAAAATAGTTCCTGCAATTTATTAAAACGCAGGAACTATTTTTTTTACCATATTGTTAATTATCTGTTACAAATTATACGTGCAGCGTGCACACCGGAAGCCGAAGCCTGGATAAGACCTCTTGTAACACCGGCACCATCGCCTATTGTAAAGAGATTTTTGACCTGTTCTGTTTCCAGCTCTTTTGTCAATTTAACACGTCCTGAATAGAATTTAACTTCTATACCGTAAAGCAGTGTATATCTTGAAGCCACTCCCGGAGCAATTTTGTCCAAAGCCTGCAGCATTTCAATTATCGCTGTCATTTGACGATAAGGAAGAACAAGGCTCAAATCACCCGGTGTAGCGCATTTTAAAGTCGGAGTAATGATGCTTGATTTTATTCTCTCCGGTGTTGAGCGACGGCCATCTAACAAGTCGCCAAAACGTTGAACAAGAATTCCGCCAGAGAGCATATTAGCAAGTCTTGCAACGTGTTGACCGTATGCAATTGGTTCTTTGAACGGTTCTGTGAATTTTTCACTAACAAGCAGTGCAAAGTTTGTATTTTGCGTTCTTTTTTCAGCATAGCTGTGACCGTTAACAGTGGCAATACCGCTGTAATTTTCTGCTACAACTTCACCGTAAGGGTTCATACAAAAAGTTCTGACTTCATCCCCGAAAGTTTTTGAATGATAAACGAGTTTTGATTCATAGAGTTTATCAGTAATGTGAGAAAAAACAGGAGCAGGGAGCTCAACTCTGACACCCACATCCACAGCATTGTTGACCATACCTATTTTGTTTTTTGCAAACTCTTTTGTAAGCCAGTCAGCGCCTTCTCTTCCCGGTGCAATAATAAGGTACTCAGAGCGTATTTCTTCTCCATCTGTTGTAACAAAACCTTTTACCTGTTCATTTTCAACAATAAGGCTCGCTGCAACTGTTTTATTTAAAATAGTAACGTTTTCATTAAGGTAATCCTGCATGTTTTTCAAAACACCAAGACTTCTTTCAGTACCAAGGTGTCGCACTGGAGAGTGAACCAGTTTTAATTCAGCAAGAGTGGCAGCTCGCTCAATATCGGCAAAATCATCTCTGTTTGTACCAAAAACCTCTTCGGTTGCCCCAAATTTGAGATAGATATCATCTGTATATTTAACAAGTTTTTCAACTTCATCTCTAGACATATAATCCAACAAGTGGCCGCCAACATCAGGTGTAAGCGTCAATTTGCCGTCAGAAAAAGCACCTGCACCTCCCCATCCGCACAACAAACCGCAAGTACGACAGTTCATACATTTAGGTACGCCTTCTCTTAAGGGACATTTTCTTTCTTCAATTTTCAAACCTTTTTCAACTATCACCACTTTCCAATCAGGTTTTAGTTTCATAATTTCAAGTGCAGCAAAAATCCCCGCAGGGCCGGCACCAATAATAGCCACGTTGTAGTTAGAAGCAATGTTCATTCAGACAGTTCCTTATTTTTCCCATACATTCTGATTGTAGCTTAAAAATATTTAAATAATACAAAACATAAATATTTTTCTAAAAAATTTACAAGTGCTAACAGGCAGCCCGATTTTGTGGTATAATTTACCCCAAAAAAAGAATTATTTAATTAAGGAGTATCTATGGAATATTTGCAAGAAGTGTTGAATGGATTAAAAACAAAAAACAGTAACGAACCCGAATTTTTACAGGCAGCATACGAAGTTTTAACAACATTAAAACCTGTGATTGAAAAACATCCGGAATTTAAAATCAATGCACTTCTTGAAAGAATAACAGAACCTGAAAGACTGATATCTTTCAGAACTACAGGCTCCGTTTTCTTTTGTGTAGTTTTAATACTCCCTGAGGAAGATTTTTTGGAAGAAACCGTTTCCTCCACAAAAGTATTCCATGCCTTGCATGCCGGGCACTGCCCCATCCACTTGGCTGATTCATACCCGCATTCCTGACAAAAATAAACCGTTTTTTTATTTTTTAGCATTTTACAATTTTAACTTCTGCTTTGGTGTTCGCATCCAGTTCAACACTGAAAGAAAGCTTGCCGCCCAGGTTTGTGGTCATTGTACCTGTACTTACATCATCAATAAATACCTGATACTCTGTCTCAGCTTCCAGTTCAACAGTAATCTGAGAATCCTCAAAGCCCTGAACCTCAAAACTCATTGCTGTTCCATCCTGCTGAAGATGGAACACACTGGTTCCCGGAACAGACTCATATACGAACATTCCATTACGCTCAAGTTTGGTGATCTCCTTATATGTTTTTACTTTATACATATCTCCCTGATACTGATAATCCGACAATTTGGATTTCTGATTTAATTCATAATCTCCAAAACTGATAGTCCCATTATCTTCTGTGCGGATCAATTCCTGTACCACTGCCATGATCTTATGTCCTCCTGAAATCTTTCGTTGTATAGTTTTAATTTTGTTAATTATAACTTATTTCTGTTTTTTTGGCTATAGAAAGTAATAAAATTCTTACGCTTTCTCCGCATCTTTTACTTCAAAGTAGATTTTCTTGTCTTTGACCTTCACCTGTACGGTATCACCGGCTTTGATCCGACCTTCAAGGATTTCTGTTGCCATCTCATCCTCAATCTTTGTCTGGATCGCACGACGCAACGGTCTTGCACCGTATTTACTGTCAAAGCCTGCATCTGCGATAAGATCTTTAGCTGCTCCGGTAACTTTCAGTATGATATCCAGCTGTTCCTGACAGCGTTTTTCCAGGTTTTTCAAAAGAATAGTAACGATCTTCCTGATATTTTCTTTATTCAGAGAATGGAATACCATGATCTCATCAATACGGTTCAGGAACTCTGGGCGGAATAACTGCTTTACTTCGTCCATCACATTTGCTTTCATACGCTTGTAATCCGCCTTCTGGTCTTCCTGCTGGGTAAATCCAAGCTTCTTCGGTTCAATGATTGCCTTGGCACCTGCATTGGACGTCATAATGATAACCGTATTGCGGAAATCTACTTTTCTTCCCTGCGAATCCGTAATATGTCCGTCATCCAGTACCTGAAGTAAAATATTAAACACATCCGGATGTGCTTTCTCAATCTCATCAAACAAAATGACAGAATATGGATTTCTGCGTACTTTTTCGCTGAGCTGTCCGCCATCCTCATGTCCCACATACCCCGGAGGCGATCCGATCATCTTGGATACACTGTGCTTCTCCATATATTCGGACATATCTACCCGGATCATATCCTCTTCATTGCCAAAGAGTGCTTCTGCAAGAGCTTTGGAAAGCTCTGTCTTTCCGACACCTGTAGGACCAAGGAATAAGAATGAACCAATCGGACGTGCCGGATCTTTCAATCCCACTCTTCCTCGTTTTACCGCTTTGGAAAGTGCCTGGATTGCCTCTTCCTGACCAATCACACGCTTCTCCAGTGTTTTATCCAGCTTTTTCAGGCGTTCGCTCTCAGATTCATTCAGTCTTGTTACCGGGATTCGTGTCCACATGGAAATTACATCCGCAACATCTTCTTCAGTTACCGGAACTTTTTTCTTTTCATTCTTTTTATTGAAACGCTTTTTCGCCTGCTCTAATTTCTTTTCTGCTTCCTTCTGTTCTCTATGGAGCTCCGATGCTTTTTCAATATCTCCTGCTTTCAGCGCCGCTTCTTTTTCCTGCTCCAGCTTTCCACAGCGGATTTCTGTCCCAACAATATTCTCCGGCACTTTAAATCCACGAAGTTTTACTTTTGAACAGCTTTCATCCAACACATCAATTGCCTTATCCGGAAGGAAACGGTCATTGATATAACGGCATGACATATGTACTGCCGCTTTCAACGCATCCTCTTCGATCTCTACATCATGATGAGCCTCATATTTTTCTTTCAGACCTTCCAGGATCCGGATACACTCGTCTTCTGTCGGTTCTTCAACCGTAACCGGCTGGAATCTTCTTTCCAGAGCCGCATCCTTCTCAATATACTTGCGGTATTCCGTAAGAGTTGTTGCACCGATCAGCTGCATCTCCCCTCTTGCCAGAGATGGTTTCAGAATATTGGATGCATCAATCGCACCCTCTGCACCACCGGCACCGATAATGGTATGAAGTTCATCTAAGAAAAGGATAATATTGCCCGCCGTCTTTACCTCACGGATCAATTTTTTCATGCGCTCTTCAAATTCACCACGATACTTGGAGCCTGCAATCATCCCCGGAAGATCCAGCACCATGATCCGCTTATCTTTCATGCTTTCCGGAACAATTCCTTCCGCGATCTGTCTTGCAAGTCCTTCCACGATTGCTGTCTTACCGACTCCCGGCTCTCCCACAAGGCACGGATTATTCTTGGTCCGTCTGCTCAGGATCTCCATGATACGTGCAATTTCTTTTTCACGTCCAATAACCGGATCCAGCTTTCCTTCTCTTGCTTCCTGTGTCAGATCCGTACTGTACTGGTCTATAATTCCGCCAACAGTTTCCCCATCCTTCTGATTTTCCATATACTCTTTCGGATCAATTCCCGCCGCAAGCAGAAGATCCTGAAAAAGTTTTTGAATATTTACATTCAGGGTCATCAACATACGGGTAGCCACACAATCTCCATCTTTGAGCATTGTAAGCAGAAGATGTTCGGTTCCGACTTTTTCAGATGCAAGCTGCACTGCCTCATTCTGGCTTTCTTCCAGAATATATCGAAGTCTCGGACTGTACTCCAGATGCTTTCTTTCCTTCTTAGCTGCCTCAGGAGCAGATACAAGGATATCCATTGCTTTTTCCATCTGTTCTTCATCGACTTTATTCTTATCAAGCACCTGCCCTGCAACTCCGGTAAAAACCCTCTTAAGCCCGAAAAGAAGATGTTCTGTCCCAACATATGGATGCTTCAGTTCGGCTGCAATCTTCCGTGCCATATTCAGCGCTTCCTGCGCCTGCCTTGTATATTGCTTTTCTGCCATATAATTTTAGTCTCCTTTTTTCAATCTATCTCTGTTCATAATCTGCATAGATCTCGTCTACCAGTTCATGAACTTCTTCTTTCGTAATGTTTTTGCAACTTCCTTTTGCCAGAAGTACCCGAAGCTGCTCTTTCAGATCCTGCAAAGCTTCCAGCTTATCTTCATCAATACAGATCACCGCACCTCTTCGTCTGTCAAGCTGAAGAAAACCTTCCTGCCGCAGGACATTGTATGCCTTATTCACTGTATGCATATTGATTCCGATATTATCTGCCAGCTGTCTCACAGACGGCAAAGTATCTCCTTCATGAATCGTCGAAGTGGCAATTCCCATAATGATCTGATTCCTGAGCTGTATATAAATCGCCTCATCACTGTTAAAATCAATTTCAATCAGCATAAAACGCACTCCTTTTTCTATTGTACCGGCATCGCCATTGTTATATCTATGTTAGCACAGACGACACTTTTTGTAAAGGAAACAGTATGTAAAAAAGCACTACCTCTTCTTACTCACACTTTTTTGTGCTTTCCGTTTCAGAAGTAATGCTTTTCATTTCTTATTTCCGATTTCTTTCTCTCACGTTCAAACCTCTTCAACCTAAAATATTCTTCAGATCCTCATCTACTGTACTGATCGGGGTAATCTGATACTCTTGTACCAGGTAATTCAGAACATTCGGTGACACAAACGCCGGAAGCGTCGGACCCAGATAAATATTTTTGATTCCGAGCGCCAGAAGTGTCAGCAGAATCGCAACCGCTTTCTGTTCATACCATGACAGGATCATAGACAGTGGAAGTTCATTTACCTCACACTCAAACGCTTCTGCAAGAGCAATTGCAACTTTAATCGCACTGTACGCATCATTACACTGTCCCATATCCAAAATTCTTGGAATCCCCTCAATTTCTCCGAGCCTCAGATCATTCAATCTGTATTTTCCACATGCCAGCGTCAGGATGATCGTATCCATCGGTGTCTTTTTCGCAAATTCCGTATAGTAGCTCCGTCCTGGTGCTGCGCCATCACAGCCTCCGATCAGAAAGAAATGCCTGATTTTCCCCTGCTTTACCAAATCCACGATCTTTCCTGCATTTTCCAGAACTGCGTTGTGTGCAAATCCGGTCATCACGGTTGTTCCTCCATTAATCCCTGTCATCGGATGATCTTCCGGATATCCACCGCATTCCAATGCTTTTGCAATAACCGGCGTAAAATCTTTGTCCGCACCAATATGAACCATCTCCGGATAAGACACCACCGAAGTTGTAAACACCCGGTCTGCATAGCTCTGTCTGACCGGCATCAGACAATTTGTCGTAAATAAAATTGGCGCAGGAATATTATGGAACTCAAATTGCTGGCTCTGCCAGGCCGTTCCGAAATTGCCTTTCAAATGCGGATATTCCTTTAATTTTGGATATCCGTGTGCCGGAAGCATTTCACTGTGCGTATAAATATTGATGCCTTTATCTTTGGTCTGCTCCAGAAGCAGCTTCATATCATGCAGATCATGACCACTGACTACAATAAACGGTCCCTTTTCTATCGTAAGCGGAACTTCTGTCGGAATTGGATCTCCATAGCTTTCCGTGTTTGCTTTATCCAGAAGTTCCATGCAGCGCAGGTTGATTTTACCTGTTTCTATGACTACCGGAAGCAGTTCTTCCATCCCTTTTTCTTCTCCCAGAATCCTCATTCCCTTATAAAAGAAATTCATAATCTCCGCATCCACATATCCCAGTGCCCATGCATGATAAGCATATGCTGCAGTCCCTCGTAAGCCAAACAAGATCAATGACTTTAACGAACGGATATCTTCCGGTGCCTCCCAGATCTTCTGTACATTATAAGCATCTTTTCCTGGTTTTCTGTTTTCTGCTTCTTCTCTGATCTCATCTGACAGTTTTTTCACTGTATCACTGTTGAAATTTACATTTGTAATCGTGGTAAACAGACCTTTTAACATCAGTTCATCCGAAGATCTGCTTCTTTCATTTTCTGCAACTGCCCTTGCCAGCCGGATCAGTTCACCAGTCAGTTCATCTTGAAGATTTGCTGTATCCGACTTTTTCCCACATACACCTGTATGTCCTTCGCAGCCCGTGTTATGAGCGGTCTGCTGGCATTGAAAACAAAACATTTCCTCCATTTCTTTTTCCTCCATGTTTTTTTAATAGCATGTCAAAATATAGAAAATCTATACCGGAAGAACATTTTTCTTTATTATTCAAATAATATTTTTCAAACATCCAGACTATGGTTCGCAAACTAAAAAAGGATGGCCCACAGACTTTCATCTGCAAGCTATCCTTTTCTGCACGATTCTATTTCAGATTTTTTATTCTACGATGAGTCCTTCTTTTTCAATCACATCGATTACCTGAGTCACATACTTTTCGCAAAGCTCGTCCGTCGCCGCTTCAACCATGACACGGATTACCGGTTCCGTTCCACTTTCACGGACAAGGATTCTTCCGTCATCTCCAAGTGCTTCTGCAACTGCATCGACTGCTTTGACCACTTCCGGATTCTCCCTTGCTGTCTTCTTATCTGCCACACGCACATTTTTCAGAAGCTGTGGATAGATCTTCACTTCTTCTGTCAGCTGTCCGAGGGACTGTTTGGTCTCCATGATAACTTCCATCAGCATCAGAGAAGTCAGAATACCATCTCCTGTCGTTGCATGCTTACTGAAAATAATATGTCCGGACTGTTCACCGCCCAGCATGAATCCATTCTTGACCATGTTCTCATAGACATATTTGTCGCCGACCTGTGTCTTTTCGTACTTCATGCCAATCTTGTCGCATGCTTTATAAAGTCCAAGATTCGACATGATAGTAGTAACGATGGTATCGTCTTTTAACTGACCATGTTCTTTCATATATTTGCCACACACATAAAGGATCAGATCCCCGTCAACAACATTTCCATTCTCATCAACAGCGATGCAGCGGTCCGCATCTCCATCGTATGCAAATCCGACATCCAGACCATTTTCTTTTACATATTCCTGGAGCACGTTAATATGTGTTGAACCACAATTTGTGTTGATATTGGTTCCATCCGGCTCATTATTGATCACATAAGTTTTTGCTCCAAGTGCATCAAATACGCTTTTGGCAATACTTGATGAACTTCCGTTGGAACAATCCAGTCCGACTTTCACCTCTTTAAAAGAACGGGTTGCCAGACTGATCAAATGTCCGATATAACGGTTTCTTCCTGCTGCATAATCTACGGTTCTTCCGATCGCCTCTTTTTTAGCAAGCGGAATTTCTCCGGATTCCCCATCAATATAAGCTTCCACTTTGGCTTCTACTTCTGCTTCCAGCTTCTGACCTTTACTGTTGATCACTTTGATTCCATTATCATAGTACGGGTTATGGCTTGCAGAAATCATGATGCCGCAGTCAAAATCTTCGGTTCTTACCACGTAAGACACGCTTGGAGTTGTCGTCACATGAAGAAGATATGCATCTGCTCCTGACGCAGTAAGTCCTGCCGCCAGTGCATATTCAAACATATAGCTGCTTCTTCTGGTATCTTTACCGATCACGATTCTTGCCTTGTGTTCCTGTCCGTAATACCAGCCAAGATAACGTCCTACCTTAAACGCATGCTCTACCGTCAGTACTACATTGGCTTCTCCACGGAATCCATCTGTTCCGAAATATTTACCCATAATTATTATCTCTCCTCCGGCTTAAAGCCTTTCTTTATTCTGCAAATCTTGCTGTCTGTTCCCGGATCAACTGCTGATCTTCAAAATAGTTGATCTTCATCGCATCTTTTACTTCTTTTAAAGTCTGTGCTGCCACTTTTTCAGCTTCAATACTTCCTTTATGAAGGATCTCGTAGATCTCCGGAATCTTCTTCTCCAGTTCTTTTCTTCTTGCACGGATCGGTGCAAGCTCTTCCTGCATAACCGCATTCAGGAACTTCTTAACCTTAACGTCACCAAGTCCACCACGTCTGTAATGATCCTTCAATTCATCCAGATTCTTATAATCCGGCAGATATTTTTCAAAATGTTCATCTGTACAGAATGCATCCAGATAAGTGAAAACGGAATTCCCTTCTACCTGTCCCGGATCAGATACCTTCAAATGATTCGGATCTGTATACATTCCCATGATCTTCTGTCTTACTTCTTCCTCGGAATCAGACAGATAAATACAGTTACCAAGGGATTTACTCATCTTTGCTTTTCCATCCGTTCCAGGAAGACGGCAACAGCTTTCGTTCTCCGGAATCAGCGCTTTCGGCATAACCAATGCTTCTCCATATACACTGTTGAATTTGTGTACGATCTCACGGCACTGTTCGATCATCGGAAGCTGATCCTCACCTACCGGTACAGTCGTTGCCTTAAACGCTGTGATATCTGCTGCCTGGCTGATCGGATAAGTAAAGAATCCTACCGGAATACTTGCTTCAAAATTACGCATCTGGATCTCCGATTTAACCGTTGGGTTTCTCTGAAGACGGGATACCGTAACCAGATTCATATAATAAAAAGAAAGTTCTGTCAGTTCCGGTACCTGTGACTGGATGAAAATCGTGGATTTCTCCGGATCCAGTCCGCATGACAGATAATCCAGTGCAACCTCAATAATATTCTGACGTACCTTTTCCGGGTTATCTGCATTATCAGTCAGTGCCTGTGCATCTGCGATCATGATAAAGATCTTGTCATATTCTCCGGAATTCTGCAGTTCTACTCTTCGCTTTAAGGATCCAACATAATGTCCGACATGAAGCCGTCCGGTTGGTCTGTCACCTGTTAAAATAATTTTCTCCATTGTTTTTATGTTCCTCTCTGTCGTATTATTCCTGTCTTTTCTTTATTCTTCTTTGTCCGTATCCTCAGCCGGAAGCTCAGATGTACAGTATGCACATCTGGTTGCCGCGATCGGGATTTCTGACATGCAGTACGGGCAGATCTTCGTAGCCGGTGCTGCCGGTGCTTCTTCCTCCTTCTTAAGCAGCTTTTCTGTTCTTGAAGCAAGATTGTTCATCACTTTTACAAAACAAAAAATAACAAGTGCCATCAGAAGAAAGTTGATCACCGCTGTAATAAAATTGCCATATTTGATCGTGTCATTCTCACCAGATCCGATCCGGATCACCCAGTTGGAAAAATTGACCCCACCAGTCAGAAGACTGATCACCGGCATGATCATATCATTTACAAGAGAATTCACAATCGACTGGAATGCACCACCAATAATAACGCCGACTGCAAGATCCATTACATTTCCCCTTGCAATAAACTCTTTGAATTCTGCAATAAATCCTTTTTTAGCCATCTCAAATCCACTTCTTTCGTTCCTTTTAGGCTTCTGCGGCATATAAGGATATTGTACTACATTCCAAACAGGATTTCCACTATAATTCCGCACACTACACTGATTCCGTAAAGTGTTGTGACGATCATCACATTCTTCTTCCAACTATGGTTCGTCTTAAAAAGTACGATCAGTCCGATTCCGGCACATGACAAAAGTCCGGCAAACATACTGCCGACATTTAAGACTCCCTCAAGATAAAATTTCGTAATTGTAATAGAAGCTGCGCAGTTCGGAATCAGACCGACAAGACCAGCCAGAAAAATTCCGGCAATTGGATAATGCGTCACCACGTTCATGACCTCTTCCATTCCAATCCACTCCACAACTGCATTTAACGCAAAAGAAATTACATATATAAATACCAGAATCTGTACCGAATGGATGAGTGCTGATTTTACAATGCTTCCTTCTTCACAGTGACAGTGGTCATGCTCACAGATATCATGAATGTGCAGCCCTCTCTGGTATCCTTTGCCTAGCACCCGCACTCCGATATCAACCAGAATCCCTGCAACAATACCAACGATAATCTTTCCGATTAAAATTGCCATGATCTTACGGACATCCGCCTGCTCTGAGATCAGAATCGGAAGCATCTCATCTGATGTAGACAGAAAAACAGCGATCATCGTTCCAACTGTGATGACTCCGCCGGAATACAGATTTGCTGCTGCTGCCGAAAATCCGCACTGCGGAACAACGCCCAGTATCCCACCGATCACAGGTCCTTTTTTCCCTGCTCCAAGAAGCATCCGCACCGTCTTCTGACCGGCTTTATTCTCCAGATATTCCATCGCAAGGTATGTCAGAAAAAGGAAAGGTATCAGTTTCACAGTGTCAATTGTTGTATCTTTTAGTATATCTATAAACAGTTCCATCTTGTATCTCCCTTCTTGGTTTCACTATTCTAATCCGTTTTGTCATTTTACACTGTCGCTGACAAAAAAGCAAGTAGAATAAATTAGTGTGGCAAAGCAGCAGAAATAAATGGGATAAATTCAAGTTGTGCAAACCATTCCGATGAACCTCTTAGGACGAAAATCGTGTTCAGCAGAG
>OJMN01000821.1_pt1 | contig 19270 bp, 14 predicted proteins | sample 1597261 | NCBI WGS metagenome assembly OJMN01 (sample SAMEA2452130, study PRJEB22498) | human gut metagenome | biome: human feces; feature: human gut; material: feces | place: Australia | collected 2012 | reverse complement strand
GCTGCCCGGAAGAAAATATCGTCTCGATCTGCCGCAGCTCGTTTTCCCTGCCAACAAAATTTGCAGTATTGTAAGCAAAACTGTGATATAAAAACACTCTTTCTACATCCGACTCCCGGATCAGTTTTTCCAAAATTTCAAGCACTTCATCCACAGACGCATAACGTCGTCGAACCGTTGCCGCCAGCGTCCGGTGAAAAAACTCCTGCATCAGCCGGAACAGCACCGGCTGATAGCGTGCATCCTTCCATTTCATGCCCGAAAAATCATATATCGCACCCACCGCACTGTCCATGGCATTCGGCGTTCTTCCAAAAAGCTTATAAAAAGCGATCGCCCCGATCGCATAAACATCAGTCGCTTCACAGATTTTGCTGCATTTTCCACGCACCAGTTCCGGTGCCGCATAACCGTCCGACACAGAAAATGTCCAACCATTTGGCTGTGTCTGTATTTTTTCTTTTCTCACCATAGAATCAAAATCAAATAAAACCATCTGCTCTTTTGTTTCCGGGATCAGCAGCACATTTTCCGGTTTGATATCAAGATGTAACATCCCGCAGTCATGGTATTTTTTCACAATCCTGGCAAGCGTCCGCAGATGCAGAAACAACGACTGCAGATTCTCATCCGCCTCGCTTCGATAATCCCTGCCCTCGATCTCCGTCATGACCACATAGCAGGTATTGTGATATTCATAAATATTTGTTGCATTTGCAGTGGAGTTCACAAGTCCGAGCGTTGTTTTCAATGCCGTATTTTTCCGGTAAGCTTCCAGAAATTTCTGCTTTTCTGCAAGAAACGTCTGCTCACAGGACAAATCCGGTGTCAGATTTTCCTCGGCATCCCGCTCTATTTCCAGGCGGTACGGATAACATTCTTTTATTTTAACCAGATGTCTTTCACCGATCCGGTCTCTGTAAAATCCATTGTATACAATACAGCTTCCGCCACGCCCGATCTCCTCCGCAATGACATAACGGTGTTCTTCCCCAAAAACAAGCTCCCATCCCTGTGGCAGCGGTTTTCTTTTATCAAACATCCTCTCACCTCAATTTTTTCTTTTCTGCCGCAGCAATTTTGTCACTTTCCAGTCACAAATGGGAAATTTCTCTCACATTGGCTGTAAATTTCAACTATTTTCCACTCTTTTCTCCAACATTTGTCTTTTTTATAGTATAATCTATCTATAAGACAGGACGCAAGAACCTGCATTCACAGAAGGAGGATTTTACTATGACAAAGGATCATCTGAATCTTTCAACAGACAATGCCCAGGATAGCCTGTTTTCCATCGATGACTGTAATGAAGCTTATCAATATTTACAGAATTCGGCAAACTTTGTCTCTTTCCATACAGGACTCACAACTTTGATGCAGCGATGCGGATATACCGGCTCCAGCGAAGATGTCGAAGAAAAAACGGCATATCTCCTGCTGAAACTTGCCGCTATCCATGTAAAGATCACGGAAATCACAGTCCGTGACTGGTTTTCTGCCAAACCCCCCCCATCCCTCGACTCCAGAAGCCGCAAACTCGTCTATGAAATCTGCTTTGCCCTTGGTGCTTCTTTTGAGCTTGTACAGGAATTTTTCCGTCAGGTTTACTTCAGCCGCAGCTTTAACTGCCATACCATAAAAGAGGCCGTTTATTACTATTGTCTCCATCAGAACCATTCTTACAATCATGCTCTCGAGCTTTACGAAACCATCAAAGCCATGCCGGAAACGGCAAAATTCGAAGCTTCCGCTCCCGTCTACACCGATCAGATCCGAAATGCTCTCGACAACTGCCACAGCGACGAAGAATTTCTCGCCTACTTTTCCAGAAATAAATCCATCTTTGACCGCTGGAACCAGAGAGCACTTTTTTATATTGAAGAATTTATCCGCCAGATCCGCGGAACAAAAGAAGATATCGGGCGGATTCCTGCTTTTGTTGACTTTGGCACGATTCCGGATGCAAAAACATTGGCCACGCCTCCGGCTTCCGGGTTGATCACCCAGGAATTTTTCATGCAGGCTCGTCATTTAGGTATCAAGTGGAAGTACCGAAAGCAAAATATTGCTTCCATTGATTTTATGCTGGAATTTATCACAACCTTTACCACCGGAGTAACAAAAGATGCCACTCTTCCGGATATCGTAAAATTAAATTTTCCATCCAAAAAGACCTTTTCCAAAATCTTAAACCGCAGCCAGTCCGAAATGAGCACCTCTTACGATTCCATCCGCAAGTGTCTGATCCTGTTAAAGTTTTACCATTTCTGGGTCACACTGGAACTGATGATGGATTCCGGCAATGCTGCCGAAGATTCACAAACCGAATACGCTGATTATTTCGATGACTTCTGCGAAGAGATGGCTCAGCTGCTCGAAGAATGTGGCTACGAAGAACTCTATGAACGAAATCCTTACGACTGGATCTTTCTGTGGGCTTCCACAACGGAACAGCCGCTGGAAAGCTTCCGCGGGGTGATGAGAGCAATTGATTTTGACGACTCAGAGCATTGAAAAGCTACGGAAAAATTATGAATGTGCAAAGGAACGAATTCCCCGAAGGCACGTAAAAGTGCCTTCTTGGGAATTGTTCCTTTTGCACATTGCCAAAAACTCTTGACTTGCCAGAAGTCTCGGAAGTGAAAAGAATCTCATACCACAAACAATTTAAAACACCTTCCTGTTCATTCTTGTCTCCTCCTTAGTTTTGTTTTGTATTACTAAGGTAACATAAATGAAAGGAAGGTGTGTGAAAGTGATTTTTACTGTGAGCATTATATCTTTCATCCTTGCTCATACTTTAGGTAATACCGAATCTTTTACCATATTCTGCAAATTCCTTCCATATGTATTCAGGCAATGATCCATGCAAGAGTGCAGTAGAATATGACACAAAAAGATTTATCAGTCAGAACAGAAAGGATGCTTTGGAACCTGTTCCTTTTTTCTTTCCAGTGCCTGACACCTTTGATTTTCCATTTTTGATTTACTTAAGCTTTTTGTTGCATCAATATCCGTTTACTGTTATACTTAAAATATACTTCATAAGAAAGAAGGTGCTTTGATGAGTGCCCCACAAACTATAAATGGTTTGATGCGTCATTTAAGAAATGACTGTAATATTCAAATTAATGGAAGTTTCCAAAAAAAGCAACTAATAAGTTATGGATACTATCATGGATATAAAGGTTATCGTTTTATTAAAAACCGTCATAACAGAATTGCATATACAGATTTTAGTGAAGTTGTTGCCGTCATTGAATACGATAACAATATGAAAGCCGCATTATATTCAGACTTAATGTTTATTGAAACTGCTATTAAAAATATTGTCTGTAACGAGTCGGTAAATGGATTAAAATTAGGTACTTTCGAATATGTGTACAAAGAACGTATGAAAGACAATACTACAAATACCCGGCTACAATCTAAGCGTCTCAAATTAAGAAACTCCGTTTATTCTAAGTTATCTGCACGCTATAATACCGAGGAAACAAATGATAACCAGATGATCCATCACTTTTATAATCGCGGAGAAGATGCCCCTTTATGGGTTGTTTTTGAAATATTGTATTTAAGTGATCTTGCCAGTTTTTTTGAATGTCTGAACGAGAATATGCGTGAACATATTATGAACCAATTAGATATATTCGATCTTTCCATTGATTCCAATAGAAATTTACTCAGCGGTATGTTATACACTTTAAAAACTTTGCGTAATTCTGTTGCTCACAACAATATTATTTTTGATACCAGATTTAAAGATAGAAACATCAATACTGTATTGAAAAAATGGGTTGAAAAAGAAACAGGCATAAATAATATTACTTTATACTCGCTAATTGATTATATTATCATTGTATGTTGCCTGTTAAAACGTATTGATTTCAGTTCTTCCAGGGCTAAGCAATTAGTTCAGGCATATAAAGAACAAAATCAATTATTACAAAGCCGAGTTGCACCTGGCATTTATTCACAGATCATACAGCAAAATGTTACTTTAAAGATAACAGCACTCGAAACTTATCTCAATATATAATCATTCTAAAAAGTAATATTTTACTTGCATTTTTTCAGCGTATCATGTATATTATAACTATTGAAAGAGGTGTATGTTTTCGGACTGCACTGGGGGAGTCACTCTGTGGCTCCCTTTTATGTTGCACTTATATCTTAACATTCTAAATTGAGAGATAGGAAAAACACTTAAAACAGATCGATGTCATAGCACCTGTCATTCAGGATCTCTATCCTGATCCATCCAGAACTATAATGTAACACAAATCTATCAGCATCTTGTCTCGGATCCCTTTATACCGGCCTCTGTCAGCGTCTGTGCTGTCCAGCGTTTCATTAAACAAAACGATCTGAAATCAGCAAGAAATCCAAATATGCGGGACTGCAACGCTTTTGAGGAAGATTTTATTCTTCCGTTATACGATCGCTCATTCCATGCTCTTCCAGATATGCATCAAACGCTTTATCAATCAGTGTATTTGCCATGTAAGTTGACTGCGGTACATCATTAAATCCCACGTATACTGCCTGAAACATACCACTGTTCATATCAAGCTGAAATTGCATACATGTCTCCACTTCTACATTCTGATAGAAGCAATAGCCGGTAAACTCTACAATATCTACAAGTTCTTCTCCGCTTTCTGTGCCAGACTCCTGCTGGATTTCTTCACCTTCCAGACCTTCTGTATCATTTTCCGGATCCTTCGCCTGAAAATATTTCCATTTTGGTTCTGCAAAAAATGCTTCAAAAGCTTCCCCATACGTGATATCCGGATAATCAAAACCTGTTCCGTTCTTAACCATCTGCACATGAGGATCATCATCCATGCTGGTATCAATGGATTTGTTTACTTCATTGACTACATTTTCCACACTTCTTCTTGTACATCCAGTAAACAGCATAACCGCGGACATACCACATGCAATCAAAAACACCTTCCTGTTCATTTTTGTCTCCTCCTTGATTTTGTTTTGTATTACCAAGGTAACATAAATGAAAGGAAGGTGTGTGAAAGTGGTTTTGGGAATATTCTGAATTGCCTTGACAATATGTTGGATACGACATATTATAATAATAAAGAGAAGGGAGTATACTAATGTACGAAATCATTTTGTATGATACAGAAGATGGAAAGTGCCCTGTGCAGGAATTATTAGACTCTTTAGAGCCCAAGCTATTGGCAAAAACATTGAGAACGATAGATTTATTAGAAATGAATGGTCCATTGCTGAGAGAGCCTTATTCAAAACCATTGGAAAATGGAATATTTGAACTTCGTACCAAGCAGGGATCCGATATCACACGAGTACTGTATTTCTTTATCATAGGCAAGAAAGCGATACTTACAAATGGATTTGTTAAAAAATCTCAGAAAACACCCAAAGCAGAAAAAGAGTTAGCCCAAAAATATAAAGCAGACTATGAACGGAGGTATGGCAATGAGCAGTTATAAAGATTACAGAAAAAGAGCATTGCAGAATCCAGAGGTAAAAGCGGAGTATGATGCACTTCAGCCGGAATATGATATTATTCAGGCAATGATCGATGCAAGAGTGCAGCAGAATATGACACAAAAAGATTTATCCGCCAAAACAGGAATTACGCAGGCAGATATAAGCCGAATTGAGAATGGAACGCGAAATCCCAGTTTAAGCATGGTAAAAAAACTTGCCCAGGGATTGGGGATGCAGCTGAAGCTCGAATTTATTCCAATGCCTGTTAAAAAATAGTTTCCGAAAATATCCGATGAGATGAAGAGGTTTTGTCAGTGGTTGTTAAAAGTACTTTAATAAGTTAATCTTTTAAAGTGTATGGTGCTAACAATGGGGAGAGTTCCCTCCCCATAAAATCTTCTCTTAAAACTTACACAAAAAACTTGACAAACCTCAACTTTACAAACTGCTGGAATAATTTTGTATCTGACTGTATTAATATTTGACGCTTATCTCTAAATGATAACCTCTTCTTGCGAAAGAGAACAGTATTTATTAATTTCTGCTCTCCACATATCTCTAAGAGCATCTGTTATTATTTCTCCCCGACCGCGTGCAATAAGATCTCTCTCTCTTTCTTCTACACTTTTAATCGCAGATCTATTTATAGCCTGACTCATACATCCATTAAAAAATTCTTTCAATGAATTGGCAATTTTTCTACATTTTTCATTTTCATGGTTTTTAAAAGTAATTGTCCCATCTCTTAAATCAATTAAAATCTCATTTCCGAATGAGTCTATTCCTATTGGTAAATAAGATGTGCCATGTGATTCTTCAATATTAACCATCTCTAAAGAAAATTTGTGTTTTCCAATACCATACATTCCTTTCAAATCAGAACTTACTCCATTCAAATTAAAGCTTGTCTTCGGTGTTTCTCCACCATTATATTTTTCAATAAAAAGTCTATACTGTTCCGGAAGCTTTATTCCATGAATGTCTTCATACTCCGTTATAGTATCCTTACTAATTGTTCCAAATTTCGAAATCAGCATCTTCTATCCCTCCTTAAACAAGCTATGACCGCCTGCATGCGTAAATTCTTTATGCCAATTAGTCTTTATAAGCTGCATATTTCCATTTTTAGAATCATGATGCAGAGCATAGCCTTCTGGTATTTCTGTAAGACCATATTGTTCCTCTAACTTTTCAAGGTATAATTTTTTATCTTCCATTCTATCTCCAGCAAACTTTCCTATATTGATATCATTCACAATGGAATGCTTTGCCTCTGGTGGAAATACAGGATAGCCAGCGATATACTTAACTTCTCTTCCAATATTGTCAATGTATGTCCATTCATTTTTTCCGTCCACTTTCTCCATTTTTATTGAACCACCAGTTTCAAACCATTTTGCAATATTAGGTGAATTCCGTGGTTTATCCTCTTTTATTTCTCCATATGTCTTTCCTAGCTCATTTTTCATCGAATTCAAATCACTAAACACATTTTGTTTCATTTCGTTTTTCATATCTTTAAAAAAATTTGGAAAAATAGAGTCCCCTTTTTCTTTGATTTCTTCTGTTGTTTCAGCAACCTTTTCCCCAACTTCTTTTGCAACTTCTAATATTACTTTCCCCACTTCTTCAATTGCCATCATAGTCTCCTTCTTCCCATATAATTCATCCATTTAAAGAAGTTTTCTTCATCAGAAGCATGCTCTAAGCTCCTGTAATGAATAAGACACTCTAATATATTTTCAATACTTGTATCATTAATAACTGAAATATCCATATCAAGATTTCGAATAAGTGTTTCATTCCATTCTTCTATCGAATCAGCGTCCTTTGCTATTTCAAAAGCTTTTTTATCTCTGTCAACTATATTGGCAATTATTTTTTCTACGTTGGTTTTCTTAATATTACTCTTTAAATCTAATATTTTGAGAACCTCAAGTTTTGTTGCCGAATCAATGTCTGATGAAATAAGCCAATGTTTCAATTTTCTCACATTTATATTATCATTCTGACCTGATATTATAGATACCAAATGCGAAGCAACTTTTGCTCTAATATATGCATTGTCCAGAATATCATCTGTTTCTTTCGAATAAAAATACTCTGTTGGTTCAATATTATAATAGTCAACATTGCATAATACTGGCTCTACCCATCTATTTTGATATATTGCAGCAACACCCGATGGAATTTTTGCTAATTCTGTCAGATGATCATCCGACAAACCTGCCGCCCTTCCTACCAATTTTCTATCTCCCATATCTGGAAGATGAAAAATAATTTTAGTATTAGTATTTCTAATAGCTGACATATCTAATAAACCAGGTGCTTGATCAACAATAATGAATCCCTCTCCGTATGTTCGCATCTCTGCAATTGCATTGGATATCATTTCAACAGATTTCCCTTGCAAATTAAATCCTTCTACTGATTCTTCGGGGGACGTCTTCTTCAAAAGATTATGAGCTTCTTCTAAAATGGTGACATGTTGTAATGGTAAATTGATACCTCCTGCTGCCATTCTTCTCTCTTGAAGTCTCATCACTATTATCCCCATTAACAATGATTTTGTTTCACTTGATCCTACTCGACTTAAATCAATAATTGTGCTCTCATCAAACAACCGATGATTATCAACTTCATCTGAAGTAAATATTTGTCCATTCAATCCATTAGTCAATGATTTTACTCTTGTAATTAATGAGCCAGTATAATTGTCTTTTACTTCTTGAGAATAATCTGATGACTTAATTACATTTCTTAAAGAAACGAGTAAATCCCCAAAATTAGGATAAATATCATATCCATAAGAATTCGTTGAGTTCTTCATATTCCATCCGCATCTCTTGTATGCATCTTCAACCGCTTCCTTTAATACAGCAGGCATAGCAGCATACATAGGCCAACAAACATTGAATATATCAATCAATTTATCAATGTGCTCTAATACATGTATCCTTTTTTCAAATTTAAATGGATTGATTTGCAATAATTCCATGTAATCTGGATTAGTTCCGAATACATTAAATGAATCTCCAAAAATCTGCTTATACTCACCTTTTGCCGGTTCAATCACAAGCGTTGGTATACGCTTTTTCAGTGATTCTCCATTAAGTTTTCCTTTTTCTTCTAATCCATTTAATCTTGCAATAATCTCATAAGTGGTATTAGATTTTCCTGAACCAGTAGATCCTGTAATAAATGTGTGCTCACGCAATCTATTTAACTGAAGATTCACAACATGATCTTGATACACTTTTCCCATGTGATATATTTGACCAATGCGTAATTTTTCTTCTTTCTCATCGGTATCATATATATTTCGACCAAATCCAGCCATCTCTCTAACGTATACACCTGGAATTGATTTATAAGGCACACTACATTGTACGGATAACTCTTTAGTACTCAACATCGTGGAGGGAGTAATGTCCGGTGTAGCAGATAAATCAATCAAAAAATCTTTATCATGAAATCTTGGATGTGTAAAATGACGCAAATATGTATTAATACTCTTGGCTGCTTCATCTTTAAACCACGTATTTATACTGGCAGATTCTAATGATGTCCCTTCACCATTAATTATTCCTTTATATGTGCTTGCTGAAATAATTGATGTCTCTTTAGATGGACTTATGAAATATGCTGCACTAGACCACATACCATAGTTTTCACATTCCTTAAGACGCTTGAGATGATCATCAATACATTCCAGAAATCCTTTTACCAACTTATTCTCATATTTAACCATGGATGATGTTGATGTTCCTGTTGTAACCCCTTTTTGAATTGTCTGCTGCGACATTACAGCATAAGATTTCTGCTCTGTATCTTGAGTACCAACTTGCTGACTCTCATTTTTGCCTTTAGATGTACCCTCTTGTTTCGCTTTTGAAGCATTTATTCCAAGATTTCCTCCAATTGCTTGAGATAACCCCGAAACAGCAGCCATTGCAACAGGACCACCAAATAAGGTGCTTCCAAATGTTGTTAAAATATTCTTTGAAATATTTGTACTATCGGATGACATGAATCCCATATTTCCCATCATTCCAATACCTACTCCAAACGTATTTGTTGTACTTTCACTTTTTGTAATACTGGTACCCTTTGTAAAACTCTGTGTCTTTGATACACTTTTTCCAATAGTATCAGAATATCCTTCCATTTCAGAGTTTGAAATATTTATTCCTTTATTTTCTGCAAGTGTTAAACTATATTCAGCTAATGGAGCTATTTCAGAATAGAGTTCCTCATATCCTTGTTTCATTTGTTCAATCTGTCCACCGGACACCGGATCGGATATAATTATTACAGAATAGTCTTCTCCCTGCATTGCATCTACAAATTTCTCCATTCCTTGAATATACTGATTATTCTGCACCTCATCATCTTTTAACGATGGTAAACTGGTTAGTGAAGAAATAGCATTTTCGCCACTCGCCGGCATGATTCTATTCAGCATACTATTACATTCATTCGAAGACACTGGTGTCATCACACTTCCAGGAAAATTTCCAGTAAACGCTTTTTCAAAAGCCTTTGCTAAACCAGTATTTTCAAAGAAATCATCCTTTTCCGACTTCGTCCCGATAAAAAAATCTATACTTTTGCCATTACTAACAAGCATAAATACAACTGACAAGTTAAGACCGTGCATCGCACTATATACATTGTTCAGTCTATCTTGTACTTTTTCATCCTTACTAAAAACAAGTCCAGTTATTTTATACAAAACCAGATTACTTTCCAAAGACAATTCCTTTACTTTTCTTGAAGGCTTAGTAATCTCACATTTATCCAAATCATCTAAATAGAATTTTTTTACAAATTTCTCTGCAAGGCATAATCCCTCTCTTGGATCAGAAATGACACCTTTATCTTCCATTTGATCTTTTAGTTTTACTGGCAATGGTTCTGATTTTAGTACTGCAGGCGATTTCATCTGTTCTTGTAATGTCATATTGATCTCCTATTCTCATTCAATGGAATGTCCTATGTCAGTTAAGGCATTGCCTATACCAGTCAATTTCTGTTCATATTCTCTAAGCAAGGTTAATTTCTTGTCTCTTTCACGCACACTATCATTTTTATTTTTTTTCAAAGTTTCTATCTTACTCTTTTCAATTTTGATTTCGTTATCTAGTGCTTCATTAACCAAATTAAATTTTTCTCTTACATCACTTGCAATACCTTTTGCATAATTTTTGCATCCCTCTTCTTGTCCAACTTCTAGGCTATAGATAAAACTATCTTTGAGTTGTTTCTTGTATTTATCAGTTAAAGCTTTCCCACCTGTCGCCAATTGCAGAATTCCAGCACCTACAATAGCCACTGTAGCAGTGGTTGTTATAGCGGCCATTCCTATAGGGGTAAATGCCAGTATCGCTCCTCCAGCAAATGACGCTCCCAACGTTACCGCTGAACGCTTTGCAATTTCTCCAAAACCTAACGATGCACCTAACGCACCATACATTGGTCCTCCGGCAATAGTTCCCAAAATAGTTGCAGATACACGTTCCAAACCCGAAATATCTTTTGGTTTTTCTACCCCACTTACCTCATACCTGAATGCGTCTAATTTTTTATAAAAAATATTGATATTCTTACCAATATCTTGCTGTAATTTATCAACCGCATCTTCAATAGTTTCTTTTAATTCGGTTTTTATCCATGTTCCCATTTCTTTCTGTACAAATTGCTCCAGGTTAGATAATACTTCCGCTTCTAAAGCTTCCTTTTTTTTCTTCTGCTTAAAAGGATTTACTGTCATATGATTTTCAAGATCCATATTTTCAACAAAACTAGGTATTTTTCCTATGATCACCCCATACTGTTCATCCATCAAGCTGCTTATATTTTTTTCTAATTCCTGTATTTTTTTATTAATCGTTCCTATAATATTGTCTTTTCTTTGCTCAGCATCTTGAAGATTTGGCATTGCATCTTTTATCTTTTTTTCTAAAACTGCCACGTCTTGATCAAGTGATGCTATATAACTCTTGATATGCTGGCTTTCTAATGCTTCAACAAAAGAATTACATGGAATAATAATTTGCATCAATTTAGCTTTTCCTTTATTGTTGCGCAAGTATTCGGAAAGAGCATTCTCAAATTCTGGTATTCCTGTTTGTAATAACGAAGCGGTATCTTTCGCCTGCTTAGCTTTTAATGCTCCAAGAGCATCTACATAGAAAATACCATTCTCACCCAACGTAGTAAGTGGTGCTAATTTCTTATTGCCAAATCTAATCAGTCTGTCTTTTTCATCTTCTGGAATTTGATTAATCGCATTACAAACAAAAAAAATATCCTTATGTCCTCTAGCATGAATTTGATCTGTTATGTAGTTCATTTCTGTATTTCCAGCAATTTTAGGACATCTAAAAACAAATAAAATAGCATCAGCTCGATTCAAATATTCTTCCGTGACTTTTGTTCGTGTTCCGTTTTCATTAAGACCCGGAGAATCTATTATCTCGATTCCATCATGACATATCTCTATTGGATACTCTAAAACAACTTTGCTATATGGAAGCTCTTTGATAGAATCTGCCTGATCTTTTGTCGGATCCGGAATAGCAACGTAATCTACTAAATCATTTACCTCCAGTTCAATTGGTGGAATTTCTTGACCTTCGTATTTTTTAATATGTTGCTTAGCACTAGGTGTAATATCCGATGATATCTCTTCCGGAAGAGGATTTTTAAAAAAAAGTACGGCTCGTTTATCTTTACCATAAACCACTTCATTAATAACTGCGGTACATGGTGTTGAATATGCAGGTAATATCTTTTCTCCCATTAATGAATTAATAAAAGTGCTCTTTCCATTCTTGAATTCACCGATCACCAATACTTTAAAATTATCGTTTTCTAACTTTTTTTTCAAATCTAATAATGCTGTTCCATTTATTGATAATCCTATTTCATTGAGATTGTCAACAATACCAGCCAAATCAACCAATAAATGCATAATTTGGCTCTTCTTTTCTTTCATATCTTCATAACTATTAATAGGCATAACTATATCTCCTCTATTCTTTTTAACAAATTATCAATTCGTTTTCTTTGTTCAAAACACTCTTCATTATCAGTACAATCAAATCTATACTTCTCTTCAAGCATATCCATTGCCTCATTTTCAAATTCTGATAAAATATCAGCATATATTTTTTCGATTTCTTTTTGAGACATTTTTCTAGTATCTGCGGAGATATCTTTTATTTTTAATCTAATTTGTCTTCTTATTTCTTCTGTTTGTTCTGAATCTTTCATTTCTAAATATGAATAGGCCAGTAATCCACCACCAATACTAATCGCAGCACCGATTATACGAAACAAACTATATCCTATAAACACGCCACCTGCAATTCCAACAGGAACGTATTTCTTATATGTCCCATATGGAACAACTTTTTCAACGCTTCTCACTCCTCTTTCAGTAAGATTTACAGTCACTGATTGTATGCCCAACTCCGTTTCTAAGAAAGCCTTTAACCAATCTACATCCCTTCCTATCGCAGACGACGTATAATTATTTACCTTATCTGACATTTTGATAATTAATTTTCTCCACATTGCATCCAACTCTTTTTCATACCAAAAATACTTATTTGAAGCAGATAAAAACGCATTTTCTATTTTGCAAAAAATCTCATCAAACTGATCCTTTATATAGTTATCAATTGCTTCGACTGTATTATTTTTTTTCTGCTGAAATGTAAGGCCTACTCCCTCTATAGATGCCTTTTCTAATTCTTTTTGTTTTTCTTTTTTCTTTTTCTCTTTGATTCTTTCTTCCCTGCTTTTTTCCTCTAAACGTTGAAATTCTGCACGCTGTATTTCAAGCTGTTCTTTTATATATTTAAGTACATTATTCATCGATGAATTATCATCTTCTTGGTTAGTGCCGAACAACGTCATAATCTCAGACTTAAAATCATCAGTCACATATTTTTGAATTAACTCTTTATACTTACCTGAAAGATCAAAAACTGTCCACTTAATATCAGCAAATTTTAAAGTAATCTGATTCTTCACATAATCCAGTACACGCATTACCTCACTGTCAGCTACAGAAGTCAATTTATTTACTATTATCAAAAGATGCTTAGCCCCCACATACTTTATATAATTTTCTATAAAAGTACACTCCGACTCGCTCAGTAAATGCTCTGCAGTCATTACCAAAACAACAGCATCACACTTATATACGTCTTCCAACATAGCCATATCACTTAAATTCGACTGGCTTAACAAATTATGGTATTCTTTGATAATAAGCGAATTATTCTTTAGAAACTCATTATTTACAAAAACAGATATAGAATCATTTTCCTCGATGCTTTGCAACAAATCATTTTCGTCAACAATTGATCCTTTTCCATCATAAATAACTCCCTCATCTCCATATTTTATCGTCGTTTCCGCAAAAGATGGAAGAATTGAAGTAGGAAGAATTTCATCACCCAAGAACGAATTAATAATAGTGCTTTTTCCAACTAAATCATCACCCACAAATCCTAAAATATGAGTGTCTTTTTCTGATTGTCTTTCAAGAGCATTTGATAAAAATGCTGAAAGAGTCGCATAACCAATTTCTTCTAATTCTTCTTTAATTTTTATTAATTCAATTGACTTTTCCATATCTCATTTCTCCTCCTTTATCAATGCTATGTATTTGTTTAATCGATCAAGATGTGCTTGTGTGGATTCTTTAATTTTATTATTGCTGATAATTGACTTTTCTGTAGATTGTATATAGCCATTTATTATTTTTCTATTATCGTTTATTATATTCCAAATGCAGTTTTCTGCATCCATATTTGCCTTAGAAAGTTTCTTTTTCATATGTATTATCGTGTAATCGATTATTTTCTTATCTAAAACATCAACAGTCACTGACAGTTCCTTCAATGCTAATTCTTTATGTTTACTAAATGGGTTTGAAAAAAATGCTCTCACTTTATTGATCAATCCACCAGTATCTCTTCTAATTGTACATTTAATAGAACTTATACTATCTTTAAGAATTGATTCACATTCTCTAATAAATTCTTCTTCATAAAACATATCTGAATTAATAATAATGCTCTTTTCTTTAACACATATGCCACATTGTTTATATTCGGCATTGAATCTCTGCACTAAATTATGCAATACTAAATCAAATCTATCATTTGCATTTTTCAACAGATTACAGACTGCCAAATTAATGTCATTAAAAACTATGCTTAAATCAACATCCAAACAGCTACAAAGTTCCTGAGCATTATTGCTATGATCCATTTTCTTTTTTATTTCAGATTGAAAGTCAGACAAACTTGTATTCACAAATCCAACCTCTCCACTAACCCATCGTTGACACATATTACCTATGTTTTTCACATCTGCCAGGGCTTTCTCTTCATATGAGCCTAGTGCGATAACTTCCTTACTTTTTAATTGTTTATTTTTTTTGTTATAATCATCGACAACTTCAGATAAATTTGTATTTAGTTTTGCTCCCACTCGCTCACATATATTAATTATTTTATTGTTTATGAATTTAATCCTTTTTGTACATAAAATGTCATTGAGCACATCCATTCCTTCTTCGTACATCTTAATCAATTCTGTTCTTTCTAATTCTGGTACATTGTCCAAAAATGTTGTTTGCATTTCAGAATCAACAGATTTCAGATAAATCAAGGTAGGCATTGGAATAACACAAGCATTATCTATACCAAGTCCATTTTCTAATCGCTTCTTTATTATTCTAATTAGTCGTGGCAGTTCTTCTTTATCTTCAAGCAACTCTATTTTGGTAACAACAAAAATGCAGTCATTTTTTTGTTGATCTAAATGTATATTTACATAATTTAAAAAATCTTCTGAAACTGGTTCATCATAAGGAATGATCACAACAATTGCATCACAGATATTATCAATTGCATTCTTAGTAACATCATTATGCCTTTTATTCAGAGATTCTGTACCAGGTGTATCAACCATAGCAATATTGTACGGGATATTATCATTTCGGCAATATAACGTTACATATTGTATGTCTTTGGCCAATTCTTCAGTTGCAATTATCTTCCTAAATAGATTTATTCGCTCATTAGCAAAGGAATTCTTCTTTTTTTCAGCATTATCAACTTCAAACAAGCTTTTACTCCAATTGACAAGTTTTGTCCGCAAAGTAAAATTTATTATTTCAGCACAATCTGTAATCGATCCTTGAACTTGATATTTTTTTAACAATTTACGTGCACATTGTGAAAAAAATTGAGATGTTCCATCCAAATATGTTATCTGAAGGTCATCGAAATCTGCCCTTTTCAATATACTAGTTGCAACTGTAGTTCCCTGCACAGCATCTGTAGGAAGCAAATTTTTATGAATTACAGAATTGATAAATGTAGATTTACCACTAGAAAATGAACCAACTACACCTAGATACAAATCTTCATCATTCATTCGATTCTCAAGGATAGTAATATCTCTATTGATATCCTCATATTTATCCTTATTATTGTTTTCATAAAGAACTATCACTGAACGTATATATTCAATAAATTCAGCATATGAATCTTTGTCTAGCACTATATCTCCCCCACCTTCTCTTATGTTTAACAAACTTACTATAAAAAGCAACGAACATATCATTCTCTAAACACCATCCACTCATGGAATAGTGCTATGAGTCTAGTCCTTCTTTTTCTGTTGAAAAAGAAAAGAATAATGACTGATATGTAATATCCTATACAATCCTATTTTCTCAAAGAATCCACATCAGAACAAGCAATGATTTTTTGCTATGTAAAAGCATTTAGACATTTGCATTTTCTCTCCATTTTTCATCTGTATTCTGCAATGTTTTTTAGCATATTTGCATATTTTTTTCTTCTTTACAAGACTTTTATTGTTCTTTTTTAATATATCATTTTCTTTGTCTTTTCACAAGATACTTTTATTAAAAATTATATATTTCTCTTTTAAAGAGAAAATATTTCAAAATTTTAAAATTATTCGCTAAAAACTCAGTGCATAATTCTATATTTTCCAGTAGCACAAAACCCCCGATACATCCATACCGGAGGTTTATGTTACTATGCACCTGTAAAAGATACCTCATTTTCTTTCATTAATCTTTTTCTGTGGCAAACAATACTGCCCATTTGTCTCTTCTGCATTATGTTCCTGAATTCTTCTGCTTGCTTCATACAGTCCGCCAAGCACGACTGTACCATTTGTCACCGTATATGCCATAGCTGCCGCACTAGTCCCCACCAGTGCAAATGCAGTCGCACCGGCAAGTACCGGCAAGAAAAAGAATCCAGCCATTGTAGCTCCTGCAACGGGTGCTAACAATTTTGCATATTCGGATACTTTATCTATATTGCACTCAATGGCTTCCCAGTCATAGAAACAATTTACGATCTCTACAGACTCTTTTACTTCTTTAATTGTCGTCAGATGGTTTTCTTTCGGTTTTTGAGGTTTTCCATTGATCACCCTTTTCCCAGCCTCTAAACCAACGGTTTTGACAAATGCTCCAACTAATTCCATCCCTGCTTTTTCTATAAATGCTGCCGGCATACTCATTTCCTCCTTGTCCTAAACTTAAAATTTGCCGTTTTTAATAATCACGTCTTTTGCAATAATCATTGTACTCCTCAAGACTTATGTTCTCTTCCCAGGCTTCTCCATATCGCCACTCGTCATAATATTCATACTCATCTCTGAGAAGCTCTTCCTCTTCTTCTGTAAGTTGTTCTTTTAATCTTTCGCTCATATAGCCTCCTAAAAATGTTTTTTCCTATTTTTTCAATCTGGATACTGCTTTAGAAGCCATTTCTGCGGCATACATCTTTCCCAGGGATGATCTGGATACTCCGATTGATTTCGGATGTGTCATCTTTTCCAGTGCAAACATGTTAAATCCCATTTTAAATGTTTTCATAAACTTCATAATATAAGCTCCTTTCTTTTTGTACCATTTGCTTTGTTGTATCATTAGGATAACATAGTCAAAATAAGTGTACGTGAAAATGATTTTTAGGCATAAAAACCCCCGGTGCTGGCACACCGGGGGTTTTTGTTGCCTGGTATCTATACAGAAGATACCTTGGCAGGTTCCATTGTGGTATCATTCACCATGGATTTTTCATCTTTCTTTCATCGCTATTATAGCATATGCCTTCTGGCCTTTCAAGTATATTTTTTTTTATTATTTTTTATTCACAAAATATTTTTTTATTTCTCTTAACTTTTTTCTCCTGTTTTTCTTTCCTTTACGCTACGGTCTCCAGATAGGTCTGACCTGCTTTGCCCTGCACGGCATCTACGATGTTGATACAGCAGTTGCCCATTCGGTCAATATGGTGGATAATGCGGTTGTATGGCTCGGTAAGTTTTGCTTTGCATTTTCCTTCACCGACACGTTCTACATGGGATTTTCGCATCTTGATACCAAGATCGAGGATCTTTTCTTTCTGTTGCAGAATATCTTTTGCAGCCTCCGTATTTCCGGTCGCCATCATCTGAACGGCTTTCGTAAACATTTCCTGGATCAGCTGCAGGCTGTGCCGCATATCACGCATGGCATCTTTGGAATATTTATATTTTTTCTCCTCTTTATCTTTCAGGGAGAGACAGACTTCTCTACAAAGGGCACTCATACGATCCACATCACTTAAAATATACATGATACCTGCTGTCTGGTTTGCCTGCTCCTCGGTCAGTCCGCCGGATGCAAACAATTCGGAGAGGTATTCGGTGATTCGTTCGTAAAGTTTTCTGGTATCTTCGGAGTTCTGGATCACTGCTTTTATTTTCTCGCTGTCACTTTCTGTGGATACTGCGATCAATTCTTTTAAGTTGTCGCTAACCAGCTCGATACATCTTGCCACTTCTTTTACGACCAGCTGAAGTGCTGCGGTCGGCTGTGAAACCAGTTTGGAATCCAGAAACTGCGGTTCTGCGTTGCTGTAGACTTTTTTCTGTCCGTCCGGAATGATTTTCATAACGATCTTGACCATCAGCCAGATCAGCGGTACCCAGATGACCGTCATGGTAATATTAAACAGGGTATGTGCATTTGCAATCTGTCTGGAAATAACTGCAATCTCCGGTCCTTTCGGAGAGATATACTGGATCAGGGCTGCGTATGGTTTTACAAACCAGATAAACAGAAAACATCCGGAAATATTGAAAATGCAGTGTGCAAGTGCGGTTCGTTTTGCATCTTTGGTCTGTCCGATACTTGCAAGCAGAGCTGTAATCGTGGTTCCGATGTTATCACCAAGCAGAATCGGGATTGCTCCGACAAGACCTAGGATACTGCTGACACCGTCCGGTCCAGGCTGTTCTGCAAAGTTCTGTAATACTGCGATCGTGGCACTGCTGCTCTGTACGACAAGTGTCATCAGGGTTCCTACGGCTACACCAAGAACCGGAATATGAGAAACCTGCTCGATCATGTCTGTAAATATCGGGCTGGATGCCAACGGTTTCATGACGCTTCCCATCGTCTCGATTCCAAGGAACAGAAGGCCAAATGCAAAAATGGTTTGTCCGATGTTTTTTGCACGTTCGGATTTTACTACAAAACTAATGATAAATCCGATAAAAATAATTGCATAAATATAATCACTTAACTTAAAGGCAATGATCTGTGCCGTCATCGTCGTTCCGATGTTGGCTCCGAGGATGATGGAGATTGCCTGCGGCAGATTCATCAGTCCTGCACTTACAAAACCGATCGCCATAACGGTTGTCGCACTACTGCTCTGTAATACCGCTGTAG
>OJMN01000792.1_pt1 | contig 19684 bp, 19 predicted proteins | sample 1597261 | NCBI WGS metagenome assembly OJMN01 (sample SAMEA2452130, study PRJEB22498) | human gut metagenome | biome: human feces; feature: human gut; material: feces | place: Australia | collected 2012 | reverse complement strand
AAACGGCGTCTGCCGAAATCAGCGCATTCTGGAGAAGCGAGGCAATTGCATATAAAAAATTTCCTACAGCGTGAAAAACTCCCGGCATCACATAGGAGAAAAAACGGCGTCCGGAACTTTTCAGCAAAAAAATGACCGATATAAGACAGGGAAAAATCAGGTAGGATAAAGCAAGCATCAGAGTTACAGAGGCGGTATTTTCAGGAAGAAAAATGCACCACAGCACCGCTGCTGCCGCTGCAATCGGAACAAGCGGATATTATCATGAATTTTATATTTTGACAGATTTGAGATCGGATTGCGGTAAAGCTTTCCTTTACTGTTCTGTACATATTTACCGGTAAACATAAGCGCCTGTACATCGCCTCTTATCCATCGGTGCTGACGATCGAGACAGGAAAGCGGATTTTTCGGAAGATTATCGGTAAGAGAGATATCGGTAAGAGCTGCCGCTCGGAGCCTTGTTCCCTCCAGCAAATCATGACTGAGAACCGATTCGTCCGGGAAAGCGCCGTCAATAACCTCTGAAAATGCGGTTACATCGAATATCCCTTTACCGCAGAATATACCTTCCCCAAAGATACTTTGGTAGGTTTCATATGCGGCGCTTGCATAAATATCGGTTCCTCCGTTTCCGGCTGAAAGAACGGAAAACGGCGTTTTTTCGGCAGATTCAAGAGAGGCTTCCATTCTTGGCTGCATGATGGCATGTCCGCTCACTACCCTTCCGTTTTCGATGACAGGAGTATTCGCGGGATGAAGCATGGAACCGACCATGTCCCTGATTGCTCCGTTATATAGCCTGGTATCGGAATCAAGAGTGATAACATATTTCATTCCCGAAAGTCGGACCGGATCGCCGCAAAGAACAGATATGGAGGAATTTTTTCCGCGAAGCAGGCGTGTGAGTTCAATTACTGCTCCGCGTTTTCTTTCCCACCCCATATATTTTCCCTCTGTTGCGGAAAAACGTCTGCTTCTTACGAAGAGATAAATCTCGCAGCCGTATTTGCTGTTGAGGCTTTCGAGACATTCCCGGGCAAAGGCAATAAGTCTTTCATCTTCGGGGCTTGAAGATGTATTTGCTTCCTTCAGGTCGCAAAGCAAACCGAAATAGGCATTTTTGTCACGGTTTGCGAAATAACAGTTTCGTATTTTTTCCGAAAGCTCTTTTGCGTCTTTTTCTGAGGTAAGAAGGGAAGTGATTACACATATGGTAGGAGCCTCATCAGGGATTGAGGAGAGTTTAAGCCTGGGAATAGGAGAATATTTGACAATACGGGAAAAGAGGGCGTCGCAAATTTCTTTAGATAATTCCGAAAGCGGCAGAATCAACAGAAGAGAGAGGGCAATATTACCTTTAGTAAGAAAAGCGGCGAGTAAAAAAAACAGGGTACAGATAATCCATATTGAAGGAAAATAGATTTTGGAAGCGATGCTCTTTTTTTCTTTCAGCGGATTAGATGAGCAGAGTATCTTTGCTGCTTCTGTTTCACTGATAGAAAATTTTTCGGCGTAGCCGGCAACATTGTTTCGACAGGCATTTTTTGTTGCGTTATCGGAACCGTAAAAATATTTGCTTTTATAAAGAATTCTTTCTGCTTCCGACAGATGCATCATAATTTCATCTGGATCTATATGGTGAAGCGTTTTCAGATACTCAACGGTATCACAGAGTTCTCTGTCGGAACGAAAAGGGATATTCAGTCCGATGAGCGCCCAAACGGTTGCATAATCATAAAACAGCGAAATTTCGCGGAACGAAAAAGTAATATCTCCTTTTGTCATGATGGCGGCAATTTTGTCGGGATCGCTGATTTTATCCGGTATAACTATGTTATGAACTTTATCGAAGAACGAGGAATATTTTATTTTTTTTCCGATTGCTCTTTCTGCTTTCTCTGCGTATTGTTCGAGAATGGTGAATAAATCCGAATCACCGTATACTCTTTCTATTTCCGACATGATTTTATTTATGTTTATTTTTCTGATTTTCGTCATAGAAGTTTCCTTCCTTACAATTTATCAAGCTTTGCCTGAAGTCAACTTATTCAGGTATTTGATAGTATCGACAGAAATCAGGAATATTATGACTGTAATATATGAAGATTAAAAGATAAATCATGTGTAAAAAAGAACCCTGCTATTTAAGGGTACCTCTAAAAAATCACTGCCCAAATCCGGTTCGAGATGTTTTCCGCCATTTGTCACAAAAATCTTTGACAGATGGATACGCTGTCTGCGGAATTTTTGTTTAGACTGACAAAAAATCTCTTTGACGTCTATGTACATTGAATGATTAGAGATTCTCTTAAAGATAAACAGAGGTTCTTTGCGATTTTCGGCTTTTGGAAACCATTATAAAATGACAATTTCTTTATCCAAGATGGCATATCGGGAAGTCAGAAAATGTTCTTTCTGTGCTTTGGGGATTGTTTATAGTATTATGATGCTGAGGAAAGGCGGATTATGGCGAGAAGTCAGATTCGGTAATTTGTCCGTTTTTTATCTCTTTTATCGTTTCTGCTTTTTGCTACATTATACCTAACCCTTCAAGAAGGATTTTGACACCAATCAGTATAAGAATGGAACCTCCTATGATGGAAGCTATTTTTTGAAATTTTTCACCGACAAGATTTCCTATTCTTACTCCGAGCGCTGATATTAAGAAGGTGGTAATGCCGATAAGAGAGATTGCCGGTATAATATTTACGCTTACAAGAGCGAAGGACACGCCGACAGCAAGAGCGTCAATGCTCGTTGCGACAGCGAGAGGAGCCATGGCTTTAAAGGACATTGAACCATCTGTGCATTCTTCATCTCCTTTTATTGCTTCTCTGATCATATTCACACCGATTGTCAAAAGAAGAAAAAAGGCAATATAAAAGGAATAATCGGTAATTTTGGCGGCGACAGTGCTTGCGAGCAAGTAGCCGATAAACGGCATTAGCGCCTGAAATATACCGAAATAGAATCCTGCGGTCAAGCAATGGCGGAGGGTGATTTTTTTTATAGAAAGTCCTTTACAGACTGACACGGCAAAGGCGTCCATAGAAAGACATATCGCAATTGTAAAGAGTTCCCCAATATCCATAAAAATTATATCCTTGCTTCTTTACTGATAAGATTTCGGGAGATAAAAAATAGACTTATCTGCCAAAACATGCAGATAAGTCTCGCCGTTTCATACCCAACCAGAGAAAATCTCAGAATGTTGATAGGGCAACGCATTTGCGCCGGCTACTCCCTTATCTATGTATTATAGCATATGCGTATTGATTTGTCAATATTATTCAAATATTGATCGATATTCTCGCACAACGCATAGATTAAAATGGCAAAGAACAGAAAAAACACCTAAGTCATATCAGAATAATGTTATCGCTGATAAAATCAAAAAGTATCGTAACACGACAAAAGGATATTATTCTTATCAGATTTTCATAAAAAGGGAGCAATTCAATTTATATGTATACTATAAACCTTCCAATACATCAAGCTTTTCATAGAGAGAAAGAAGCTTGTCCTCAAGCTCTGTGAGTTTCTTCTCAAGCGCCGCAAGGTGTATATGGTTATAAGCGTCGCAGGTATTGATTTCCTCGTTTACCTCGGAAATTTGTTTTTCAGTGATACCGATATCCTCCTTCAGATTTCTTAATAAACGTTCCGATTTTCTGTGTTCCGCCATTTCACGTTTCGTATTGAGATATTGCTCTTTTGAGGTGGTAATGGTGGTCTCTTTTTTATCGTTTTCCGGTTTTGAGAGATATTTTTTCTTGTATTCAATATACTGATTATAGCTTCCTTCAAAAGCAAATAAGTGACAGTTGCTTTCTGCGCCGAAGTCGAGTATTCTGGTAGCGAGTTTATTAATGAAGTATCTGTCGTGTGATACCGCGATTATCGTTCCTTCAAAGGCGGTAAGAGCATCCTCTAAAACCTCGCGTGAGTTAATATCCAAATGATTTGTGGGCTCGTCCAGAATCAGAAGATTCATTTTAGAGAGCATAAGCCGCGCAAGCGTGAGTCTTGCTTTTTCGCCACCGCTGAGAACCGATACCTTTTTGAAAATATCGTCACCCTTGAACAGAAAGAGAGCAAGCGCGCTTCTTACCGTTGTTTCCGTCATAGATGGATATGCGTTCCAAATTTCGTCAAGAACCGTATTTTCCGGATGAAGGTCTTGATTTTCCTGATCATAATAACCGATTTTTACATTATACCCTCTTGCTGCAAATCCCTTATCGGCAGAAAGACGTCCTGCAAGAATCTTAATGAGTGTGGATTTTCCGCATCCGTTTTGACCGCAAATAAAAAGGCGGTCATGCTTTTTGACATCGAACGAGAGAGAGTCAAAAAGTGGCTTCCCAGGATATCCTTTTGCCAATCCGCTCACCGTCATAACGTCGTTTCCACTCTCTTCCGATTTCTCAAAGGTCATTCTGATCTTATCGGGAAGTGCTTCCGGTTTATCAATACGTTCCATTTTATCGAGGAGCTTTTGACGGCTTTCGGCAGCGATGATATTACGCTCGCGATTCCATTGTTTCTGCTGTTCGATATAGGCTTCTATTCGTTTTATTTCTTTTTGCTGATTATTGTAGTGCTTTTCCTGAATATCTCGGTCGATCGCTTTTTGCTTTACATAAGCCGTATAGTTTCCGTTGAAAATACGGGATTTTTTGTTTTCGATTTCAAGAATTTTATTTGCGACGGAGTCAAGAAAATAACGGTCGTGGGAAATGACAAGTATCGTTTTTTTACTTGTTTTCAGATAACTCTCAAGCCAGAAAAGAGCTTCGGTGTCAAGATGGTTTGTGGGCTCGTCTAAAAGAATGATATCAGGATCGCGGAGAAGCAGACAAGCGAGGGAAAGGCGGGTTTTTTGTCCGCCGCTGAGAGAAGAAACGGGCTTGTCCCAAAGCTCTTCAGGCAAAGAAAGCTTTTTCAGGATTCCTTTGGAGCGCCCTCGAAATTCATATCCGCCTTCCGATGTGAATTTTTCCTGACAGTCTGAGAAGCGTTTAGCGTCCTCTTCGCCGCCGCTTTTCTCGGCTCTCTCCCTGAGAACTTCAAGCTCCTTTTCCAGAGACAGCAGATCGGAGAAAGTATTATATACTTCTTCCAGAATAGAACAGGAGGCTTCGTATTCGATGTTTTGCTCAAGTATTCCGATGCTTTTTCCCTTTGCAACAAATATTTCACCGGAGGTAGGCTGATATTTACCGGTTATCATCGCAAAAAGTGAGGATTTACCGGCGCCATTAACGCCGATGATACCGAGTTTGTCACCCTCGTTGAGAGCGAAGGCTATATTTTCAAGTATCGTATCGGCGCCAAATGACAGGCATAAATTTTCACAGTTTACAGAAATCATTTTCAGAAAGTTCCGTTTCAGAATAAAAAGTCACTTGTTTTCGTTTGGAAGCTTTTCTCCGCATTTAGGGCAGAATGCAAGTCCGCGCTGGACGCGATATCCGCATTGGGAGCAGGCAGCGTAATCGCGCAGATCGGCAAGCTGTTTTTCCAAAGCCTTTAATTCGGAGGTAAGCTTTTCTATCTGTGCAAAAAGGCTGGCGTACATATCATCGGTGACGTTTTCCCCGTGATGCTCGGAATATTTTAATTCTCCAATGCTTTTGTAATATAGATCAAGTTTGGTTTTAAGAGCATTTATTTTGTATTTTAATTTTGCAATGCCGGTCAGCTTTTCAGTGCCTTTTACTGTATAATCGGCAGCATTGTATATTGTTTTGGAAAGATCGTTCCAGAAATCCATTTCATTTTATTCCTTTCAGTTTGTATATGATTTATCGATATTGATTACCACTCGGTAGTCAGGGGAAATTATTTTAACAAGTCTGGATAGTTCTTCTTTAATTTCATCGTCGGTGAGACGAAAGTTAAAAGGAATTACCATGTCAAATATTAGATTTGTATGGGTTTGACCGATAACCATTCTGAAGTCGTGAATGGTTATCGACGGATCAAGCGCGCGGGCAAGCTCCGATACCTTTTCTCGGGTTGAAATTGTCAGTTCGTCGCTTGTGGCGATGGGATCCATATGTATAACGGCGTCGCATTTTAATTCTGTGGCAAGCTGATGTTCAATATTATCGATTGTATCGTGAATTTGCAGTATATTAACCGACTGCGGTACCTCTGCATGAAGGGATATCATTACTCTTCCGGGGCCGTAGTTATGCACGATAAGATCATGCATTCCGCTTATCTCAGGATAGGACATGACAATCCCGTGTATTTTATTGACAAACTCAGCGTCGGGCGGCGTTCCGAGAAGAGGATTCAGGGTATCTTTTGCAGTATTGATACCAGAATACAGTATGAACAGAGAAACGGCTATTCCGCACCAGCCGTCGATGGGGGCGGAGGTAAATTTTGATATTACCGTACAGATAAGAACGGCTCCGGTAGCAACACAGTCGCTGAAGCTGTCGGCAGCTGTTGCTTTCATAGCTGCGGAATCAATTTTTTTCGCGATTCCTGCATTGTAGAAATACATATAGAGCTTAACAAGGATTGCCGTTATGAGAATTATGACTGAAATCAGACTGAACTCCGCCGAAGCTCCGGAAGATATCTTTTCCACGGAGGTTTTTCCGAGTTCGATTCCCATAAGTATTATGATTACGGATACAATAAAACCGGAAATATACTCGATTCTTCCGTGACCGAAGGGATGAGAATGATCCGGTTTTTGTCCGGCAAGACGAAATCCGATCAGAGTAACGACAGAAGAGCCTGCGTCGGAAAGATTGTTCAGGGCGTCGGCGGCTATCGATACTGAGCCTGTGATCGAAGCGGCAATAAACTTTAAACAGCAAAGGAGTATATTGAAAAATATACCGACAGCGCCGCAAAGTATTCCGTAAGCGCGTCTCACAGCGGGAGAGGAGAAATCGTCACTGTTTTTAATAAATTTTTTTGAAAGCAAAGATATCATAACTATGTTTTTTCAACCTGAAACCTTTCATAGTAAAATAGATATTGCTGTGCAATTCCGGCGTATTCTCCGAGGTCAGATCTGTTGAGCGCCGGGATAATATTTTGAAATCACCTTTTTCATCCAGACATCTATGGGAAAAGCATCATTTTTCCCGAAGCCGAAAAGTGCTGTACATGCGGCAACCTTCGGACCGATTCCTTTCACCGACATGAGACTTTGGATAAGCTCATCGGTATCGTACAGGGAAAGCCTATCGAGATTAAGCTCGCCGGTAACAACTTTTTTTGCGGCGTCATAAAGATAGCCTGCACGAAAACCGGTTTTCAGGGCAAAAATTTTTTCTTCTCCTGCCTCATAAAGAGATTCTGCGGTAGGGAAAGCGTAATATATTTTATTTCCGTATAATATTTTTTCACCAAACGCTTCTGACAGTGCGGAAATTATTTTCTTAATTCGGGGTATGTTATTATTCTGAGAGATGATAAACGAGCAGACCGTTTCCCATGGTTCTTGGCGGAGAATGCGGATACCCTTTCCTTTTTCCATTGCCGACCGGATTGTGGCGTCATTGGGAAGGTGCTTTGTAATATTGTCTCTGATGCCTATGTAACTTTCATCAATGGCAAAATAATGCTTCCACACTCTATCGAATTCCGCGGCGTCTGTTCCGGTAATCGTTATGGAGGAGACGGTTTGAGCGATAGAAATATATTTTCCGTAAGCGATTCCCTCAAAAAGATTTTCTTTTTCATCACACTTTTCAAAGCGAAAGCATTGTCCGCAATCAAATATCTGGTTCAGGTCAAAATACTCCGGGCGTTGAAAGGTATAGGATTTTTTGCTGTCCATAATCTCTCCTGCGTTTGTTGTTTGTTACGGTTTATTTTTTCGAATTGATATAAAGAAAATCATGTATATCGAAATTGAAGCGAAAAACAGGAATTAAACAATTCAATTAAATTTTTTGTGAATCCTGTAAAGAGAGGAAAAAAATAATAAGAAGCGAACAAAAGCATAGCGCAGGACTTCGTTCGATTCTTCGATTCTTTAGTTTATTAAGAAAGAATCGAAAGAAAAATGATCCGAAAACTCTGATTTCGGCACAGGCAAAGAGCAAAGCGTTTCAAGAGGGTTCCTCTCTGTGTCCCATTTAAGACAAATACCGTACAATTCTGACGGTATAGATACGCAATCATAATATAATTGAGAAAACAAGAGTGACTTCTCCGCGACGAAATTTTTGAAGTATGACGGAATATGGAAAAGCAGCTATGACGTCAAGGTGCAAACCGTGAAACCGGCGGTGTTGCCTTAAGCTTTTCACCTATAATAATTCTTTATTTCAAAGGTTTTGTGAGTTTTCTGGGCGCTTTTTGAAAAAAAGCGCCCAGAATGAGGGCAAAAGCCACGAATTGATTTTGTCTGCTTTGATATAATAATATTATTATATTATATAATCTGTTTACCATATTATTATATTATATATTCTGTTTACCGTCAAGACCGAACGGAGAAAAGTTCTATATTATTGCTATTATTATATTGATAAGATTCAGAGCTTAATAGCGGTTTCAAGCGCGAGACTTACCATTTCTGTAAAGGTGGAGCGTCTCTCCTCGGCGGTTGTGCTTTCTCCCGTTATAAGATGATCTGATACGGTAAGAACAGCGAGAGCATTTTTGCTTGCTCTGGCAGCATTCATATAGAGAGCGGCGGCTTCCATTTCAACGGCAAGTACACCGAGTCTACGCCATTTGGCGTTGGCTGTGGGATCGTCGTCGTAGAAGGTATCCGAAGACAGCACATTGCCGATAAAAGGCGTGATTCCGTTGTCAAAGGCAGTTTGTTCTGCGGTTCTGAGCAGGGAATAAGAGGCGATAGGGGCAAATGTACCGGGAAGATGATATTGTGCGGCGAAAGCGGAATTGGTGCAGGCTCCCATTGCGAGAACGATATCGCGCAGCTTCAGTTTTTCGCTCATGGCGCCGGCAGATCCTATTCTTATTATATTGTTCACACCGAAAAAGTTGAAAAGCTCATAGCTGTATATGCCGATGGAGGGCATACCCATTCCGCTTGCCATGACGGATATTCTCTTTTCCTTGTAGATTCCGGTGTAGCCCTGTACACCCCTTACATTATTGAACAGCTTTGCATCTTGAAGAAAATTTTTTGCAACAAACTCAGCGCGCTGAGGATCACCGGGCATAAGAACGGTTTCGGCAATATCTTCCGGGTGGGCGTTTATATGAGGGGTAGGGTATTTTAATTCTGACATAATATTGCTCCTTTAGAAATCAGCACACTAACAGCGAGAGTGCTGAAATGATTTTTGTTTTTATCGGTCAACGGGATATTTTCCCGCGATTGCTTTCTTCCAGCATTTGTGACACATGGCGGTATATCGTTCAGAGCCGCCGAGAAGTACCTGTTCTCCTTCCGTTACCACATAACCGTTGTCATCAAGCCTTGCGTTGACGGTTGCCTTGGAGCCGCAGGAGCATATTGTTTTGATTTCGGTTATGGAATCGGCTGTTTCGAGAAGCCGACGGCTTCCGGGAAACAGATTGGTTTTAAAATCGGTGCGAAGCCCGAAACATAAAACAGGAATGTTCTCGTTATCGGCAATGGCCCTCAGACCGTCGATCTGGGGAGGAGTGAAAAATTGACATTCGTCCGCTATAATGACATCGACAGGAGACTTTGAAAGATAATTGGCAAGAATATCGTCCGAAGTCTTTATTACATCGGCGGCAGCGTAAAGACCAATTCTCGATCTTACTGTCCCCACATCATCCCGTGTGTCTGCTTCCGGTTTTATAAGCCATACATTCATGCCGCGTTCTTCATAGTTGAATTTTGTTATCAGTGCTTGAGCGGTTTTTGAGCTTCCCATGGCTCCATACTTGAAATACAGCTTTGCCACTTAATATCCTCCGATTCAAATGTTTTTGTCAAGGCTTTTTAAGGCAATACCGCCGGGTGCACAGCTAACGCCTTTATTGCGCATTTGCCTGCATCTATTCCGTCAACCTTCACAAATTTCGTTGGCAAAGGAGTGACTCCTGCCTCCTCAATTTGTATTGTCCGATGAAAAATCCGGCGGCGCAACTGCACAACAAGCATTGTGCGGTGTTGCCTTAATATTCATTATATCAATATTATATCATATTTAAAAGAAAAAATATACTCCGTTTTGTAAATAAATATTAGCACTCGATTGAGTTGAGTGCTAATATTTACAATTGATTAATAATGATATGCAAAATAATTCATATAAGGAGTGTATGATGATAATAATGATTCCGATAGAAAGGTGTTGATCAATAATATGAATATAGAAAAATATACCCAGAAAAGCGCTGAGGCAATCCGCGACGCACGAAACGTTGCGCTCGAAAACGGAAATCAGAAGCTTGAGCAGGCACATTTGCTCTTTTCTCTCATTGCTGCTGCCGACGGTCTTATTCCCAATCTTCTTTCGGCAATGAGCGTTAACGTGACTTCTTTGAAATCGGAAACAGAGACGCTTATTTCCTCATTTCCCAAGATCAGCGGCGGGGGAGAGAGAATGTATATGTCAAACGAGCTTGACGCCGCACTGAATGAAGCGGAACGGAAAGCTTCCGAGATGAAAGATGAATTTATTTCGGTAGAGCATCTTATGCTCGGATTAATCGCTAAGCCCGAAAGAAAAATTTCAGAGCTTTTCTCCCGTTTCGGCGTAACTTCACAGGGATTTCTTACCGCTTTAAAAAATGTCAGGGGAAATCGTTCTGTAAACAATGAGAATCCGGAGGATACCTACGACGTTCTGAAAAAATACGGACAGAATCTTGTAGAGCTTGCTAAAACGCAGAAGCTTGATCCTGTTATCGGACGTGATGAAGAGATAAGAAACGTCATAAGGATCCTTTCGAGAAAAACTAAAAATAATCCCTGCCTTATCGGTGAACCGGGCGTCGGAAAGACAGCTATTGCCGAGGGCTTGGCACAGAGAATTGTAAAGGGAGACGTGCCGGAAAATCTTCGTGACCGGGAAATTTTTTCGCTTGATATGGGCGCCCTTATAGCGGGAGCAAAATACAGAGGTGAGTTCGAGGAACGTTTGAAGGCGGTTCTTAACGAGATTAAATCAAGTGAAGGAAAGATTATTCTCTTTATAGATGAGCTTCATACCATCGTCGGCGCCGGTAAGACGGAGGGGGCAATGGATGCGGGAAATCTTCTCAAACCGATGCTTGCGCGCGGAGAGCTTCACTGTATAGGTGCTACCACGCTGAATGAATACCGACAGTATATTGAAAAGGATGCTGCCCTTGAGAGACGTTTTCAGCCCGTCATGGTTCCGGAGCCTACGGTTGAGGATACCGTAACCATTCTTCGCGGGTTGAAGGAAAAATATGAGGTTTATCACGGGGTTAAAATTCATGATCAGGCGCTTATTTCAGCTGCCATATTGTCTAATCGGTATATTTCGGATAGATTTCTTCCCGATAAGGCTATTGACCTTGTTGACGAGGCCTGCGCCATGATCAAAACCGAGATGAATTCCATGCCTACTGAAATGGATGAGATTTCAAGAAAGATTATGCAGCTTGAAATTGAGGAAGCGGCGCTTTCAAAGGAAACGGATAAGCTTTCTGCCGAGAGGCTTGCGAAGGTGAGGGAAGAGCTTGCCAATATGCGCGAGCAGTTCAATGCGATGAAAGCAAAGCTTGATCTTGAGAAAAACGCCATCGGAAAAGTGCAGAAGCTTCGCGAGGAGATAGATCGCACCAACGCGGAGATCGAGCGCGCGCAGAATTCCTATGATCTTGCCAAAGCAGCCGAGCTTAAGTACGGAAAGCTTCCTTCCTTAACAAAAGAGCTTGAAGAGGAAGAAGAAAAAGCCGCCAAAGGCAGTAATTCCGCAACGCTTCTTCGCGATACCGTCACGGAGGAGGAAATTGCTAAGATCGTTGCCCGTTGGACAGGTATTCCGATTGCAAAGCTGATGGAGGGAGAGAGAGAAAAGCTTCTTCATCTTGACGATACTCTTCACAGACGCGTTATCGGTCAGAATGAGGCTGTAGAAAAAGTGTGCGACGCAATCCTTCGCTCAAGAGCCGGAATTCAGGATCCCAAAAGACCGATCGGTTCCTTCCTTTTTCTCGGTCCTACCGGAGTCGGAAAAACCGAGCTTGCCAAAGCACTTGCCGAAGCCTTGTTCGACGATGAAAAGAATCTTGTCAGAATAGATATGAGCGAATATATGGAGAAATTCTCTGTTTCCCGTCTTATCGGAGCACCTCCCGGATATGTCGGCTATGACGAGGGCGGTCAGCTCACGGAGGCGGTCAGAAGAAAGCCGTATTCCGTTATTCTTTTTGATGAGATTGAAAAGGCACATCCGGATGTTTTTAACGTCTTGCTTCAGGTTCTTGACGACGGAAGAATTACCGATAGTCAGGGAAGAACGGTTGATTTTAAAAATACCATTTTAATTCTCACCTCCAATCTCGGTTCTGATATTATACTTGAAGGAATCGAAGACAGCGGCGATATATCGGAAGAATCAAGAGAAAAGGTTTCACAGCTTCTTAAGCGCAGCTTCAGACCGGAATTTCTCAACAGGCTTGATGAAATTGTGTTTTATAAACCCCTTACCCGTGAAAATATTTCGGGAATTGTTGATTTGCTTATCGCCGATTTGGCAAAGCGTCTTGAAGACAGACAAATAAAGCTCATCGTTACAGAGGCTGCCAAAGCTTATATTATATCCAATGGTTATGATCCGATTTACGGAGCGCGTCCGCTTAAAAGATTTATACAGTCAAGGATTGAAACGCTTGTTGCAAAAACGATTATTTCATCGGATATTGAGCCTGAATCAACCATAGAGATCGATTATCAAAATGATGCGCTTACAGCGCGAATACAGTAAAGCATGGAGATTCCTCATGAGAAATCTCATAAGGAAGTAAGAAACGGTGTAACCTTGAAAAGAGGCTGCACCGCTTCTTTTCTGCAAAGCGATAATTTTGCAAATTGAGATTTGGGTATCAAAACCCCGCTTCTTGTTACCTCTGTGACTATTATTATCGAAAGATACTTATTATTTTGGGTTGGATTACAAGCAACAAAAAGCCGACGGCAAGTGATTTTTACCTGCCATCGGCTGAAAAGAGTTTCTATTGTTTTTTGTTCCTGCAAACCGGAAGTTTGTGTTTTTTATGAATTTAAGTCTTTTTATAAGCTTTTCCCAAGTTCTTGCTATTACGTTTATATTTTTTAGACGTTTTTTCTTCAAAAGAGTACCTATTAACAATACCAAATAAAGAAATATCAGCAACAGAACACCCTTCGGATAACCCGATCGAATTTTTCATATAGTCAAACAATTCCCAAGAATAGCTCGGTCTTGCTTTTGCATATATTTCAGCTTTTCCGTTAAAACGTGTTGTGTTGTTCATAAAAGTCTTCTTTCCTCCACTAATTCTTTTATTTTCTCACTTTTGTATGCCGACCAGATTTTAATCGCAACGCTGCCCCTTTTGTTGTTCCTAAGTGTTCTCTTCGCTTTTGTTTATCGAAAGAGTAAATTCAACGTCCCTCTTCGTTTAGAAAAGATATGATTTCACAAGAATATAACATCCTAATACGACATATACAACCGGAATGAGGATTGGTTTATGCTGTGCTATAAAATTTCGGAGTCGGGGCAAGCTTGTCAGCATTTTTGCAAGATAACACCATATTGCGATCATGACCGCATACACCACACATATGAGAAGTAACTCCTGCCGTTTATACCCTGCAAAAAGAGGAATGTAAACACCAATGTTATCTGCGCCGTTGGCGATAGAAACAACGGCTACATGAAAAAGCAGTCCTTTTGCCTTGTTAGTTTGCTTATCAGAATCATCAATCTTTTTTGTATTTAGAAACTCTTTGATGCCCAGGACGATAGGAATGAAGCCTATCAAGCCGATATATTGCGTTGGAATAAATTTTAATCCAAACGCACCCAAGCAGCCTATTGCAACCAACAAACCCGTCCCTAAATATTTGCCTGTAATAATTCTGATATTGTCCCTTTTTGAATTGCTCTGTGCAAAGAATATGGCACTTACGAGCAAATCATCTATACTTGTGCTCACATATGTAACAATTCCGGTAATTATATTCCCGATCACTTTACTTTTTTCTCCATCTAAAACGAAAACTAAAAACTTTGCTTTTACAGCAGAATCTCTGACGTTGCAATTTTTTCCTGAAATGCAATATCGTGTTCTACAAAAATCATCGTTGGCTTATATTCAAGCAGCAATTCCTCAATTTGCATTCTCGAAATAACGTCAATAAAGTTCAATGGTTCATCCCATACAAATAAATGAGCCTGTTCGCAGAGACTACGAGCTATCAAAGCTTTTTTCTTTTGACCTTCGCTGAAATCCTTCATATTTTTTTCAAACTGAATTCGCTCAAAGCCCATTTTTCTAAGGATCGCTTTGAACAAGCTCTCGTCTATACCACTTTGTTTCGCATAATCAGCAAGAGAGTCTCTTAAAAAAGATGTATCCTGCGATACATAAGATATTTTAAGATTGCTTCCGATTTCTAAAAAGCCTGAGTGTTTTATGTCCTCTCCGCATACAAGCTTCAGCAATGCGGACTTGCCGCTTCCGTTCTTTCCTTTCACTGCAGCTCTGTCGCCCTGCCTAATCTGAAAGGTTATATCGGAGCAAACAGGAGTATCGTCATAAAAAAGAGAAAGTCCTGCGGCACTTACCAAAACTTCTTTGTGGTAGTGAAGTGTATTTATCAACAAGCTGTCCGATTGCTCTATGTTTTGTAGCAATTTCGATTTATCACTTATCGCAGCCATCATTCTGTTTTCCTGACTTTTGGCTCGTTTCATCAACTTAGCAGATTTGTGTCCGACATAGCCACGGTCGATTTTAGAACCGGAATTAGTTGATCCCATTTTACTCTTTTCTACCTTGTCGGACCACCCAGCTGTTTGCTTTGCCGCTTGCTCTAATCTGTCAATCTCCTTTTTTAGCCTCTCATTTTGGTTTAATTCAAATTCGTCATGAAGCTTCTTGTTTTTCCACCAAGAAGAAAAATTGCCCTGCTGAATTTCAATATTTGCTCGATTTATGGATAAAACGTGGTCTACGCAGCCATCCAATAACGCTCTGTCGTGAGAAACAAGTATAAATCCTTTCTTCCGCCTCAAATATTCGCAGACCTTTCTTCGAGCTTGTGAATCTAAATGGTTCGTTGGTTCATCAATCAGAAGAAAGCTGTTGGGGGAAAGAAATAATGCTGCCAACAGCACCTTTGTTCTTTCGCCGCCCGAAAGCGTTTCAAAGGGGCGATAAAGTGCTTCTGCGTCAACATCAAGCAAAGAAATTTCTTTTAGAAATTCCCAATCCTCTGCAAAAGGACAAATCTCCTGCATGACTTCGATTGCGTATTTTGACATATCGTTTACAGAATACGGAAAATATTTCATTTGGGCATCTTTGCTGATTGTTCCACTGTAAGTGTATTTTCCCATCAGAAGATTGAGAAAGGTGGTTTTTCCTCTTCCGTTTCTTCCGATAAATCCGAGTTTCCAATCGGTATCAATTTGGAAGCTCACATTTTCAAATACATTATCATAGCTGCCTTCGTATGCGAAGGTCAAATTAGATACCGTAATCACTGACATAAATAAATTCCTCCTTTGTCTTTTACATTTTCGTCAGCAAAGTGGGAATTTTTGATGGTTTTATTACTCTATGCAAATAACCATCTTCCCAAACTTTGCATAGAGTAGACCATGTACAATTTCTGTTTCCATAGTTCTCTCGTAAACTCCTGTGATATATAGTGACTCATAAAGGCTTGTATAATAGACCTTTCTCAAAGTGTCAACTTATCAATTGCTTCCTCCCGTGTAGCAACAAAGAACACATCTTTGCCTTTATTGCTTTCATAGATAAAATCTTTCAGCGGTTTGCTTGTGTAGTGTGAATAATCACCGTAAATGGCGATGCGACCACCATAATTTACATATTTTTGCAGAATTTCTCCCGCAATTTCTTTACTTAAGATAAAGAAATCCTCCGTTATCCGTTTCTTGCTGATAATAATATTTTTTGTTCCTAAATCGTATATTGCAGACATAAGTAAATCTAATGCGGATTGCGTATCGGTGATAACAAGCTCATTACTGTTTACAACAGCACAAGCAACACCGTTTTTTTCAACTTTTGATAATTGCATTTTCTTTCTCCTTAAAATTTAAGACAACACCTCATAATGTACGGCTAAATTCTTTGTTGCGTATTTACTTGCATCTTTTCCGTCATACTTCACAAATTTTATCGGCAGAGGAGTGACTCTAGCCTCCTCAATTTCTATTGTCTGACGAAAAACCCGGCGACGCAACTGCACAACAATCATTGTGCGGTATTGCCTTAAAATTTCTGTTTAGCTTTTCGCTATCCGAAAAGTTTTCTCCACCATATACAACATCAGTCCCATAAAAAGTAGTAAGTAAATCGGCATAATGTCATAGCCCAAATATCTGCCCAGCAGACCGTAAAGGGGCGGCATAAAGGTGGAGCCTACATAGGCGCTTGCCATTTGGATGCCGATAATGGCACCGGAATTTTCTGCGCCAAAGTTACCGGGTGTTGCGTGGATAATGCAAGGGTAGATGGGCGCATAGCCAAGTCCGATTACGACAAATCCGATAATAGACAGCCATTCATTTTTCGTTGGAACAAACAGCAAAACGATACCGCATACTGCAATGGAAGCACCGAGTAGGATCATTTTTGGGTCGCCCAGCTTATCCATCAAAAATCCGCCGATGAATCTGCCGAATGTCAGACCAATAAACACAAGAGATGCGTATGCGGCGGCGGTCTGGCCGTCAAGTCCTTTGACCTGCGAAAAGTATGTAGCTGACCAGCCCATCGCCGTGGCTTCGGCTGCGCAATAGGCGAAAAAGCCCAGCAAAAGAAACGGTACACCCTTGATTTTCAGGGCACCGATAAGTCCGACGCTTTTCTGTTCTTCCACCGCAACCGACTTGCTTTTGTTTACCTTCCACACAGACAAGCTCAGCAAAAGCAGCAATCCGATACCAAGCTGAATAAAGGCTACGATACGGTAGCCGTCACGCCATACAGAATTTTCCAATGCATAGCTCATCACAAAGGGGCTGACGATGGCTCCTACGCCCCAAAAGCAATGGAGCCAGCTTATATGCCTGGAGGTATAATGAAGTGCTACATAGTTGTTTAGTGCCGCGTCAATGGCGCCTGCACCGAGTCCGTAAGGAATAGCAAGGATGATCAGCATCCAAAATTCCGTTGCGAAAGAGAAACCTAAAAGTGCCACAGCCGTCAAAAAGACGCTTATAACCGTTACGATGCTTGCGCCCAGCTTTCGTGTCAATCTGTCGGAAAAAAGACTGGAAAGGATGGTACATCCTGAAATTACCATAGTAACAATGCCCATAGAAGAAATCGAAACACCAAACGTTTCATGCATAACGGGCCAACCCGAGCCTAAAAGTGAATCAGGCAAACCGAGACTGATAAAAGCGATATAAATCAGAGCGAGAAGTAATGTGTACATTTGCAACTTACCAACTTTCTAATTAAAACAAATACTTACCACTAAACAAGAAGTAAGTGGAATCTACCATTAAAGCCACACCGATAATCAGCAAAATGGTATATATGACAGTGCTGATTATTTTTTGTGGTCTGCCTGTAAATCTTGCTTTTACCCTGTCAAGCCAAGCTGTGAGCTTATCGAGTGCGCCGAACTGATTGGCAAAGTAGACGGCAAAGGACATAGATTGGCTTACAACAAACCAGACCGTCAAAAGAAGTGTGGCTGTAAAGAAATTATGAGATTCGCCGCCGAGAAGCATTACCGCATAATAGGTAGGATCGGTAAAGCAGGTGAAGGCAAAGACAATACCTGTTACGATAAATTTCAGAAGCGAACCGTCAACGACTTTGGATTCTTTCTCTTTTTTCTCTTTAGGCTTACATATCTTAATGATAACCCAAACGAGTATGATGACGGATATGCCAAATTCAAGGTTACCCCAAAAGGGATGCTCGTCACCAGGGATCAGCCGTTTCAATATATCAACTGCCGCCGAGCCGAATATGGTGGAAAGAATCGCACCGATGAGAATAGACAGCACGGTAAAGGTAGCCATAAAAATGGTGTTTTATACTTCTTCTCTTTTCGCATACCCATGCCGAGCAAAACGATAGCTGTGATGGGGTCTATGCCAAGAACGCCGAAACCGGTCGTGCTTAATATTTTGTGTAACATTTTCAGCCTCTTATTTACAAGGTATGACCTTCCAGCTTTAACAGAAAGATCTTTTTTTCCAAGCCACCGGTATATCCTACAAGGTTTCCACTGGCACCGATTACTCTGTGACAAGGAATAATAATGGAAATGGGGTTACTGCCGACAGCATTTCCCACCGCCTGAGCGGACATTTGTGAGATTTCCCGTTCTGTTGCAATTTGCTTTGCAATCTCGCCATATGTAGTTGTCTTGCCGTAGGGGATCTCCAGCAGGAGCTGCCATACTCTTTCGTCAAAAGGAGTTCCCATCGGCTTTAGAGCCAGCTCCTGCGGGCTTGGCGCTTTCCCGGCAAAATACCGGTCAAGCCAAGCTTTTACTTTCGTTAATATCGTTGTTTCCATATCAATATAACGCTCTCCGATTATTTTAGCTGACTTTTGTATTTGTGTGTCTATCCACAAGCCGATCAGCGCATCATCATTTGCCGCTAAAAGAATTTCCCCCAGCGGGGATTGATATTTACAAGTGTATATCATAAAACACCACCACTCAAGATACGTTCATAAGTGTGTTGTCGATCAACTGCTGTGCAAAATCAGCAACCTCTGAGATCGGCTCATGCATACCGTCAGCAATCCACTTTACTAAAATGCCGTTACACCCGTTAGCGATGAAGCAATACGCCCATTCTTTTTGAACTGCTGTAATTTTCTTGTTTTTCAATGTACTGCCGGAAAGAGAAATATCGTGGCAGGCTTCAAATATTTTTGCAGGGAATGTTGAATCACCATTGGGCGAGCATATCGCCTTATAGGTTTCTTCCTCTGCTTTGAAATTGAGCATAATAAAGGTTAACATATCCTTTGCGGTTGTGTTCTTATGGGATTTCAGGACTGCCATCAATTCTTCCAAAAACTGCAATTCAATTTTATCAAGCAGATCATATACGTCAAGATAATGCTTGTAAAAAGTTGCTCTGTTCAGTTCGGATAAATCGCAGATTTCCTTTACAGTAATTTTATTGATAGGTTTTTCCTTCAGCAATTTTGTGAAGTTCTGCACGATCATCATTTTTGTATATCGCACACGGGCATCCGATGCCATATCGTTACCTCCGAAATCAATTTTACCGATTATGATATTTTTTCAACATTCATAGTCAGAGTGTCGGTTATCTTCCATATCAAAAATCATTGATGATTGAACGGATAACCACTTCATATTATACTGTACTTGCAAAACAAAATCAACAGTTGTTGATAAAAGTTCAAAAAGTATTTTAGGAGGTAAACACTATGTGGAAAGCAATTCTGTCCGTTCCTGTAATTATGGGATGTGCCCTTGCCGGTACTATTGGGATGATTAAAGCAATTAAGCGATTCTGTCCCGACCAAT
>OJMN01000772.1_pt1 | contig 20015 bp, 16 predicted proteins | sample 1597261 | NCBI WGS metagenome assembly OJMN01 (sample SAMEA2452130, study PRJEB22498) | human gut metagenome | biome: human feces; feature: human gut; material: feces | place: Australia | collected 2012 | reverse complement strand
CTGGAAATCGCCGGAGGGAACTTCCGTTTCGATGTCGATTCTGCTGTACCCGGATCTTGAGCCGGCCAAAGCACCGATGCTGACGATTGTAATGGGACTTGCCGTAGTGCAGGGTGTGCAAAGAGCGCTCGGTGTCGATACGAAAATCAAATGGCCGAACGACGCGGTGCTGAATAGGAAAAAGCTCTGTGGGATCCTGACAGAGATGAGCGCACAGATTGATTACATCAATTATGTTGTCATCGGAACCGGAATCAATGTCAATCAGATGGAATTTCCGGAAGACATCGCGGAGATTGCGACCTCACTGGCGATAGAAACGGGTCATCCCGTCAACCGGGCGAAAGTGGTCGCAGCAGTGCTGGAGGCATTTGAGGAGGACTATGAAAAATTCCTGGAAGCAGGGGATCTCTCCGGGCTGAAGGAAGCATATGAGGCTGTGCTTGCAAACAAAGACCAGCCGGTGCGTGTACTCGATCCGAAGGAACCGTTCGAGGGCGTTGCACTTGGCATCACGCCGACCGGTGAGCTGCGCGTGCAAAAAGAGGACGGAACGATCGCTGAGGTGCATTCCGGCGAGGTTTCGGTGCGAGGCTTATACAGCTACGTATAGAGAGACCGGAAAAGGAAGAGAAAGGAAAAATTATGTATTCAGATAATGAAAAAGTAGTGCTTTGCGGAGCAAGTGCATACGAACAGAAATATTATTTTAACCAGGATTTTGCATCCCTGCCACAGTCTGTGCAGGATGAGCTTCATGTTATGTGTGTTATGTTTACAGTGGAAATCGGCGGTATTTTTACCATGTGGTTCGACAGCGACGGAAGTCTGCAGTTTGAGACAGAGGCTGTAGACGCAGATGCGATGTACGACGAGATCGGCGGCGCGCTTCGGATTAAGCAGTATCAGGAAGAAAAAAAGGAGCTGCTGGAATCCCTGGAGCTGTATTACCGTGTCTTCTTCCTCGGTGAGGAGGTGCCGGAGGAGGCGCTGATGGAAGAGGACGGAGAGAAGCCGAATGGAAAATAAAAAACGTACACTGCAAAAGATGCCGCCACTGAAAATCGGAAACGTGGAGATGCCAAACCCACTCGTGCTTGCACCGATGGCGGGGGTGACGGATCTGCCGTTTCGTGTTCTGTGCAAGGAGCAGGGCGCGGGCCTGATCTGTATGGAAATGGTGAGCGCGAAGGCAATTTTATATAAGAATAAAAATACCGAGGATCTGATGACGATCGATCCGGGTGAGCATCCGGTGTCCCTGCAGCTTTTCGGCAGTGATTCGGAGATTTTGGGGCAGATTGCCGCTCAGATCGAAGAAAGGCCGTTTGATATTCTGGATTTTAACATGGGCTGTCCGGTGCCAAAGGTTGTCAATAACGGCGAAGGCTCGGCCCTTATGAAGGATCCGCATCTGGTGAGGGAAATCGTGACAAGCATGGTAAAGGCAGTGAAAAAGCCTGTAACCGTAAAGATTCGAAAAGGCTTTAACGAAGAATCGGCGAATGCCGTGGAAATTGCGAAGATCCTCGAGGACTGCGGAGTGGCCGCAATTGCGGTTCATGGAAGAACGAGAGCGCAGTTTTATTCCGGAAAAGCAGACTGGGATATCATCCGCCGGGTAAAAGAGGCAGTCTCGATTCCGGTTATCGGAAACGGTGATGTGACAGATGCGGCGAGTGCCGAGGCACTGGTGGAGCAGACCGGCTGTGACGGAATCATGATCGGACGCGGCGCGGAAGGAAATCCGTGGATTTTTAAACAGATTCTTCATTATATGGAAACAGGTGAAACGCTTGCAAGGCCGACCCAGCATGAGGTAAAAGAAATGATGCTCCGCCATGCACGGATGCAGGTGGAATACAAAGGCGGCACGATCGGCATCCGCGAGATGCGCAAGCATGTTGCATGGTATACGGCAGGCTTTCCGCATTCGGCAAAGCTGCGCGCGGCGATCAATCAGGTGGAGAGCCTGCAGGCGCTGGAACAGATGCTGAATGAGTGGGAACGAGGATAAAAACAAGTCAAAAAAGTACCTATGATATGCCAATATTGATATATCATGGGTGCTTTTTTTATGCTATACTGATAAACAGAGGTATTGGGACAAAAAACACAAAAGAGGGAGTGTAGTGTATGACTATGAAGGAACTTTTCGCACCGTCCGACATGACGGTGGGAAAGCCGTGGGAAAAGATTGTAGCTTTTACAATCCCTATGCTGATCGGCAACATTGCCCAGCAGCTCTACAACACGGTTGACAGTATTGTAATCGGAAAATATGTCGGGGACAACGCGCTTGCAGCAGTTGGAAGCGCCAGCCCGATCTTAAACCTGCTTCTGGTTCTGTTCGTCGGAATTTCTGTCGGCGCTGGCGTCATGGTGTCGCAGTATTTTGGAGCAAGACAAAGAAAAGAGCTTTCGATGACGATCGGAAACTGCGTCACGCTGACAGCAATTTCTTCCATCATTATTATGATTCTGGGAGCCGTCCTCTCAAGACCGCTGCTGGAAATGCTGAAAACACCGGATTCTATCATCGACTGGTGTACCTCGTATCTGGTGATCCTGATGGTGGGCTGTGCCGGCAGTGCGTACTATAACATTCTATGTGGTATCCTTCGCGGACTCGGCGATTCGATTTCGGCGCTGATTTATCTGCTGGTGGCAACGGTCATCAACATTGTATTGGATATTGTATTCGTTTCCCAGTTCCACATGGGCGTTGCCGGAGTTGCATACGCGACCGTGATTGCGCAGGCAATTTCTGCAGTACTCTGCATGTGGCGTCTGATGCGTATGACCGACATCTTTGATTTCAGACCCAAATATCTGAAAATGAAAAAACAGTATTCGATGGAAATTATCCGCCTTGGTCTGCCGTCCGGTATTACCCAGGCGATCTTCTCCATGGCGATGGTTATCGTACAGTCGCTGACCAACAGCTTCGGTGAAATGGTTATCGCCGCGAATGTTATCATCATGCGTGTCGATGGCTTTGCAATGATGCCGAACTTTTCGTTTGGTACCGCGATGACAACGTATGCCGGTCAGAATGTCGGTGCACGCCGTATGGACCGCGTAGAGCAGGGTGCAAAACAGGGAACACTGGTTGCAGTCGGAACCTCAACGACCATTACCCTTTTAATTGTTATTTTCGGCCATCATCTGATGGGAATCTTTACGAATACCACAGAGCTCGTAACATTAAGTGCCAATATGATGAAGATCCTTGCGGTCGGCTATATTGCCATGGCAATAACACAGTCGCTTTCCGGCGTCATGCGTGGAGCAGGCGATACGATGACCCCGATGTGGATTTCGATGGTTGTTACCGTTGTAATCCGTGTGCCGCTGGCATACGGTCTGGCCTTTCTGACCAGAACGCCGGAGCTGCCAAACGGACGATATCAGGTACTCTGGATTTCCATGCTGGTAAGCTGGTGCATGGGTGCGCTTCTGACGCTGATTTTCTATAAAAAAGGAAATTGGAAAAAGAAAGCACTGACAGGAAGCTCATCCGAAAAATAAAGGAAAAATAAGAGAAAGATGCAGGAAGGATTTGTGAAAAAGAAAATCTTTCCTGCGTTTCTTTTTTTCTTGACATTCCGTGGGCAATCCTTTATACTACTTTAATTGTTAGGATAGGCGGAGTCTATCCTTATTTCAACCGGGAATACTGAAAATACAGCGCATTTCCGGAGAGTTTACAGAATAAAATCAGATATGACTGGATACAGAAACGATAGAAAGGGTGTATAAAATGGAACAGAAAAAAACGATTCTTACCTATGCCGGCCTGAAAAAACTGGAGGACGAGCTTCATGATCTCAAAGTAAACAAACGTAGAGAAATTGCCGGTAAAATCAAAGAAGCAAGAGAGCAGGGAGACCTTTCCGAGAACGCCGAGTACGATGCAGCAAAAGATGAGCAGCGTGATATCGAGGCAAGAATTGAAGAGATCGAAAAAATCCTGAAAAACGCAGAGGTTGTTGTTGAGGACGAAGTAGATTCTGATAAGATCAATATCGGATGTAAAGTAGACGTACTGGATCTGGAGTATGACGAGGAAATCGAGTTCCAGATCGTTGGTTCCACCGAGGCAAATAGCCTGGAAGGAAAAATTTCCAACGAGTCTCCGGTAGGAAAAACTCTGATCGGCGCGCACAAGGATGATATTGTCGATGTAGAAACACCGGCCGGAATTATGCAGTACAAAGTACTTTCTATCCAGAGAAATATCTAAAAAATACAAAGAAAAGGGAGTGAAGAGATTGGCACAGCAGACACAGGAACAGGACATTAACCACTTACTGAAGGTTCGCCGCGAGAAACTTGCAGAGCTGCAGCAGAACGGAAGAGACCCGTTCCAGATTACAAAGTTCGATCAGACACATCATTCGCTTGAGGTGAAAGGTCTTTACGAGGCACATGAGACTGAGCTGTTAAAAGACCGCCAGGAGCCGAACGTAGAGGGAATGGATGAGGAGCAGGCGAAAGAAGCTCTTAAAAAGGATTACGAAGAGAGAAGAAATATCATGGACGCAAGTCCGATCCATGTGGCAATTGCAGGACGTATGATGTTTAAGAGAGTCATGGGCAAGGCTTCTTTCTGCAATATCCAGGATTTACAGGGAAGCATCCAGGTATACGTTGCAAGAGATGCGATCGGAACAGAGTCTTACGCTGATTTTAAAAAATCGGATATCGGTGATATCTTCGGAGTGGAAGGATTTGCTTTCAGAACAAGAACAGGTGAGATTTCTATCCATGCAGAGAAGGTGACACTCCTCTCCAAGAGCTTACAGATCCTCCCGGAGAAGTTCCACGGTCTGACAGATGTAGATACCCGTTACCGTCAGAGATATGTAGACCTGATCATGAATACAGAGTCTAAAGATACCTTTATCAAGCGTTCCAAGATTCTCAGTGCGATCCGCAAGTACTTAAGCGGAGAAGGATTCATGGAAGTTGAGACTCCAATGCTTGTACAGAACGCAGGTGGAGCAGCAGCAAGACCGTTCGAGACACATTTCAATGCCCTGAACGAAGATCTGAAGCTTCGTATTTCCCTTGAGCTGTACCTGAAGAGACTGATCGTCGGAGGACTCGAGAAGGTATATGAGATCGGACGTGTATTCCGTAATGAGGGTCTTGATACAAGACATAACCCGGAGTTCACTCTGATGGAGCTTTACCAGGCATTTACAGATTACCACGGCATGATGGATCTGACAGAGAATTTGTATCGTTTTGTTGCACAGGAAGTGCTCGGAACGACACAGATCGTATACAAGGGAATCCCGATGGATCTCGGCAAGCCGTTCGAGCGTATCACAATGGTTGACGCAGTGAAGAAGTACGCAGGCGTTGACTGGAATGAAGTTGAGACTCTGGAGCAGGCAAGAGAACTTGCAAAAGAGCATCATATTGAGTTTGAAGAGAGACATAAAAAAGGTGATATCCTGAATCTCTTCTTTGAGGAGTTTGTAGAGGAGCACCTGCTTCAGCCGACGTTCGTTATGGACCACCCGGTTGAGATCTCGCCGCTGACGAAGAAAAAGCCAGAAAATCCGGAATATGTAGAGCGTTTCGAGTTCTTCATGAATGGATGGGAAATGGCAAATGCTTACTCTGAGCTGAATGACCCGATCGACCAGAGAGAACGTTTTAAAGCCCAGGAAGAACTGCTTGCCCAGGGCGATGATGAAGCCAATACAACAGATGAAGACTTCATGAACGCACTGGAGATCGGTATGCCGCCGACCGGTGGTATTGGATTCGGCATTGACCGTATGTGTATGCTTCTGACAGGAGCTGAGGCAATCAGAGACGTGCTGCTCTTCCCGACAATGAAGAGCATGGGGGCTGCAAAGAATGAAGCTAACAATGCTGCACAGTCTGCTCCGGCTGAAAAAACAGTGGAAAAAGCGATTGCTGAAGTGAAAGAAACATACGATTTCTCCAACGTAGAAGTGGAACCATTATTCAAAGACATGGTTGATTTCGAAACATTCAGCAAGTCAGATTTCCGAGCTGTAAAGGTAAAAGAATGTGAAGCAGTTCCAAAATCTAAGAAACTTCTGAAGTTCGTATTAGATGACGGAAGTGGCGTAGATCGTGTGATTTTAAGCGGAATTCACGATTACTATGAGCCAGAATTCTTAGTAGGAAAGACATTACTTGCAATCACAAATCTTCCTCCACGTAAGATGATGGGAATTGATTCTTGCGGTATGATTATCTCCGCTACACACCTTGTAGAAGGAAGAGAAGGACTCAATGTTCTGATTCTGGATGATAAGATTCCGGCAGGAGCGAAGTTGTACTAAGAAAGTAAGAAATCTTCACAATTTGACAACAAAAATTCTTTTTGACAACAATTTGACAACAAATTTGTATTCAAACATGAATCATCATGAAGAATGGTGATTAGTTGTCAGTAATACTACTCCAACAATATGAATTGTTGAGGGCACTTTTTGAAAGAAAAATCTTTCAGAGAGTGCCCTTTTTTTATTCATTAACAATGTTTGTTGTGGTCGAATAAAAGGTGAAAGGGGAAACAGATTTGAAAACAGAAAATATGTATTATAACCAGCAGAAGCGTTCAGAGGTAAAAGAAGAAGCACGCAGACTTAGAAGAAAATTTCTTCGTTATCAACAAGCTGAAATTGTATATAGTTTGTCACATAAAAAATTGATGGAACTAGCAAATGATGCAGGAGCGATTTACAGAATGGATGGAATTGTTTTGATAAACAGAGAAATCTTTGATGAGTATCTTGAGCAATTTCATGAAAAATAAAGGAACGTTAGTTCGAAGAAAAGGGGATTCGAGATGCATGGAAAAGTTTGGATGTTTTCTCATCTTATTGATGATGAAGATATAGAATTTATGCAACATGAATTTATAAGTTATAGACAAGCTATGGATTATTACAATCTTGGATATAAGCCAATCGTAAGATTATCTCATAAGGCAGGAGCAGTTTATAAGATTGGAAAAAAAGTTTTAATTAAACGAAGTACATTTGAAAAATATCTGCGAGAGAATATCAGAAGGGAGAAAGAAGAATGGGAAAAGTTATATCAGTAGCAAACCAGAAAGGCGGAGTTGCAAAAAGTACAAGCCTTGCGGCGAATACCATGTTCTGAGCTGCTTCCTGAATGGTATAACTATTTAAAATCTTTGTCTCAATGTGATCCATAGGCTTGTTCCTCCTTTATCAATGCTTTCAGCAAAATGAGATAGTTGATGCAGTCTGTGATCTTCTCATCCCATTGTTCTAAGTCAAACTGGAGCAGAGAAGAGTAACACATATCATAGAGAGATACGACATGCTTTGACATCATTCCGGCCAGAGCAGCTTTAGGTGTGCATCCTTGTAATGAGGCGGCGATTTTAAATGCATTCAGGCGGTCAATGCGGTCTCCTGTGTATTCTTTCTTCTTGTGTGCCAGCATATCGGCACATTTTCGATACTGTTGTTCAAGTACAACATTAAATTCATTTTGTGTCATATTGTAATTCCTCCTTCGTAAAATGATTTATAATTCGGGTTCCTGAGTCTTTTGCTTTTTCGGAACCTGGTTGTTGAGAATAGCTTCCACATTTTTGTCTACGGTTCTTAAATCTTGTGTCAGATCCTTTAGAGATCGGATGGATGATTTTTGCTGGTCGATCTGTTCCTGCAAGCTGGCTTTTTGTTCCTTCAATGTTTTGATAGGAAGCATCTTTCCATCGGGATAAAAAGATTTCAGCCAGTCACGGGCTTCTTCATATGCTTGAATTTCAGCGGTGTGTTCCTTTCGGAATCTGCCTTTGTTTTTCGCTTTTAAAAATTCGGTATAGAGTGCTTTCTGTGCAAAATATTGTCCGGTATAATGGATCTGACGATTGATGTTTTTCAAATCTGCATTCATTTCCATAAGCTGATTTGTTGCATGATCTAACTGTTTTTGAGATTCGGAAAAGGCATCTTTTAATTCAGTTTGGGTATTGTATCCATGTTCTTGCACATAGATAATGGTATTAGCCATTTCCTGAAGATTGGATATTTTTACCCGATGAGCATATCCGGGACTTTGCATTGCTTTCACATTTTTCTGAAGATCCACCACCAACCGTAAATGCGATCTGACATAAAGAATGGTTATCGGATTTTTTCGTAAGAAGAGCTGTTCTAAATGTTCTTTGCCGTATTGAGTTCCCAAAGCCTTCTCTGTAATCCGTTTGTCCCGATCCGGATGGAGATAACGATATCTTCCTCTTTCCTCAATGACGGATATCTGATATTTCTCCAAAAGCAGAGATTGGAATTCCTGAAAGTTTTTAGAATGCGAGCTGCATTCTTCGATGGCATTTCGGAGTTCCTGCTTCTGCGTCTGAAACATTGTGGCAGTTGGTTTCAATCCATCTGCAATGATTTTTTTATTTGTCTCTTCTAATTTTTTCTGTCCGGATTTTTGCGCCATATATTCAGCCTGTGTGATTTTTGTTTCAGCCGGAGAGAGAAGATCAACCTGATGAAGTCCCTCCTGGATGCACATATCCATAATTTCCTTTTTGAAATAATTCAGGAATTTATTTGTGGATCGGTGCTTATATCCGGCAATTTCTTCATGGGGCTTATCCATGTAACTCTGTCTTCTGACAGCTTCCTTACGAACGCTATTGATCACAATATGCGTATGGATATTGCCGGAACCATTGTGACCATCGGTATGTGTCACGATAAGAACCTGGTATCCCGGAAATATTTTTTTGGCAAGGTCTAAACATAATTTCTGCGCCTTTTCCCCGGTCAGTCCACATTCTGATCTATCATCCGGATCAAAGCTGATGATATAATGGTGACTTTTGATTTCAGATGATTTTTTGTTTTTATGAAATTTTGTATTTGTTAGACTACACTCCTTGTCAAAAGACATCGGATCACAGTTGAGACCATCCATGTAGAATTCATCTCTTAAAAGACTTCGCCCCATTTCATCTTTTATCTTTTTTCCAGTGCTCTCATCGTGTTGGAAAAGCAGATAATCAATGGCATCTGAATAGTTGGCATTTCTACTTTTGATGTGCTTTAGTATCGCCATGAAAATCACCTGCCATTTCTAACACCTTTTTTCGTAAGAGGAAGAGGTCAGAGATACATTGATGGATTTCATTTTCCATAGCCTGGGAATGAGTTCCACCGGTATTAAAATACTTGGCGATCTGGTTCAGATTGGAACCGATTTTACCGTATTGTCCGACCAGCTCCCGAAGTAGTTTGATGTCTGCAACAACTTCATAACTAATTTGAATTGGTTTATTTAGGAACAATCTTCGTAGATATTCTGAACGAGAGATTCCCACAGAGCTTGCAGCCTGATTTAATATTTCCAATTCAATGTCTGTAAGTTTCAGACAGATTATGTTTCGATGCTTCAATTCCTTTGATTTTTCTTTTGGTGGCATACTCCTCCTTCCTTTCTAAACTGTGACATCGGATAGTGTTACAGTTTACTAATGTTAAAGAATTAGTGCAGTATCCGTTTTTGTGGATACTGACTGCATCTTTGATGCCAAAGCGAGGGTATGGGGAAACGTAATCCCCATCAAGATACCTAACCCGGGGATAAGACCGTTCTCATAAAATGAGGATACGGTATTACCCGGGTGGATCTTGCTCTTGAAAGATTAACCCTCTCATATAACGAAATGCTCAGAGTGGAAAATACAGGGCGAGATAGAAAAAAAGTTAAAAAACTGCTATACTACATTTCAGAATTATCCCCCAAGCACCTTATGAAACAGAAGATGGATGCTTATCTCTTCTATGTGTGCGTAAGACAATAGATGATGTATAATAGTTTTATGTAGAAAAAATTTTGAATGTGTGATTAGGAGTTGAAATTAATGTATTTGCCATTAGAGTACGTGAAACGTTATAGTGTTTTGACAGAATTATATTGTAGTGAGGAATATATTAATTGTGAACCTGAGGTATTACTAGAGATGATTGCAGATGCTGATTGGGGAACCAGTAATTATTCGGGTCCAAATAAAGAAAGATATATTCATACATATAATATGTTTGATAATAATTATTTTGCTATGCATATAATAAGTGCTTGTTTTGCAACAGCTGGATTTGCTGGAGTCTGGAAATATAATAAGATTGTATATGAACCGGATTATGATTTCTCGCAAGCACTCATAGGCACAAATAAATTAAGAGTATATCCGGAAATGCTCAAACATATACCGTTTAATACCTTTTATTTGGATTTCTCAAAAAATGAACTTTTCGTATATGAAGGATTTTTTGTACAAGTAAAAGTATACGATACAGGAGTAATAAGAATATCCTCTCTTCCGACAGAAAGCGGATATTCACATATACCGGTACATGAGTATGAAGGCGAAAATCCCACGGCATATGCAGATGCATTTTGGATAAAACCAGAGATGTATAGTGTTGACAATGGCGTATATTATTTTGATTATAATTTGTATAAAGATTTGATGTATACATCAGATAGTTTTAGGACTCAGTGGTTTATTGGAGGAGTGAGTAATTTTAGACTGTTTTTATTACAATTTTTGATGTATTTATCTTCGAAAGAAGCGGATATTATTGAAAGTCCAGAAACTATAAAAACATATAAACCATCAAGCTTAGTGAAAAATAAATATTCAGAAGTACGTAAGTGGAATGTCGGATGCCGTTATGGAGAAAAAATAAGAAGTTATCAAAAAAATAAAATGCAACAATATGAGAACAGTGAAAGCAGTCAGAATGGAAAGCGACCACATATTAGAAAAGCTCATTGGGAGAGGTATCATGTGGGAGAAGGGAGAAAAGATATTATTACAAAATGGAAAGAGCCAGTTTTTGTAAATGGAGACTTTAATGATATTGTTGCGAATATACATGTTGTAACAAATAAAGAAGCAGACTGTTCATTGGGAGAAGGGCTTGTTAAACAATATTTAGAAGCGAAAAAAATCTCTTTTCGTACAGAACATTATATACGAGAAATACGAAAAAGATATGATTTTTCGTTGGAATGGAATAAAACATTACTTTTTATTGAATTTGATGGAGAACAGCATTTTAAGTCGATCAATCGCTGGGGAGGGAAAAAGGGATATTTGAAAAGAAGACAAGCTGATATAGAAAAAAATGAATATTGTCGTAACAAAGGCATTCCGTTATTAAGAATCAGATTTGATCAGGCATACTTGATTCCTAATATGATAGATGATTTTTTAAAGAATAGTGAAAAATACTCTCAACAATTTAATACATATCTTGCGGATGATGTGTATTATAGCATTTGTCAGTAATATTAAAAAAATATGAGTAGGTAAATAAGGAATAATTATGTGTGAAGTTCATGTCTACACAACCGGATGTGTTATCAATATTAGAGAAATTAAAGCAGAAAGAATAGTGTTTTATGATTAGATTTTGGCTTTAATAATTTGGCGCAAGAAAAACATCAGATATAATTCAGAGAATATTAACATGAAAAAATACAAATGTGTACCATAAAGTATCTAGTACTCAAAGTCCTGAGAAAAGAGAAAATATCCGATGTATGGGTAAATGAATATAGAACATAATACGGATGTTTTTTTTATAGAGTTTGAAAGAAAGTTGTTTCTTAAACAAAAGACATTCGCCCTGAAGAAAAGTGTGATACTATAAAAGAAAGGCAAGGGGAAAACTCCGGAAGAGATTGCGGATATGACAGGAAAGAACCTCGAAGAAATATTAAAAATTCAGCAGAAAGATTTACAGGTGGAAGATGAAAATAAAAATTAGAGATATTCCGACTTTTTATAAAATATTATTTCCGAGCATAGCGATAACCCTGATGGTTACGCTGACTTCTACGATCTTTACCTATAATAAAGCTTCAGAAATTATTCTGAAAAAAACGGTGCGTCAGAGTCAGGAAACGGTCCGTCAGATGTCGGAAAATTACGAAAATTTTATGCAGGGAATCTATGACAAGATCAATTACATAGCATACAGTGCGACAACACAGGAGGAACTTTGTTATGGTGAGAAGGGCGCTTATGAAGAAGGATATTTTTCGCGGGAAAGAGAATTAAAACGTCAGATGGTACGGTTGTTTAACAGTTTTTATGTGGACGATCTGCAAATCTATGCGAAAAATGGAAAAGATTATTATTTTTCGGTAAAGCAGGAGGTAAAAAAGCCGGAAAAAGAAGAAATTGCGAAAATGATACAGCAGGCTACGGATGCAATGGGAGGAATTGTCTGCATCAATGATTTGAAACACAGTGGTCATCTTCAGATTGTAAAAGAGGTAAGGGACAATCTGAAGATGTCTCCAATTGGAACAATCCGTCTGTCCATCAATTCTGATGCGCTGGAACAGATACGGAAAAATGTTAATTTTGCTTCAGAAGGTGCAGTATTGATTCTGGATGAAAAGAATCAGATCGTGCAGGGGCAGGCATCGGAACTTTCGAAGAAAGCCGATCAGCTCTTTCAGGCAACGGAAGGCGAATTTGAATATCAGATGCAGAAGAAAAAATACCAGGTGGTTTACCGGGTATCTGATACGACAAAATGGAAAGTGATTGGTATTATTCCACTAAGGGAAATATCTGCAGATTTACTGCCGATTCAGAAACAGATGATCAAGACGCTGATGATAGGGATTTTTATCAGCAGTATTCTTTCGTTTTTATTATCCTATGTCATCGTACGTCCGATTCGGGCAACTGTATTGGCGATGCACCGGTTTTCAGAAGGAGATTTTGAAGTACGTCTCAGCGAAGAAAGAAAAGATGAATTTGGTGAGATGAATCGGGTGTTTAATGAGACAACAAGAAAGATAGAAGAACTCATGCATGAAGTAACCAACAGCAAACTGTTAAATAAAGAGATGGAGTTTAAAGCTTTGCAGGCACAGATCAATCCTCATTTTCTGTATAATGCGCTGGATACCGTCAACTGGATGGCTATGAAAAAAGGAGATACCGAGATCTGTGATATGGTCAGTGCAATCAGTAATCTGATGCGGATTAGTATTGGAAATAAGCAGGATATTTTCAGCATCCGGCAGGAATTGAAATATGTAAAAGATTATCTGTATATACAGGAGACACGCTACCGGGATCGCTTTCAGGTGTATTTTGCAATTGATGAGAAAATTCTGGATGAAAAAATTCCCAAACTGACGATTCAGCCACTGGTTGAAAATGCAATTGTACACAGTGTGGAGGTATCAAAAGGAAAGACTGTTTTGAACATAAATGGTTATATTGAGCAGGGAAATGTTGTGATCGAGATTAAAGATGACGGAGTCGGAATGGATCGAGATACCTTGCTTCATCTGTTGGATCCACCGGAAGGGGAAGAAAAGGATATTTCTGTTGCTCATACGGGACTTGGCATGTATGCCGTTCATCAACGTCTGCGCTATCTGTATGGGGAAGAATACGGACTGACAGCAGACTCGGAGCCGGGAAATGGTACATGCATAAAAATCTGTATTCCGTTTACAAAAGGAGAAGAGAAGACATGGAGTTAAAAATTTTAATTTTGGATGATGAGTATATTATTCTGGATGGTCTGTGTTCGTTCCCGTGGGAGATGTATGGATGTAGAATCGTCGGGAAAGCGATGGATGTGATGGAAGAGTTTTTACGGACTGTGTGAGTTCCTGACAGGATTCATTCTGATACCCAAAGAGATCCACCAGATTTTCAGAAAAAATCTGGTGGATCTCTTTTCTCTTATTTCAAAATATGTTTTACAGATATGCAATACTTTGATTCTCAAATACCGCACTTCCATCTGTAACTCCCAGGCAGATTCCCTCCCCAGGATTTGTATACATGCGGGTATTCAAGGCAACTCCGTCCACATACAGTGTAGCAATCGTATCATCCACGATAATCTGTACATGATATTTCTTCCCCGGAACCAGACGAATCAGACGTTCCAGTCCCATATTGTTCATCTGCGGCCATGGCCAGTTCGGAGATTTCTCGAAGATCACACGATCCTTCGGGCATTCAAATGTGAAAGAATAGAATTCATCATCTGCTTCCTGCGCCCGTACGCCAACGGAGAATCCACGTGTTCCCTCAGTAAATGTAACATCTGCTTCGTATCGATAGCAGTCACCGGTCTTCGTTACTACATGCTGTAATGCTCTTCCTGATTCTTTTTCCAGTTTTACATCATCCAGCTTTTTCTCATCCTGAAACGCATTCCATACCGTATCCGGGATCCGGCAGCCTAATGTGCCGTCTTCTCTCTGGTACAGTTCATGTGCTACAAAGGTTCCTGCCCAGATAAAATCTTCTTTATCTGCCTCCGGTCTGTACCAGAGATTTGCACTGTCTGTCTCGTTGGCACGTGTCGGAACCCATCCGAACAGAATCCTCTGATTGTTCAGCATGAAGGTTCTTCCTGCATAATAAGCTCTTCCGTCAAAAGCATCGTCATCCGGTGCGATCCACGGTCCTTTCAGACTTTTTGCCATACGGTACACCTGTGTGGATGCATGGGAATATTCTGTTGTGATCAGATACCACCAGTCTCCCATCTTGAAAAGATCCGGCATCTCATGCATGGTAAACAGATCCGGCGCCCAGAAATCCCCCTGGAACTCCCAGTCTGCAAGATTATCTGATGTAAAATAAACGGTTCTTCCTGTTGTTTTATGCTTGTCTCCTTCCAGACGTGCCCCCAGGATCAGAATATATTTTTCAGATTCGTCATCCCACAGTACAAACGGATCTCTCCAGTCATCCGGATCATATCCCGGCTGCGGAACAAAGGTCACTGCATCCTGCGTCTTTGTCCAGTGTTTCAGATCCTCACTGACCGCATGCATCAGTACCTGAGATGGTTTTCCCTGTTTTGGATAATCTCTGTTGTAACCGGTGTAGAATGCATGATATTTTCCTTCTCTGTCTTCGCAGATACTTCCGGCAAAGATAAACTGATCCTGCTCTTCATCCGTTCCTCTCGGAATCGCCACACCGCAATCCTCATAAGTCACAAAATCCTTTGTGGTTGCCAGATCCCAGCCAAACGGCTCTCCAAAAGGACACGGGACTCTGGTATCTCTCTGGTGGAACAGATAGAATGTATCGTCCTTTCCAAAAGGCATGCAATCGCCAAACCAGGTATTTGGATGCTGATAATAAATTTTCATAATTTTCCTCTCTTTCCTGCCCGCAGGCATATGATTATCCTTTGACAGCTCCGGCGGTCAAACCGCTGAGCATGTACTTATTCGTAAAGAAATAAAACAAAAATGTCGGTAACACAGTGACGGTAATTGCCGCAAATGTAGCACCCCAGTCTGTAGTTCCCATAAAACCGACAAAGTCGTTCAGCCCCAACGTAACAGTTTTCATATTGGTAGATCTCGTAAACGTATAGGCATTGATAAAATCATTCCATGTAAAGACACCCTGCATCGTTGCTACCGTCAGCAGCGAGTTCGTCGACATCGGAAATACAATCTTGAAAAATGTCCGCATCGGTGAACACCCATCAATGATTGCAGCCTCGATAATCTCATCCGGCAGGAATTTACTGAATGAATAAAACAGCTGAATCGAGTATGACAGAGAGAACGCAATTTGTGGCAAAATGACTGCCGGATAGGTGTTGAGGATTCCCATCTTACTAAAAATAGTGAATAACGGAATCAATGCAACCTGAAACGGAAGCATCAATCCAAGTAAAAAGTAAGACAAAATCTTCTTATTTCCCCTGAATTGGATCTTACTCAACGCAAACCCTGCCATAAAACTGATCAACAGTAACGGAATTAAAACTCCTACTGTGATTATAATACTATTCTTAAAATAGTTCAGCATTGGACTCGTTGTGAACACTTTAATGTAATTTTCAAAATTTAAAGCACTCGGTAATGCATAAGATGGCAGACTCCGAAAATCATCTGTTGTCTTCATACTGGAGATGATTACATAAAAAATGGGATATACCTGTAAAATAATCAGCAGGGCTGCTGTAATGGTTTTTAACCCTGTAAAAATATTTCTCTTGGTCTTTAATCTCATTCTTCACCACCTCTTTCCGTAAACCGTCTAAACAGAAATCCTACTATTAAGCAGATGGCTACAATAACCATCGCAACCGCACTGCCATATCCATATTTCATACTGGTAAATGCCTGTTTATACATGTATGTTGACATTAATTCTGATGAATTTCCAGGTCCACCCTTTGTCAACAGATATGAAATATCGAAAGAACGCAAAGAGCCATTTAATACCAGGATGCAATTTGCTATGATTACCGGTCTGATATACGGTATTTTTACATATCTGTACTGTTGAATTACATTTGCTCCATCCATGATAGCCGCTTCATCCAGTTCTTTCGGAATTCCTATCAAAGCTGCATAAAAAATAACCATGTACAATCCAAGATATTTATATCCCTCGACCGATGCTGCAATAATTAATGAAAGAGAATCATTCGAAATCCACTCCATATACAGCAAATCCGGATTAAATACCGAAAGTAAAGCATTAATAACACCAGTTGGTGTTACAGAAAACAATTTCGTAAAAATCTGACAGATAGCAACCGATGAAATTACTACCGGCACATAATATAGTGTCTGTAGTCCGGCTCTGAACTTTGTGATTCTTGACAGGAAAATCGCAAAAAGCAATCCGCCAAACACCTGGATCACAACACATATTACGGTATATACAAGTGTATGTAACACCGTCGTCCAGAATACGGTGTCCTGTGTAAACAACTGTTTATAATTGTTTATACCCAGGAATATCTTTTCACCTACACCGCTCCAGTCGAACAGGCTATAATAGCCTGCCCATATGACTGAAACCACTACAAACAATGTGTATACGATAAATGCCGGGAGTAAGAACATTAGGATTACCTTTTTTTGTCCATATGACTTTTGCATGATGCTCTTCTCCTCCTATCACTCACTATCATTTTGAGTTGTTAATGATAAATTGGTCTGCTGCTGCCTCAAATTCTTCCGGTGTTTCTTTTCCCTGTGCCAGTTTCTGCTGTTCATCCACAATATTGGTTAATGTTGCGGAATCCAGCTTGTCATCCCAGGATACCCAGGCATCTGTAGCATTTTCAAACAGTGGCTGCAGATCATAGAATAACTGATCCAATCCTTCAGGCATCTCATCATTAAACGGTGAAAATACCTGCGCATCGTTATAACATCCTTCTGAATAATGATTACACATATATTCGAAGAATTCTTTCATTGTATCATCATATGTTTTAGCATTAAATGCAGTTCCAAACCCACCATGAATCGGCACATTTGTTTCCATATTTTCCTGACCATCCACATCCGGCACTGCAAAGAATCCAAGCTGTCCATTCTTATACATTTCACTTGCCTGTGTGATCTGTCCGGATCCACTGTACCACATAGCACCATTTCCACCAAAGAACAAATCTGTCGCTGCCGTATAGTCTGTACTTAAGAAACCACCCTGGAAATACCCTTCTGTACCAAGAGTGTATAACAGATCTGCACCTTCTTTTGCAGCTGCATTCTCAGAGAATGTAGCTTTCTGGTCAATATAGTCCATAATAAACTGATCCTTTGTCATTCTCCATGGTGCAAAGGAAAGATAACGCATCAACTGCCAGTTTTCTTTTCCTGCTACAATCAATGGAATCTCTCCATTGTCTTTCAGTGTCTTGCAAGTATCCAGAAACTCATTCCATGTTGTCGGAGCTTCCAGATTATATTTTTCAAAAATGTCCTTCCTGTAGAAGAAAAATTCACAGTTCAATGCTTCCGGGAACAGATAAACATTACCATCGTCTTTATCCTTAAAGAAGTCATAAACCGCAGCGTTCATATCGTCTTTCTTTCCGACACGTTCCAGTTCGTCACCGATATTCACAATACCGCCGATATCTTTAGCTGCTGCTGACAATGCACCATTCGCACATCCATAAATATCCGGCAGTGTATTACTGTTAATGTACAACTGTAATTTTGTTACATAGTCCGCATCCCCACTAATCAATTCAAATTCTGGTGGCTCCAGACCTTTTTCCTCACTGAAGTCTGTCAGCAGTTTTTTCATGATGATGTACTTTGCTGATGTTTCACTGGCTCTCATGAGAATTGTGATTTTCTTTCTCTCACCATTACTTCCACTCTCCGTCTGCGAGGCATTTCCACCTGCTGAACTTCCGGATGCACCATTTCCACAACCAGTCAGCAGTGTTGACATTGTCATAACACCCGCTAACAACAAAGCGCCTAGTTTTTTCATCTTCATAAATTTGTTACCTCCCTTTTTTTAATATGTGTCACTCTGTTTTTCTTGTGGATTTATTATATAAAAGATTTATCATCCATTGAATGAAAGATTTTTGCAGAATTAGTACATTTGAACACAAAATAGTAACACATTTTCACACCTTCCAAAAATTTGTGTTATTTTTTTCCAACGATGTTTAATATTTTCCATAGTTGTTCGGTGTTACCCCATATTTTTTTTTGAAAACACGAATAAAATAACTGATATCATGGTATCCCACTTTCTCAGCAATCTCACTGATCTTATATTGGTTTTCCAAAATCATCTTTTTTGCTTCTTTTAGACGGTAATCCTGCAAAATATCCAAGAAACTTCTATGGTAAACACTTTTCAATAAATTGTTGATATATGTTTTACTGATTCGAAATTTTTCCGACAACTCATCCAGAGAAATATCCTGACTATAATTTTTACAGATATATTCCATAATCCGTGTCGCCATTTGTTGCTTCTTATCAAGTTTTACATTTTGATTATGTTCCTGAAGTTTTGCAATTGTATCATTCACAATACGCAATAATTCTTTCTTATTATGGCAAAAAAAGAGGCTTTCCAGTTTTGCCGGCAATAAATTTCTGCTGTTTTCATCTATCCCAGCGATTTCATCATTAAGCACATACTGAAAACAGCTGATCAATAATTCCATAGCTGCATATCGCATCATGTCTATATCTTGACAACCTTCAAAAATTCTGTTCACAATTTCCTTTGCCGTTTCAACATACCCCTGATGAATTGCGGAAAAAAGTGTCCTTTTCTCTCCGACAGTTACTTCCCATGCTGTATTCTCCCACTGGCAAACGTCCTGGTATTCAATAATTCCTCCATTTTCTTCATTTCCTAAATTATTTTCGCAGGCAGTAACACTTTGTCTGTATGCCAAGGCCATATCATAGGAATTCCGAAAAACCTGGCTGATTCCAATTGCCATTGTACACTTCATAACTTCTTGAATACTCTTTACCATCTCCTCACAGTATTTCTTACATTTGCTGATAGCATCTTTTTGATTGACCTCTTCATCAAAGGCAATTAAAAATGTATAACCCAGCGGATCTGTCTCCACGTATACCCGATAACTGAATTTTTCCAGATATTCCTTGCAGATATTACAAATAATAAAATCCAACAGTCCTGGATCTATATCCAACTGTGTTTCTCCACTTAATTTTCCATAGATAACAAGGTATTTCTCTATTTTCAGATTCACCTGATTCATTTTCTTTTCCAAAGCATCCCTGTCTTTTAATCTTCCATTTAACAGATCAGAGATTAGCTTTGCCCTGATTTCCGGCAATGCTTTCTGGTAATTCTTCTGAAGTTCATAGTAATCCTGTCTTTCAAATTGGTTTTTCCGTATTTTTTTGCATGTCTTTCCTATCACTTCATGCATTTCACGGAAATTCACCGGTTTTAGTAAATAATCTGCTACTCCAATTGTAATCGCCTGTTGTGCATAGCTGAAACTATCATATCCTGTCAACAAGATAATTTCGGTATCTGGATATTTTTCCTTCGCATATTTTGCAACCTGAATCCCGTCTTTCTCCGGCATCTTGATATCACTCAATATAATATCCGGTTGGTATCGATCAATCAGTTCCATTCCTTCTTCCCCATCCATCGCTTTCCCGACGATTCTACATCCATACAT
>OJMN01000749.1_pt1 | contig 20276 bp, 16 predicted proteins | sample 1597261 | NCBI WGS metagenome assembly OJMN01 (sample SAMEA2452130, study PRJEB22498) | human gut metagenome | biome: human feces; feature: human gut; material: feces | place: Australia | collected 2012 | reverse complement strand
TATAAGCGTGGGTTCATCATATTTGGTGTGGTATCTTTAACTATGGGAAACTCCATTTTCCCAGCGGGATACTGCCTGTCTTGTGACCATGACTTTGCCGGCCAGTTCGTCCTGAGATAAACCTTTCTTCGTACGAAGTTCTAATATAACATCCTTTGTTTCCATCGCATCTACCTCCGTTATCGATATACCGATATCTTAGCAGAAAAGCTTATGACCGGAAAGCAACCTGCTGTTTCCTCCTACAGACAAATCCTTTCTTTCATGCAAATCTCTGCTTACAGACAAATTCTTTCTACAAACGAACCGCTTCTTCCCCTCAGATCATTTATGCTCCTTTATAATCGCCATCGCATCCGTTGACAGATCTTTTCCTTCATATGTTATCAGTAATTTTCCCGGAAAATGCTGCTCATACCACTTTTTCTTCCTTTCCCAATGTGCGCTGTAATCTGGCAGATCTAATCTTCCCACATGCTCCCAATAATAGGTTTCGCCTCTGAACTGCACCGTAAAGTCCGGTAAGAACATGGTTCCATCCGGGGCATATAGTGGATCCTCATATACAAAAGGCACGTCCTCTTCTACCAGCATATTGGCAATAATAACTTCCGATTTTGATCTTACAAAATATTCCGATAATGTTGCCAGCTTCTTCTCATCTGCATACCAGTTCTGGATATAAAGAAGTTCTTCCGGCAATGGCTCAAACCTGAATACCGATGAATTGATTCTTCGAACTGCTGATTTTTCGATATGACCTAATGAAGTTAACGTACCCATATCCTCCTGTAAAAGAACTGTAACCTTTTTCTGTGCCCGCGTAACCGCCGTGTAAAGAAGCTCCATTGATAACAGGTGACTGTCCCTCTTTGGAATAATAATATACACATAATCAAATTCAGACCCTTGCGATTTATGCACACTTATCGCATAAGCAAGTTCCAGGTTTTCCTGCACTTTCTGCTCCGGCAGCCTCCATCCCTTTTCATTACTTCCATAATTTCTTCCATAGTTATATTTCAGATTCTTCCTGTTCTTATTGGAAAAAACAACCTGAAATCTTTCTATCCGGCTGGCATGAAGATAATCCTTATTCTTGCTGTCAAATGGATGTATCAGGACAAGTCCTATTTCCCCATTAAAGACTTCCTGTTGCTCAGTAGCCCTGCTATTCAAATTATAAGCGTATGCCATATCTGATTTCGGCCGGTTCCGGAATTGAATTACCTTGTCAAAATAACTGATTCCGTCAAGATTATATCTATGACTCCAATATGGATTAAATTCACTTTGCATAAAAAAATTTAATGCTTGCGTTCCGTAAAATTCTCCCCGATAAGGTGAAATTATCTGTATCATATCCGGATTCGGACTGCCGTCTGATTTTCTGATTGCCTGCTGCCACAACTTATCCTGTCGTCCTGCGTATTCCGTTACCCCGGTTATATTTTCCATATCTTTAATCAGTACATCCCTCAATATATCTTCCAGATCGTTCTGCTCTTTCCAGAAATAAACGGCCAGATCTTTGTCAATGTCACCATTCCCATTTTCCACTATTTTCGTGAATAATTCTTCTTTCTTCCGTTTCAACTCATCGGCTGCCACAGTCTCCGACATATCCGACTGTTTCTCCTGAATGAACAATTCCGCAAGATCAAGAATACCACATCCATTTCCCTCTACCCTGTTTACCAGCTGTCTGATATTCTCTGTAAGTACTCCGACATTATCAGGATACTCTTCATTCAGCCATGCAATGGTATCGGAGAATACTTTTCCTCTGCCGATCGGCGGTAACTGATTGGGATCTCCGACCAGTATCAGTCTCTGTACACTGTTCCAGTTAATACTGCGTACAAGTGCAGCAAATAAATTCAAATCAATCATAGAACATTCATCTATAATAATTGTATTAACATCCTGTCCTTTACTTCCGCCCACTCTTTTTAACGTGAAATTCCTGTTCAGCCAGCCGTTACCTGCCAGATACGAATGAATGGTCATAGAATTCTTCTCCGTCTGGGTTTTGATTCTTTCAGCCGCCTTTCCCGTCGGTGCCATAAGTAAAAATCCGGCTGCCTGCCCATGCACTCTTTCGATATTTTCAACAATTGCCTTAATAACCGTTGTCTTTCCGGTTCCCGCTGCTCCTGCCAATACACAGATTGGCTTCGAAAATATCTGCATACATATATCAGCCTGTTTATCCAAAATGGCTTCATACTGCTCAGAAGCAGTCTCATTCAGCCTGGATTCCGGATTTCTTAACTTTTTCTTGAACTTCTCCTTTGTAATTGCCATTTTTAGTGAAATATCCGGACGTTCTGCCAACATCGTAAAGACATTTTCAATCTGACGTTCATCTTCATATACCCATTTGAGATATAAATAAAGAGTCTTATCATCATCTTCTTTTATCTCAAGTGCCTTATCCAGAATATCTCTGTCAATTTTGAAGTTCTTAAGTTTATATGTATAGCGCTTCCAGTCCGGCATACGGTCCAGTCTGTGATTAATGGATTTTAGAATCGTTTCCGCTTTACCAAAAGAATGTGCCGCAATCCGGTTCAGTTCATCGACGCAGAATGCGCGTAACCGTTCCGTTGCACCGGCATCAAAGATATCTGCAATCCCATATTCCGGCGATGCAATCATACCATTATCTATCTTGTAAAACGGAATCGTATCATCTGAATCCATTCCGATATATTGTTCAAATATGATATAAGGATTTTCAACCATTTCGGCAAGTGACGCAGTAATCGAAACATCACTTCTTTTTTCACTGAGAATAGCCTTCATTTGTTTTGCACTCAGGTCAAATCTTGGAAGGATATCCATAAGAAGCTGCTGTTCTTCCTCTTCCTTCAGCATATATTCTCTACGGACTTTCCTTAGATCAGAAATTATATGACCGGATACATCGTCCCTCTCACCTTCAAGGAGTTCTTTCACTTCCTCTCTGAACCGCTTCATATCTTGCTCATCGGTAATGGAAATATAATACTGTACCAATTCCTCCAGTCCCATATTTACCATTGCGGATGCAAATCCGGGATATGGACCTCTGGCTTTCCAAAGTTCATTTAAAACACTGTTAATCCACTTCTTGCGTTCGTCCCAATTCTCGGTATCATCCCCGATTTCAATCAATACATCAACCGTATTAAGAAGCTGATTCATAATCTCTATGGCATCATCATTCGAAACTTCCCTGCTTCCATACTTAAAAGGTGATCTGTGCTGTGGTTTTACTGCAATACGATTCAGTACTTCTTCTTTTTCCATATATTTTGCATATGGAATGGAAAATCCCTCATTTGGATAATTGGATGTAATCGGTTTCTGCCATATTACACCTCCTGCATAATCCGCTCTGATCTTTTCTGTTGTATTTTCATAATAATGAAAATCATCTATCTTCCTGATTCTTGATAGACCAACGATGACATATGTATCTTCTTCCTCTTCCGAAAATGGATTGCTGTATCCGGCATAATAAAATACAAGCGATTTTCCCTCTTCAAATTGAGCAAAATATGCCTCTGCATTTTTCTGCCGTTTGTCATTATCATAAGTTTTTCCACTTACCGACGAAGAAACTTCATCTTTATACATTGCTTCATAGCACCATGTACAAGCCGTATATGGAGGCAATGTCAAAACTGTCGAATCTGCTTCTCCTTTCTTCCACCACGATGGGGGATTTACTTTTACCTGAATGCTCTCTTTGCCAAAAGCATTTACACTCAATCCACATGCGGTTTTACACGGAAATGCTGAACACGGTTCACCGGCATGAGCTTTCTCAAATTCAAGATCGCGAGTTTCTGCGATTAATTCTCCCGGATAGGAATGTTGTCCGACACAATATACATTTTCACATGGTTTTTTACAGATATGACCATTCCATCCGTCACTATGCCATGCCAGCCTTACACTCATATGTACAGCCATATTTCTCCTCCTGAATCTTCTTTTATTTCATTACATATTTTTCTTATTCTCACAGACATCCTGATTATTTTACTTACACTCTAATACTTGTTATGCACCTTCTCCGCAAAGCACAGCACATCTTTTATCTCAACTTTTGTCCCATCATCGAGTACTGCCGTTCCACTCATATGTCCGAATACCTGGTGTTGATCCGACACGATCAGTTTATAATCCAGGCATGCCGACCGGTCTAATATTGGAAGAAAATCCATCTCGAATCTGCCGTCACTGGACGTAAACTTCCATGGTTTACAGTAATCATCTTCCGGTATCACGAATTCTACATCATCGATCTTATGCGCTATCCCATCATAGAAAATCACATTTTCCGATCCCATGGTGTTGCGATGACCATGGTATCCATATCCGGCTGGCGCAGCCGGATGTCACAGGAAAATGATTTGCCCTGGTAAAAATTGTCAAACTGGCATGTAATATGACGTATCCTTATAGCCGGCTTTGTAATTTTCTCATTATGTTCCTCTTCTGCTGATTCTGACGCACTATTTTCCAACACATACTTTAGTCTCAGATTCTTCTTCTCATAAATGATATCACCCTCCGACGAATTCTCCGGCATCCTAAGCTTTCCCATCGGAAATGCATCTAATATTGTCTCCGTATGTTCCCACGGTTCTCCCGAAAAATCAAGCAGAGACACAGACTGCAATCCCACATAACCGTCATCTGAAAGTGTAAATGCCACAGCACAATCATCACCCACTACAAGATAATAGTCCCATTCTTTGATCCGGAATTTCGGAGCTTTGATCTGTGCTCTTGAATATTGCTGCAACTGTCTTCTTGACCAGCCCGGTTCTGTAATATTCCCTTGTTTATCCAAAAGCTGCTGATTTTTTATAACTTCATGATTTCTTTCTGACATATGCGTTCTCCTCCTTCCAAGGCGCATTGAAGTGCTGTAACCACAAAAATCCCATATAATATTTTTCGAAATTCTTCTTAAAATATTATATAGGATTTTTCTCTTTTTTTCATTAAACTGTCAGTATAAATTTTTACATAAAAATTAGCATCAACGGCTTTACTTATATCCTCCAGACTTAAAAGCTTGTTCTCCACAGTGGTATCACATTGATCACCGGTTCTTCATACGGATGTACTTTCTTCACGGCTTCAATTGTCTTATCAACATTTTCTGTATACACGGTTACTTCCACTTTCAGCTCCGGTTCGCAGCTGATCTCACCGTTGGTTCCGATATACGGATTACATCCGTCAAGCGGACGCCAGTAACCCGTTACCGGACTTACCGACATGCACGAATCATAGTTCCCGATATGTCCCGCATCAACCTCCTGCAGTGCTTTCTGCACAACTTCCAGATGCGTCGGCGGGAGAAATATTTCTAATTTACAGTATTTAAACTCCATGTTCTATACCTCTTTTCTACACCGTTCTCTATGGTTTTATCTGATCTCTACTCCGGCCATATAAAATTACTGTTTCCTGCTTCCAGTCCATCGATCAGAATATTCTGGCCTGTGCAGAATCTGTTTTGCACCGCCATAAAATAAATCCATTCTGCAGCTTCTTCCACACTCATCCAGCGTTTTAAAGGAGTCAGATCCATGATCGCATTCCACAGTTTTTCATCTTCCATCACCGGTTTATTTAACTCTGTCATCACTCCGCCGAAATCCAGACTGTTGCAGGTCGCCTGATACGGAGCAATTCTCATCGCAACATTTTTGGTATATGAAAGGACCCCACCTTTACTTGCCGCATATTCCGGGAATTCAGATCCGGTATGGCCGCTTGCAGATCCAATCATGATCACAGATCGGATCTCCGGCTGTACTGCGTAATGTTCTGTGACCGCAATGGTTCCTTTCAGATTGATATCAACATCATCTTCATTTTGTACACCTGCGTTGTTGATCACGATCTGCATGGGCGGAAGTTCTGGATACATCTCTTTATCACGGATGTCCAGAGAATAATGCTTATAATCCGAATGTTCTATTGTAGATTCTTTCCGGTCAAATCCATAAACTTTATGTCCGTTTTTCAGAAAATATTTCGCACACCCTTTTCCAATTCCGGAACTTGTACCTGTTATCAATACATTCACTTTCTACCTTCTCCTCTATAAGTTCTCTTTTTAATTTCTCTATAAATTTTCCTCTATATAATCGCCTTTATGAACTTTTCTCTACAAATTTTCCTTATAAGGTCACCTTATAATCTCTCCATCATATTCCTTGGCAGTGCCTTTGTAAGCGCGCTTACCACGAACAGACAGATCACACGGTCAATATAATCTGTAAAGAACTGAACCACAAAGCATGCTCCTACCATTCCCATCGGGGTTTTGGCAAGAAGCTGCACCAGAACCGTAGAACCTGATGATGTAATCCCGCCAAATAAGAATGCCGTAATGCAGGAACTTACAATGGTTGACGGTAATGTAATTACCAGCGCTGCCACAAATATCCACCATTTTTTCGGCTTATATTTCTGATATACCAGACCTGTCACCAGACCAAGAATGATACCGACAGGTGCATAGTATAAAGAATATACGTCAACCGTCATTCCCATGAACAGACCACTGATCACATTCGGAAGCATTCCATAAATCGGGCCTAATGTGGATGCAATGAATACGGTTCCGATACTGTCCAGGTAAATTGGAAGCTTCAGAAATAATGCAATCTGTCCTCCGACCAGATTAATGCAGATTGCAAATGCAACGATGCAGATTTTATATGTTGATACTCTATATGTTGATGTTTTTTTCATGACTTACTTCTCCTCACTTATAATACATTTTCCAAAATATCCAGACTCTCAGGTTCTACTTCCAGTACTCTCGAAAGCATCATTTCGAAAAAACGATATGTATCTACCTGTGTCAGTACTTTTGCATTCGGTTCTTTCCGGTAAAAATTCATCGAATCGACAACCGACTGCCCCAGTGATATCCCTTCTGTCTCAATCTGGACAAAGGATTCAAATCCTTCACAGATCGAAGGATCAATAAAATATGCTACAGCAAGAGGATCATTGATCACACATCCGACGATGTGTTCCCACTGCCAGTGAAAATCAAAATAAAACTTTGTGATCTTCTTAATAAATGCACCTCTTTTTGCATTTATCCGGCACATATACTCAAGAATTGTTGGTGTCAGAACAATTTCTCTCGTCACATCCAGACCGATCATATGGATCTTCCGTCCATTCTGATACATTGCATCATATACTTTCGCTGCCGCATCCGGATCACACCAGTAATTGTATTCCGCTACCGGCGAACAATTTCCATGGCTTTTGAACGATCCGCCCATAGACACGAATTCTTCGATCTGATCAAACGCAACTCTGTCTTGTTCGAGCAATGTTGCAAGATTCGTCATCGGTCCAAGTGCTATTACGGAAATGTGTCCTTCTTTCAGCTTTGATGCAAGGAATTCCACTGCTCCCATCTCCTGACGAAATCCTTCTACTTCTGGTAAAAAGCTTTCACCAAGTCCATCTTCTCCATGCGTGTCAAGTGCGTTGACATACTCCCGGCGCAGCGGTTTTTCTACGCCTATATAGACAGGAACATCTAACCTTCCCATATGCTTCAGCACTTTTTTCGCATTTCCGAATCCCATCTCTACCGGACAGTTCCCGCATACAATGGTGATTCCAACTATCTCGAGTTCTCCCGACTGCAATGCCAGCATGATAGCCAGGCTGTCATCGATACCCGGATCACAGTCAATAATTACTTTTCTTTTTTTCATTTTTCTTTTCCTTTCTCAATCTTCTACAGGACCTACCACTGGCAGCTCCTTACGAATACACTGCAATTCAAAAGGCAAAAAAATACTTTTGCTTACAGAACCCCCATAAACAAAAGTAATCATACATGTTATGTACTTTGCCTAGTTTTTTATACTGGGAGGTTTGCGAACCAGTTCAAAGTCATATTGTAGCATGTTTGCATAATCATGACAATATATTTATCCTTCCGGCCTTTACATTCCGGCTTTGTATATTTAATTACCGGATGCCAACGGGGACAGTAAAAAAAGCCATTTTTTCACGTCCCCGTGGTTCCAGAGTTATGGCAAAAATCCCTTACTCGTCTTCACGATCACTTTATCAAATACCATAAACATCGACGGCAGTACAAAGATAACCACGATCATACTGATGATCGCACCTCTCGCCATCAGGATACACAGTGAGCTGATCATATCAATATTCGAATACAATCCGACACCGATCGTTGCTGCGAAGAAGCTCAGTGCACTTACCATGATCGACTGTGCCGATGCGCGGTGTGCAGTTGTGATCGCATCATATTTTTCTGCTCCGTGATTGCGTTCTCTCTTATATCTTGTCGTCATAAGGATCGCATAATCTACGGTAGATCCAAGCTGGATCGTGCCGATAACAATCGATGCAACGAATGGCAGCTTCGTTCCTGTATAATATGGAATTCCCATATTTACAAAGATAGCAAATTCAATCACGCCAACCAGAATGATTGGAAGTGAAATGGACTTGAACAGTATTAATATGATCACAAAGATGATACCGATCGATACCACACTGACCGTCTTAAAATCTGTATCTGTAATGTCGATCAGATCTGCCGTCAGCGGTCCTTCACCGATCAGCATACCGCCTTTGTCATATTTGTGCAGAATCTTATTCAGTTCTTTAATCTGGACATTCAGTTCATCCGATGCAACCTTATACTCAGAATTGACCAGAAGCAGCTGATACTTATCATTCTTCAGCATCTCGGTTACGGAATCCGGGATCATACTCTGCGGGATTGCCGGTCCGATCAGCGCGTCCAGGCCAAGTGCCCATTTGACACCATCCACATCATCCATCTTGTTGATCATCTTTGCCACATCTGCGGATTCAACCGAACTGTCCACGAGGATCATGTGTGTCGTGTTCATGTCATAATCTTCCTTCAGTTTTTCATTTGCAATGATACTCGGAAGATCCTTTGGAAGCGTCTCATCCAGATTGTAATAAACGGATGTATGATTATTTCCATAGATTGCCGGGAATAAAAGTACAAGGAAAATGATCACATAGATCATATACCGCTTTGTAACTTTATCCGATATCCTTCCGATGTCCGGAAGAAACGGCTTATGCATGGTCTTCGTGATCCATTTATCACAGCACAGGATCATGGATGGAAGGATTGTCACACAGGCGATCACGCCAAGGACGACACCTTTTACCATAACCACACCGATGTCCATACCAAGCGTAAATGTCATGAAGCACAATGCGATAAATCCGGCTACCGTTGTAACGGAACTTCCGATTACGGATGAAAATGTCTGGGATATCGCATGTGCCATTGCACGCTCTTTGTCTCCGTTATATCTTGCCTGCTGCTCCTCATAACTGTGCATCAGGAAAATGGAATAATCAAGTGTAACGCCAAGCTGCAGTACCGCCGCCAACGCTTTCGTAATATAGGAAATCTCTCCTAGGAAATAGTTACTTCCCAGATTATAAATGATCGCCATTCCGATACTCAGCATAAAAAGTAACGGGATAAAATACGAATCCATCGTAAGTCCTAATACGATCACCGCCAGAACAACTGCGATCAGTACATATAACGGTGTCTCTTTCTCAGCCAGGTTCTTCGTATCCGTAACAATTGCAGACATACCACTTAAGAAACACTGCTTTCCGGCCAGTTTACGGATCTCCCCGATTGCTTCCATCGTTCCGTCGGAAGAAGTACCCTCATCAAAGAAGATTGCCATCATCGTGCCCGTATCTGAATTGAATACTTCGTAGACATCTTTCGGCATCATGCTCTTCGGCATGCTGATATCTGCAAGTGAATCGTACCACAGAACCTTCTGCACATGATCTACTTTTTCGATCTTTGCTTTCAATGCCGATACATCTTTATCTTCCATTCCGTCCACGATAAACATTGAAAAAGCACCGGTTCCAAAGTCTTTTACCAGGATATCCTGACCCTGCATCGTCTCAATGTCTTCCGGTAAATATGTCAGCACATCATAATTGACTCTTGTATTCACATATCCAAGTCCCGCCGGAATCAAAAGTAAGATACTGATGATCAGTATCGGAATTCTGAACTTCACTACCTTTTTACCAAATGCAACCATATTCATAACCGCCCCTCCTTTTATGATCATTTTTTTACATCCTTTTTTATTTCTTCTTACTCTTATCAGCATTTTTGACCATTGGTCATTTTTGTACCTAATTGCAATATACATCAAAAAAGACCAACAGTCAATACAATTTTTGACTATTGGTCATTTTTTATTCTTATATTTCCAGCATCCCAAGTCTTGCCAGAACTTTCAGATCCATGTTCTTTACATTGTCTCCGAACTGGATACGGATGTGCTCACCTTCCATGTCTACAACGACGCCCTCACCGAATTTCTTATGCTTTACAATCATGCCTTCACCAAGTGCATCCGCAAGTTCCTGATAGCTTTTTCCAGGTTGCTTCTGAGATCCATGCCCGGTGCCATATCCATGATACATTCCATTTCCCTTTATGCCATATGTTCCCGCCGGACTATAATCTCCCCATTTTTTTATTCCTGCATATTCTTTTTGCTGATTCTCTCTCAGATTCCTCTTTCCCAGCAACTCACTGCAGAATTTGGACGGCTTATTCGTCGTAAATACATTCAGCTGATTCTTTGCTCTGGTCACACCTACATAGAAGAGTCTTCTTTCTTCCTCATAAGTTTCAAGTTCTTCCTTTGATGCCGTCCGCGGATTTGCCAGTACTTTTTCCGGCAATATCCCATCCATAACATCCAGAAGATAGACAGTATCATATTCCAGTCCTTTACTTGCATGCATGGTAGACAGAATAAACGGGCAATCCTTATCTGATACTTTTTCCTGAATGATCGTTCTCAGTTCTTCCAGTCGTTCCAGTAATTTTTCCGGAGATTCTACCCTGCTTCCGATCAACTTGACCGTCTCCAGCTTGTTGGCATTCATGCCCATTTTCTTCAGATAATCCTGATATCCCATATATGTCAGGATCTGGTTGACAGCCTCATCCCCCGGCATATTTAAGATACGTACCATCTGCCGTTTCAGATTACGGATATTATCTTCCTGATATTTCTCCAGATTGCCGTATTTTAATGCCGCATCCAGCACCTCCATATCTTTCTCCTGACTGATCTGTGCATATCTTAATGCATCTTTCTTGTTAAAGAACAATTTCAGCCGGTAATAGATCTGCATGAACAGTTCCGTATCTTTTGGATCCATTGCAAACCGGATGATATTCTGTACATCCAGAACCGTCCGGTGGGTAAAAAAGGAAAGGTCTGCATTCCGCATACGATACGGAATATTCTTTCTTTCCAGCAGATCGATCAGTGGAATCGCACACTCATTATCCCTGTACAGAACTGCTGTCTCCGTCACCGAAGCATCTGCCCTGCCCCTATGTTCCTCCGATCCGCTCATGCCGGCCATTCCGGTCGTACATTCCTGTGCAGCTTTCATCAGATACACATACTGTGCTTTCCTCGATTTTAGAGAAATTTCCCGGATATCCGCTCCGGCTTCTCTTGCCGCTCTCATATGCTTCTCATGCCGGAGTGTATTCTTCTGAATGAATTTATCTGCCGCTTCTACAATCTTTGCATTTGAGCGGAAATTTTCTTCCATCAGAAGGACTTTTGCTCCCGGATGCTTCTTTTCAAATGACAGCAATGCCTCCGGATATGCCGCCCGGAATCCATAGATACTCTGGTCTTCATCTCCAACCATAAAAAGATTGCCTGTTCCGGCTGCCAGCAGCGCAATAATCGCATGCTGGATCTTTGATGTATCCTGCGCTTCATCCACACATATATATGGATATCTATTTTGAAAATATGCAAGCACACCCGGATCTTTTCGCAGCATATTATAGGCATACAACATCTGATCGTCATAATCCATCAGCTTCTGTTCTCGCATCTGCCTACAGTATTCACGGTAGATTCCTGCAATCCGGATATCTGACTCTTCCTCTAATTTTTGAAGTTCTTCTTCGTTCAGCATCATATTTTTTATATATGTGATCAACGTTCTTACATTCTTAAGATCACTCTCCGTCGGATATCCCATGTCATGATCCTGACAGATTCTGATCAGCATCCCCGTCGTTGCCTTTTCATCCTTCACAAGTTCAAACGGTGTCTTTCCGATCCGTCTTCCGTAATACTGGATAATCCTTGCGCAGATTCCGTTGATCGTCCGAAATTCCAGTCTCTTTGCCATATCCTCGCCAAAACGGACTGCAAATCTTTCGGACATATCTTTTGTCGCTGCCACCGTATATGTAACCGTAAGTATGCTCTCCGGAGGAATATTCTTACAGTAGGTCATATAACCAAGACGTGTCACCAGTACCGTGGTCTTTCCTGATCCGGGCACAGCAAGAAGCAGTACCGGCCCTTTTGTGCTCTGTACTGCTTCTTTTTGCTGTTGATTTAATTTTACCGAAAATGTTGTTTCAAATTCTTTCCATTCCATACTTCTTTTTATGTTAATTTGTGAATCCACTTATAGCTCCTAAACCGTAAAAATACCGGAATCCCCTTGAACAACTGATCCGACTGCACTGCAACCACAACCAGTTCCACCGGAAGTTTCCATACAAATGCCGCAAGAAAAGAAAGCGGCATAACGATTCCCCAAGTAGAGATCATATTCATATACATAGAGAATCTGGTATCTCCACCACCTTGAATTACACCTACCGATACCGGCATCTGATAAGACATTCCCACCATAACAACACTCATGATCATAATAAAATGATTTGCCAGTACTGCTGCCGTATCCGTTAATTTATACATAGACAAAAGTGGTCCTCTTAGTACAAATAACAAAAAAGCGAGTACTATACCGATCAGAACATCGATCACAGAAAGTGTCCTTCCATCGGATTTTACCCTTTCTATATCTCCCTCTCCGATATCTTTCCCGATCACAACGGCCGATGCCGATGATATAGCGATTACAATGACCTTCAGATACTGGAAAAATGTGCTGGATACAGAATTTGCGGCAATTGCATCCGCAGACAAATGCCCCAGAATCGCCGTCTGCATCGGTACCGAGATTGCCCAGATCATCCCTGAGCACATGATCGGAAACGCAACTTTGAAAAATGCTCCCCATATCTTTCTGTTCTCCGGCAGAAATATAGTTCTGAACAAATTAATGTCAAATAATCTGACTTTCGTATCTATCTTCCATATATATACCACGATGATCAGAAGCTCCAGCATCCTTGCTGTCAGTGTTCCGACTGCAGCTCCTTGGATTCCCATCTCCGGGAATCCAAAATGTCCAAAGATCAGTGTGTAATTAATACAACCGTTCGTGATCAACGACACTACCGATATAACAAACGAAATCTTCACTGTCTCCACACTTCTAAGCATGGCGATCAGCAGATTACTTATCATGAACAGTAAAAATGTCCATTTCAGAAGTCCAAGATACGCCTTTCCTTCGGCAATAATCTCCGGTGATGTCGTAAATATTCTCAAGAGCTGCTCCGGAATACGGGTGCATGCTGTCACGACTATTGCCCCGATCAGGACACTAAGCGCCAGTGCCACTCCCGTCATCTTACGAATCGCTCCTGTCTCCTGCTTTCCCCAGTACTGAGAACATATCGCTACCAGTGCATTTCCGATGGAAAGTGCCAGCTGATTCACAATAAAGAAGATCTGATTTACCGTCGCCGCACCGGACAGCGCATTCTGGCTGTAACTTCCAAGCATAATATTATCTAACATATTCACGCTGTATGCCACCAGATTCTGAAGTGCTACGACCAGCATCAACCGAAAAAATGTCTTATAAAATTTTTTATCTCTTGTAAAAAATGTTGTTCTTGTAGTTTTCATTTATTTTAACAGATTTCTTACCATTTCTGCATCAAATGTAACAGACTTCACATGATCTACCTCGATCTGATACAGGGCATTTGCCGCAATATGCTCAGCTGCCTGCTCCAGATCACGGATTCCGGATGTATTCGAATATAATTCGATCACTTCGTCCAGACCTTCTTCACTCATGATGCACTCATCTTCCTTAAGGCTCATTCGCTTTAATACCTTCGGAAGTGCGAATTTGGAGAAGATCACTTTCTTCTCTTCCGGTGTATAATCCGGGATATCGATCACGGCGAAACGTGACATCAACGGTGCACTGATCTGAGACTTGTCATTAGCAGTCGCGATCGGGTATACACCTACCGTCGGAATCATACACTCGATATAGTTGTCTGTAAATCCAAGGTTATCCAGTAATGTCAGAAGTACATCGGCCGGATTGCCATTGCCTTTACCAGATGCTGCTTTATCCAGCTCGTTGATGATAAATACCAGATTCGATTCTCCGGCCATGGCAAATGCATCCATGATGATACCCGTCTTTGCATTGGCATAGATACGGGAACTTCCGGTTAACTGTTCCGGATCATTGATCGAACTCATATCCAGTGTTGTCCAAGGAAGCTTCAGGATACGTGCTACCGCATAGGCAATCTGGGATTTACCGGTTCCTGCAGGTCCTACTAACAGAAGTCCGTAAGCCGGTAATGTATGGGTACGGTTGATCTGGATGATCGTCTCGATGATTCTCTGTTTTACACGTTCCATTCCGTAAAGTTCTTCGTCAAGGATACGACGCGCTTCATCCGGATCGATTGCTTCAAAATAATTGCTCTTCCACTGTACATTCATCATAATGGAAAGTGCTCTCTGTGCATGGCGTCTTTCCTCCGGTGATACTTCGTGCGAACGTGCCACCGCAAGGTTACGTCTTGCCCACAGACGGATATTATCCGGAAGTGTTCTTCCCGCACAGTTCATGAAGTCCGTGATGCTCTGAAGACTGGTCAGCTTCATGTCATCTCCTGCCTCGTCTTCATCTTCGTCGTCCACCTCTTCTGCCGGTGCATTGCTTGCAAGCAGACGCTCGATCATAAACTGAAGGAATCCGTCTTCTGCAGATAATTTCGTACCGCCGCCAAATGCGATCTCGCGGATCTTATATACCGCATATCCTTCTTCTGTATTCTCCCCAGAGAGACGTACATTAATATGATTCTCTCCAAGCCATTTTAACAGGCTTACGAATCTTGCATCGATCTTTAAGATGTCTGCACTTACGGTTCCGTCTTCCTGCTGGAATTCGAAAGAGGTTCTCTTAATCGGGTTCGTAAATACACCGCAGGAATGATGATCCCACTGGCAGATCTTATTATCGAGAACCATCATTGGTTTCTCGGCTGTTGCTTCATTTTCATTCGAACGGATGACTGTATATGTACATTCCGCTGGTTTCTTTTCATCTGGTGTTGAATTAAAATCAAAAACTGGCATTGGTTTCTCCTTTTTGTATCTTTACTTTCTTTAATATCATTCTGTATTTTTATGTTCTTGCATATTCTTACATATTTCTTGTATATTCCATGCATACTATATTAGTTTATCATTCTTCCGGATTCTTTCCAAGTCTGATTTTTTCCATTTTTCTCACGAATTCCTCATCCGCATGGTCAAACAGATAATTCCTGTCACTCACTCGTTGCTTTTCATTATCCTCTTCGATCAGCTTTCTGGTATATTCGATCTCCTCGAGAAAATCTCTGGAAGAAATACGGGTTCCACCCTGTCCCATCGTGATCACCTGCTCTACTCCGTCAGACGTCACAACTGTTACATGATACTTTCTTCCTATATGATGAACAACCTTTTCGATGTACTGATCGGCTGTCTCTGCTTCTTTTGTATATACAACATGGATATTGTGGTATTTCTGGATCTCAAGCGCATAACCCTCTACCTTGTATGCATCGAACACAAGAATCAGAACGCATTTCTTATATCCCTGATAATTACACAGGATGTCCATCAGCTTATCCCGTGCCGCCTCAATACTGACTTTCGCCAGTTCTTTCAGCTCTTCCCATGCGAAAATGACATTGTATCCGTCAACCAGCAGATATTCCTGCATGGCTTCTTCTTTTTTAAGTTGCTTTTTGGCATACTCACTTTCATAAGTTTTCGGTGTCAGTCCGCCTTTTCTTTCTACTTTTCCATATGTCCGGATAAATATCTCTTCCAGCTCTTTTTCTTCCGCTTTGGAATAGACTTTCGGAGTTCTTGCTGCTCTTGGCATCTGACGGGCTGCCTGCTCCGACTGTCTCTTTGCTTCTTCTAATGCACGTTCCTTTTCTAACTGATTCTCCAGATGCATATATTCCGGTACCTTGTCCCATGAAACGTTAAATCCTGCACCATGGGAACAGAATACGGAACCGGTCGGGTTCTCAATGTCACGTTCCGGATCATAACCAATCTCTTCGATCACTGCTTCTGCATTCTGGCAAGGTTCATAACCGCGGAATGTACAGGTCAGATGTCCCTGTCCTCTTGTGTAGGAATTCACTTCCATCTGATAATCCCGCATATCTGCAACCGGTGCATAGCCTTCGATCGTCGTCATCTCTCCTTCTGTCTGCGGCGTACCGGCCTCCCCATTCATCCGCTGGATATCTGTAAGTGCCCGTCCGATCATTCCTGACGGGACCTCCAGCTGGAAATCATAATACGGTTCCAACAGTACACTCTCTGCCTGCATCAGTCCCTGACGCACCGCACGGTAAGTTGCCTGCCGGAAATCTCCTCCCTCGGTATGTTTCAGATGCGCCCTTCCTGCCGTCAACGTAATCTTCATATCTGTGATCACAGAACCGGTCAGCACACCTCTATGTTCTTTCTCCAGAAGATGGGTAAGGATCAGACGCTGCCAGTTCTTATCTAGCATATCTTCACTGCAGTCTGTTCCAATCACAATACCGCTGCCTCTTTCTCCCGGTTCCATCTTCAGATGTACTTCCGCATAATGCCGGAGCGGCTCAAAATGTCCCACACCTTCCACGGTATTCTGTATAGTCTCTTTATATACGATATTACCGGTGTCAAATTCTACTTCTACGCCGAACCTGTCTTTGATCAGGCTTTTTAATATCTCAATCTGGACTGCTCCCATGAGTTTTGCATGAATCTCTCCCAATTCTTCATTCCACACGATCTTAAGCATCGGATCTTCTTCTTCGAGTATCCGTAAGTTTCCAAGCATTTTGTGAACGTCACAGCCTTCCGGGAGTTTGATTTTGTAACTTAAGACAGGTTCCAGTGCCGGTGCTTCGGAATCGCATTCTATGCCGAGGCCTTCCCCCGGATAAGTGTAATTCAGTCCTGTTACCGCACAGATCCTGCCGGATCCTGCTTCCTGTACCATCTCGTATTTTTCTCCGGAATAGATCCGGATCTGGTTGACCTTTTCTTCCCAGCCGTTCATAACTGTCTCGGATGTATCTTGTGTACGGTCAGATTCGTTCTTGCTCTGCTGCCTTCCTGTCGTTCCCGTCAATGTATCTTTTACCTTCAGAGTTCCGGATGTCACTTTCAGATGCGTCAGTCGGCTGCCGGATGGGTCTCTCAATATCTTGAAAACTTTTGCACCAAAATCACATGTACCAGTGTCTGTATTATTTATCTGCTCATTTCGTTCTATATAAGCAGACATCCCGTCCATAAATTCCTGCACACCTTCAATCTTTAGCGCCGAACCGAAATAACACGGATACACCTTTCTGCTTCCGATCATCTCCGCAATCGTATTTTCTTCCACTTTCTCCGATTCCAGATACTCTTCCATCGCTTTCTCATCACACATGGCAATGCTGTCATATGTTTCTTCCGACATTTCCGAAAAATCAATGCATCCTTCATCCAGTCGATTCTGCAGATCTGCCAGTACCTTTGCCTTATCTGTTCCCACCTGATCCATCTTATTGATAAATATGAACGTCGGTATCTGATATCTTTTCAGCAGGCTCCAGAGCGTGCGTGTATGTCCCTGCACCCCGTCAGCTCCGTTGATCACCAGGATCGCATAATCCAGTACCTGCAAGGTACGCTCCATTTCTGCGGAGAAATCCACATGCCCCGGTGTATCAAGCATGACTACATGCCATGTACGAGCTGTATCTGCCGTACGTGCTACATCTGCTGTATGTGCTGTATCTGCCGCATTTGTGCCACGCGAAATATCAAGCCTTGCCTGCTTTGAAAAAATGGTTATTCCACGCTCACGCTCCTGCGCATCGTTGTCCAGATACGCGTCCTGATGGTCCACGCGCCCGAGTGAGCGAATCTGCCCGGTGCTGTAAAGCATGGCCTCAGACAGGGTTGTCTTTCCCGCATCTACATGTGCGAGAATACCGATTGTAATGTGATTGTTTGTCATGTTCTGCTCCATTTATGCCTCAATCCAAGAACAGAGACACCTGTGGATGTCTCTGTGTCAGCCTTTATATCATAATCCGTTGATTTCCTAAATTATAGCATTTTGTGGTTGGTCTGTCATCTTTTTTCTTGATTGACAAATAATTATTTCGTACTTATAATGTAATTATGGAGAATATAATTATAGAAGTGTTTTGATTTTTAGGAGGATCAATCATGAGAGATGAATACGACTTTTCCAACGCAAAACGCAATCCTTACGCAAAAAAACTAAAAAAACAAATTACAATTAATATTGATGAAAATACAATAGATTATTTTAAAGTGCAAGCTGAAAATTCGGGAATTCCTTACCAGACACTTATTAATTTATATCTATCAGATTGTGTCACACAAAAAAGAGAACTCCAGCTTTCATGGAAATAATGCGAGGATAATATGAACAAAAAAGAAGTATTGGAACTAAAACGAAGATTAAAAAAAGACCAGGCAACCTTCAGTCGTCTGGTCGGATGCTACGTGGACTGCAACCATGAAAAGGTCTGCAAATTCGGTGGCAAATTTCTCACTCTGGAGGAGGATGAATACTACAAATATCTGGAGATTTCAAACAAGGTGCTTTCCGGCACTCTCGGAAACAAAAACCGCAGCACCGGCCCCATCCTTTTCACCAGCCCGTCAATCACTCCCGCCTTCTTCGCAATCTCCATCAGCCCGTCTGCATAGACAACCTGAATCGGCTCAAAGAAAGTTCCGTCGTTGACAACGATAAAGCCAAAGTTCTTTGAATTACGGTTGCTTCTTACCCATCCTCCGATGGTTACTTCTTTGTTGGCATACTCCTGCGTATTGCGGAAAATGTCCCTGATGTTTACTAACTCCATTTTGTTTCCTCCGTTAATCTAATCCCTTAATTTAAATATAAATCCTTAGTTTTCTGTTGATTCAGTTGCTGGCTCAACGGTAACATTTGCCTGCTTTACTACATAAGAAATAGCCTTGTTGATGCGGTACTGCTGACGAAGCATTTTCTTTCCACCCTCCTGATTGCCGTTTCCATAGTAATCATACACTTCAGACTCTGTTGTCATCTGGCTGTTTCCGGAAGATGCCAGATAATCTACAAACTGCTTGAAATCGTCATCCGTAACCTGAATATCCTCAAGATCTGCGATGCGTTCAAAAATAAATTCCACCTTAATCTGCTTTTCGAGAGATGTCTTCCAGCTCTTCTTCAGATCATCCAGTGTGGTATTGTTTTTCTTCAGATAATCATCCATTGTCTGGGTATCTGTCAGGTTGTCTCTTTCAAACATTGCCTGATACTCGCCCATTCTTGCATCCATATAATCCTCCGGGATATCTACGGTGCTGTTCTCGATCATATAATTTTCTACTTCGTTGATAGTTGCCTGTGATTTAGAATTCTTTGCCTGATTTTCCATCACCTTGCGCACATATTCTTTTAAATCTTTCTTTGTAGAAATTTTCTGTGCCGAAAAAGCATCTGCGACCATATCGTCTGTCAGTGTGTCCATCGTGATTGGTTCATAAATGCCTTTGATTTTGATTTTGAATGTGGTCTTCTTTCCGCCCAGTTTCTCATTATAATTGTCTGGGAATGTCACATCTGTACTGATTTCTGAACCAACTTTTGATCCAACCATTCCGTCACAGAAGCCGTCAATATAGGAATTCTGATTGGTAACATCGTAGTTCTTATCAACATCAAGCATAACATCTGTAGCAGATCCACCATCAAAAGCTTCTCCATCCAGATATCCGGTATAGTCCACCTTGACAACGGCGATATGAATTTTGCAATGTCTATCTTAAAGAGCGCAGACGGCGACGGCTCATCATGTCAGAGATACACCTACGCTTACAGCAATCCTTTAAACGGCAAGGGCAAATTCATTCACA
>OJMN01000745.1_pt1 | contig 20325 bp, 18 predicted proteins | sample 1597261 | NCBI WGS metagenome assembly OJMN01 (sample SAMEA2452130, study PRJEB22498) | human gut metagenome | biome: human feces; feature: human gut; material: feces | place: Australia | collected 2012 | reverse complement strand
TTTTCCGACATTTTTATATGTCATAATTCCTACATTCTTATATTAGCATTTGCAACTGGGTAGCCAACGCATAAAATCTTGCGCAAATTTCTTATCAGTATATGTCTCGCACAATATAAAAAATCTGCTGAACAGCTATTTGTATCATCTCAGGCATTAAGCAAAGTTATTAAGAAAATTGAAAATGAATTAGATATATTACTTTTTACAAGAACAAGTCAGGGACTTATGCACTAAAGAAGTTTATCTGATATCAAAAAAGGAATAACTAAATCAAAAGAAAGCATATGTTTTTCAAGTTATTTATCAGAATGGTTATTGACGGAGCAACATTTTTCAGAGCATTGTTATATTGAAAATATCCCTCAAATAGAGTATTATAAAATAAAGTTAGATACAACTAACAAATGCAGCTTGAAAAGGAGTGAAGTATATGAACATTACAGTTATAATTACAGAACGCAGGATTAATCAAACATAAATTAATAATGACATTTGTTTAAATGAGGAGGGCTGAATATGACTAACGAAGAATATAAGAAGCTGTCAATTGATGGATTTACAAAAGTGGCAGAAAAATATCCAGACCGCCATTACACAGGACTTGATTTAACACCAGCGATGATAGAACAGGCAAGGAAGAAGAATATTCCTAATGCAGAATTTGTTGTTGGTGATTGTGAGAATTTTCCTTTTGATGAAAATGCTTTTGACGTAATAATATGTTCCAACAGTTTCCACCATTATCCTAATCCACAGGCATTTTTTGACAGCGTGAAAAGATGTCTTCGTCCGGGAGGAAGATTAATACTTAGAGATGTGACAAGTGACAACAGGCTGCTTTTGTGGTTTATGGATAATATAGAGCTTCCTATTGCTAATATGCTGGGACACGGCGATGTAAGGGCTGCCAGAAGAAAAACAGTTATGGAGTGCTGCAAAAAGGCAGGTCTTAAGGTGGAAAAGTTCGAGATACGTAAAGGTATGAGAATGCACTGCGTTATAAGAAAAGCTTAAGGAGTATATGGTATGAAAGAGAAAGTAAAGATAACCGGTGTTCCTGAAACAATGATTCAGACATTATATGCAAGGGCGAAGGAAACCCAAAAGAATAATGCCAAAATCAAAGATGACATAGCTGTAGAGATAGTGGAAAAGCTTGATTACGATTTTTCCAAAGCAGATAATGATAAGACTATGGCTAGTGGTGTGATTGCAAGAACTATTGTGAAAGCGTTTTCTGACAGAAAATGGTCCTGTATACCAGATTGCCAAGTCTGCAATGGACATTTCATATACAGATGATATTGAATATAATAAAGAAAATGTGCTTGTAATCATAGAAGGTTTGTCAATGTATTTACACGAGAATGACATAAGACAGATATTTTCGATTATAGAAAAAGCCTTTAATAAGTCAACAGTAATGATCGAAACTATGTCACCATTTTTTGTAAAGCATATGAAGGAAAAATCGATAGAAGGAAGTAATGCCAAGTTTAGCTGGGGGGTTAAAAATGGAAAAGATCTACAGCAGATTGTGCCAGCATTTAACTGGAAGCGTGATGTAAGTCTGGTCGAGGGTATGAAAGAGATTATGCCTGTTTATAATGTGCTTGGAATAATTCCCGCAGTGTGCGGTATGTCTAATAAAATAGTGGTTATGGAAAGATAGTTGATTTTTTTGAATAAATCAGACATAATTAATATGACAAATATGTAAATAACAGGTGTAAGATTAATAATGATTGATAACATAGAATATTATATGGAATATCTTGACGGGCTGACTAAGGATATGCCAGAGGAGTTTGTAAAGCTTGCACAGGTATTTGAACTTAGTGTGTTCGAGCCTGTTTATATGGAAGGCGAAGATGATATATACGCAGCTTATCTTATGAATGATTCAGTCGAAAGTTATTTTGTTTTTGAGAACTCTATAATGACAGGAGAATATAAGAATATTGACTGCGAACAGGTAGCTGGAATAGAAACACTTAGCGACGGATATATGCTTATAGTTAATCAGGGCGGCGAGAATATATTTACAATAAGATTTAATAAGCTAGGTATTAAGACTACATATTTTAATTATGGCAGTATGGGACATTTTTGGGTTAAGGGATATGAGTATTTAAGACAACTGGAGTATCAGCTTGCAGATGTCAGGGATAAATACAGATATCTTGGAAGCTCGTCTTGTACCAGTAAGGAGCTTATATTTATGCAGCTTGCAGATTTTCCACCTATTAAGAAGTATAAATCAGTGCCAGAAGCTTATTATGTGCCATATCCCGATGCAGTTTATTCTGAGGCAGTGAATTATCTTATAGATATGGCAGTGAGTGTTGGCGATAAACGTATGGCAGGTATGCTTAAATGCTATTTGAATAAACCGGACATAATTAAGTGTAATATTATTGCGGCTATGTTTCATAGAAAGGCACATAGCAGATTTATAGATAAGCTTATTATGGATGTGCGGAACGAAGCTGACAATTATGTCAAAAGGACGTTTAACAGTGACGAGGAAGCACAGTATAAGATAGTTCATAATAAGGCTCTTAAGGCACTGGATAGATACAAAGAAGCAGGATATGAGTGTCTGTTATACAGGGAAGAACCATTTATGTATTCCAAGGACTCAATTACATATAAAGAACACATATTAGTGTTTAGAAATGGTCGTATTAATAGAAAATGTGATATATATACATATGAAGCATAGTATATAAATATAATATATAAGTGAAATTTATACTGTTCCACAATATATTTTAATAAAATTTACTGCATATATAATGAATATTGAGAAAAATATGTCATTCGCGCAAGAAAAATGTCATTTCGCGCAGATGGCATTTTTTTTGTGTTTTTTTATTGTATAATAATGCCAACATATAAAGCTTTCGTAATATTTTTAAAGACTGCATACGTTTTTATTGCAGGGAAAGTACGATAAGAGAAAGGAGAGTTTATGAAATATTTGAAAAAAATAATAGCAGTGGTATTAGCTGCAGGTATGATTATCTCCAATGCACCTGTGGCAGGTTCGGCTGCAAACCAGAACAGCAGGGCATCTAAGAGAACTTATAATTGGTATGATAAGTGTGCTGACGATATTGATGAGAATTATACTTATGAAGGTTCAGACCTTGGGATAGAGGCTACTGAAGATTATACAACTTTTAAAATATGGGCACCAAGTGCAAGGTATATAAAAGTTAATATTTACAGAAAAGGTGTGAATGATGACGATGAGTCATCTAAAGTTGGATCATTTACATTGGAAAAATGTTCGCTAATGGAAATAGAGATGTGTGGACAGGTGTATGGACATTAACACTTATAGGAGACTGGAGAGGATTCTATTACAATTATACAATTTCTACGACAAACATAACTGGTGCACACGATACAAAATATCAGGTTGCAGACCCATACTCAGTGGCTGTAAGTGCAGATGGCAAGCGTTCTTATATTATAGATCCGGATATGGTATCTCCTGATGGATGGGAGAATGATAAGCATATATATGTAGATACAGCCAAAGCTAATAATGTATACAAAGTAAGTATTAAAGATTTTTCAACAGATACATCATCAGGTACGACATCAAATGGCAAATACAGTGCATTTACAGAAAAAGGTGCAACTGTAAATAATGCAGGTGAATTGTCATCAGGTATTGATTATCTTAAAGAATTAGGTGTTACAACCGTACAACTTGCACCATTTTCAGATTATGCTTCTGATGATGAATATGTAGTTGCGAATTTTAATGCACCGGAGCCGGATTATGCTTCTGATGCATCAAATAGTGAAGCAATAATAAAAGAATGTAAAGCAATGATTCAGGCACTTCATAACGCGGGAATTTCAGTTGTAATGGAAATGCCATATACGCATACGGTTACACCAACAGAGTCTGTATTTGAAAAAGTAGTTCCTGGTTATTATTACAGACATAATACGAATGGAACTTATTACACTACAACTGATTATGACAATGAGTGTGCCACGGAGCGTGCAATGTATCGTAAATATGTTGAAAATTCCATGAAATACTGGGCAGAGGTATATCATATAGATGGATTTTCAATAGATTTAGTTGACTGCTTTGACACAAAAGCATATCATTCAAGACTGGATAAATGGTTAGATGAAGTAAAAGAAAATGTTGCAAAGACAGATCCCAGACTTGTTATATGGGGCGATAATTATACCAAGACAGATAGACAGAATAAGACATCTATATATGATAATATAATTAGTTCTATTAATGGAAGCACATATGGAGCAAGAAATGAAAAAGCAATAAAAATGTATAAACAGCAGGCTGCAATGAAATATGCAACACCAGGAATATTATATATGGATGCAGGAGAAGAAATGTGCAGTAGTGTTGAAGGAACAACACAGCAGGACAAGTCAGTGCTTGAATGGCAGAAATGTATAGATTATACAGATGTAGTATCTTATTATAGAGGTCTTATGGATATTAGAAAAGCCTTTTCACCACTTGCCGATAGTCAGAATATTAGTAATAATAAAGAAGCTTATGTACTGACTAATACAACAGAAGGTGAATGGAGCACTATGGCAGTATTGAATAATGATACAGCTGATGATAAAGAGATTGCAATTCCAGCTTCAAGAGAGGCCGCAGACTGGGTGATTATTGCTAATGGGGAAAGTGCCGGTTTAGTATCACTTGGTGAAGTCAGTGGTTCGACTGTAAAAGTGCCGGCGTATACGACAATGATTCTTGTAGACAAGGAGAGTTCATTGCAGGTATCAGTGCCAGAAGAAAAAGGAAGAGTAATTATTGATTATCTGAGGACAGATGGTTATGGTAATAGCAGTTTTGAGACACCATTAAGAGAGTCGATTACGCTATATGGTACAGTAGGAACAGGGTTTGTTGTGCCACAGAATCTTAATATTTCATCTTATTATGATCTTATTAATGCGGAATATGGCAAAAAGGGTATATTTGAATCAGGTACAATCAGGCTGCGATATTATTATAGTGCTAAATATAAGCCAGATCGTTTGGTAGATGGAATTATTAATGATGGTCATTATTGTGAAGAAGTACGATTCAAAGTAACTGATCCGGCTTATACAGAGGTAAGAGTTGATGATAAGAAGCTGACACCAGATAGTAATGGTTATTATACTGTCTCATATGCTGATAAAGAACAGACTATTAAATTAATAGATAATAATGGCTGTAATGTGCAGCTTTATATAAAGGTACTGGAAAATCATATACCTAACAATAACGATTGTACTAAAGATTCTGTTTGTACTATCTGTGGCAAGGTATTTCCTGCACAGACAAGTCATAAGTACAGTGATAGCTGGTCAAAAGATGATACTTACCATTGGAAAGTATGTGAGAATGATGGCTGTGAAGTAACAAGTACTAAGACAGAGCATAGTGGTACAGACGATGGAGATTGTACAACACCTGTAATATGTGAATGTGGACAGATTGTTACAGCGGCTAAAGCAGAACATACTTATGGTGAGTGGAAGTCTAATGGTGATGGCACACATACAAGAAAGTGTACAATACAGGGCTGTACAGCAGAAGAAACTAAGGATTGTGAAGGCGGAGAAGCAACATGTACTAAAAAAGCTGTATGTACATATTGTAATTCAGAATATGGTGCGTTAAATCCATCTAACCACAGTGGAAGTGTTGAATGGGTGCAGACGGAGGGTACACACCAGAAGAAATATGAATGTTGTGGTGCTGAATATGAAGCTGTTGAAAGTCATAAGTGGGAAAATGGACATTGCAGTGTATGTGGATATGGCTGTGAACATACAGGTGGAGAGGCAACCTGTACAGAAAAAGCAGTCTGTGCTATTTGTAAGCTTCCTTATGGAAAAGTAGATGCCAATAATCATACTGGAACGGAGGAATATATTAAGACATCAACAACACACGAGAAGAAATATACCTGCTGTGGTAAAGTAACATTAGTTAAAGAAAATCATAAGTGGAAAGACGGTGTATGCGAAATCTGTGATTATAAATGTGTACATACAGGAGGGGAAGCTAATTGTACAAGTGGTGCAATATGTGAAAACTGTGGTATGGAATACACAGATAAAGAGCCTTCAAAGCATACAGGAAATCCAGAGTGGGTGCAGACCGAAGATACACACAAGAAAGCCTATGATTGTTGTGGCTTAGAGGTATCAGCAAGAGAGGAACATATCTGGGAGGCAGGAGTATGCAAGATATGTGCTTATCATTGTCAGCATACAGGTGGAGAGGCAACCTGTATACAGAAAGCACAGTGTGTAATCTGTAATGAGGAATATGGAACATATAATCTTGGTGTGCATAAAAGTTTAAAGTTGGTAGAAGGAAAGGCGGCAACTAAGGCAGAAGAAGGTAATATTGAATACTGGCATTGTGAAGATTGTGACAGATATTATGTAGAAGACAATGGCTATGTCGAGATACAGAAAGCAGATACAGTAATTGCCAAGATAGCTGATAATAATAATTCAAATGGAGCAGGCTCAGGTGATGCAGGTTCGAATGATACCGGAGCAGGTTCAGGTGATGTGGGTTCGAATGATACCGGAGCAGATTCAGGCAGTGATGGTGTTAATGATACCGCTACAGAAGTGAAAGAAACCCCGGATACAGCTGACAATAACAGTATATTTGTATGGCTTCTTATGTTATCTGTTGGAGGAATGACAGTATGTATGGCTATCAGCAGTAAGAAAAGGAGAACTAACGGATAATAATAAAAAATAACAGAAAGAAAAGCTGACAAATAATATCAAACAGAATATTATGATTGGCAGAATATATTCAGAGGCAGTATATTCAGGTGTTTATAATAATATAGTTTTAATGGCGTGTGGAAAATAGAAATTTTTCACACGTCTTTTTTATATTATAAGGTATAGTATATGAGTGAGAATATAAGAATATAAAATAAATTAAAAAAATTGATTGACATGTCAGCACTAACATGTTAGTATGATGACATCAAAGTAATTATGCAGCATAATATTTATAGATAATTGGTGTACGAATTAATTAATAATACGAAGTACATCTATAATAAAGTGATTTTTTGATATTATTTATTATATTTTAATTTAAGGAGGATTTAGCATTATGGATATGACATTAAGATGGTATGGACCAGGTTATGACAGTGTAACACTTAAACAGATAAGACAGATACCTGGAGTTAAGAATGTTATTACAACACTATTTGGAAAGCAGGCGGGAGAGTTATGGCTGCCTGAGGAGATAGCTGAACTTAAGAAGGTAGTATGTGATGCTGGTCTTGGAATAGCCGGTATTGAGTCTGTTAATGTATCAGATGATATTAAGATAGGTACAGCTAAGAGAGATGAACATATTGATAATTATATTAAGACATTACAGGCTCTTGGCGAAGCTGACATCCATATGGTATGTTACAACTTTATGCCAGTGTTTGACTGGACACGTTCTGAGCTTGCAAGAGTAAGGGAAGATGGTTCAACAGTTCTTGCTTATAATCAGGATACTGTAGATATGATTGATCCTGAACATATGAAAGAGTCAGTTGAGAAGATGTCTAATGGTTTTGTTATGCCGGGATGGGAGCCGGAAAGACTTGACAGATTAAAAGAACTTTTTGAAATGTATAGTGATGTGGATGCAGAAAAGCTGTTTAATAATCTTGTATATTTCCTTGAAGCAATCGGACCTGTATGTGAAAAATATGATATAAAGATGGGTATTCATCCAGATGACCCAGCATGGCCAATATTCGGATTGCCAAGAATTATGACAGGTAAGGACTCAGTTACAAGACTTCTTGATGCTGTTGATAAGCCTTATAATGGAATTACGTTGTGTACAGGTTCATTTGGTTCTAACCAGAACAATGATTTATGTGAGATTATTAAGGCCTGCAGAGGCAGAATTCCATTTGCACATGTAAGAAATCTTAAGTACAACTCTCCAAGAGATTTTGAAGAGGCAGCACATTTATCATCTGATGGATCTATAGATATGTATAAGATTATGAAGACTTTATATGATACAGGCTTTGACGGAGTCATAAGACCAGATCACGGAAGAATGATATGGGATGAGGTTGCTATGCCAGGATATGGTCTTTATGACAGAGCATTAGGTGCCACATATCTTAATGGTCTGTGGGAGGCTATAGATAAGTCAGCTCAGTAAATTTTGTATGGGAATATGGTTTTATATATGAATATGTATATAGGAATGGAGGATTAGCATGAAACTTTCAATACAAGGTATTAAAGATAAAGAAGCATGGGAGAAGGCTGGAATAAAGCTTCCATCATATGATGTTGAAAAAGTTGCAACAGCTACAAAGGAAGCACCTGTATGGGTTCATTTCGGAATAGGCAACATTTTCAGAATATTTATAGGTGGAATAGCAGACTCATTATTAGAGCAGGGATTGTCAGATAAAGGAATTACATGTGTTGAAACATTTGATTATGATGTAGTTGATAAGATATACAAGCCATTCGACAATCTTGTTATGGCAGTTACATTAAAGGAAGATGGAAGCACTGATAAGAAAGTATTAGGTTCACTTACAGAGGCTGTTAAGGCACAGTCATCAGTAGATGCTGAGTGGTCAAGATTGAAGAAAATATTTGCAAGTCCACAGCTTCAGATGGTTTCATTTACAATAACAGAAAAAGGATATGCACTTCGAGATGCAAAGGGAGAGTATTTTCCATTTATCAGAAGTGATATAGATAATGGTCCTGATAAGGCATCATCAGCTATGGCAGTTGTGTCAGCACTTTTATATGAAAGATTTAATACATGTAAGGCACCTTTAGCAGTTGTGTCTATGGATAACTGCTCACATAATGGTGAAAAGTTAAGAAATTCAATAACAGATATGGTAGGCGAATGGCAGAAAAAAGGTTTTGTTAGCGAAGATTTTGTACAATATGTCAATGATGAAAATACAATATCTTTCCCATGGTCTATGATAGATAAGATTACTCCAAGACCAGCAGATACTGTGGCTGAGTCGTTAAAAGAAGCCGGGGTTGAAGATATGGGCCCTGTTATTACATCAAAGAGAACTTATATAGCTCCATTTGTTAATGCAGAAGGACCACAGTATCTTGTTATAGAGGATAGATTTCCGAATGGAAGACCACAGCTTGAAAAGGCAGGAGTATATATGACGGACAGGGATACAGTTAACAAGGTGGAGAGAATGAAGGTTACAACCTGTCTTAATCCATTGCATACAGCACTTGCAGTATATGGCTGCGTATTAGGCTATGACCTTATAGCTGATGAGATGAAGGATAAGGAACTTTCAGAGCTTGTAAAAAGAATAGGGCTTGTTGAGGGTATGCCTGTTGTTACTAATCCTGGTATTATAGACCCAGAGAAGTTTGCAGATGAAGTTATAAATGTGCGTATACCTAATCCATTTATGCCTGATACACCACAAAGAATTGCAACAGATACATCTCAGAAGGTTGGCATAAGATATGGTGAAACTATAAAGTCATATGTTGCCAAGGATGGAAGTGCCAGAGCACTAACTGCCATTCCGCTTGCGATTGCAGGCTGGTGCAGGTATCTTCTTGGCATTGATGATAATGGTGAAGCTTTTGAATTATCCCCAGACCCTATGGCTGATGAATTGAAATGTCAGCTTGATGGTATCGTATGGGGTGAGTCATCATCTTACACGGGTCAGCTTAAGAACTTATTGTCAAATGCTAATATATTTGGTATAAATTTATATGAAGCAGGAATTGGTGATAAGATTGAAGAAATGTTTGTCGAAGAAATATCAGGAAAAGGTGCTATAAGAGAAACGCTTAAGAAATACCTTTAATGTGATGCAGATGTTATAATATACGTTTGACATGCTTATCTTATATATAATATAAACATATTGTGCCGTTCAGAGCTGTAGAGATTATGCAGGATATTGGTTCTGGACGGCTTTTGCTGTTTATTTTATTAATTGTTTTATATTTTTATATTAATGGCAGATTGCTGTTATATATAGAAAGGCTGTAATTTTATGGAAAAATCATTAAATGAAGAAACATATGAAAAATTAAAATACGATATAATGAATTTTGAAGTTTTGCCAGGAGATTCTATAAGTGCCCAGAAGATTGCATTAAGATATAATGTATCAAGGACACCTGCAAGAGAGGCAATAGTTAATCTTGAGAAAGAAGGACTTTTAAAGGTTATACCTCAGTCTGGAACGTATGTAGCCTGTATTAATTGTAAGCGTTCAGAGCAGGAATGGTTTGTCAGAAAGAGTCTTGAGATTGGGATGGTTGATGCAATTTTTAAAAATGCAAGTGCTGATATGCTTGATAAGATGGCAGAGCTTAATAATCGACTTATTAATTATGACGAAGAAACAGAAAGTATTCCAAGAATAGAGATAGATAATGAATTTCATCAATTAATATATGAATGTTCCGGCGAACAGCTTGCGAAGAATATAATAAAGACACAGATGAGCCATTACAACAGAATTAGATATCTTGCAGAGTTAAATAAAAACATAAGCGTAAAGACTAATGATGAGCATAATATGCTTATTGATGCGATAAGGAATAAAGATAAGAGAATGTATCTTCGCGTTATAAAAGCACATATAAGCAGAATATTTAATGAACTTGATAAGCTTAAGGGAATATATCCGGAATATTTTGAAAAAAATTGAAGTAGATGAAAGAAATTCCCCGTATATCCGCATATTTTTGTATCATTATATTAAAAAGATAAAAATGACTGACGTAATATACAATCATTACGTCAGCCTTTTTTGATTTATAGCTTATTTGTGTTGTATCATTTCGCGGTATTGCGTAGGAGTCATATTTTTAAGCTTTTTAAAAAGCTTGGTAAAGTAGTTCACATCGTTGATGCCACATTGTGCGGCAATATCCTGAATAGCAGACTGTGTTGTGTTGAGCAGATATATTGCATGCTCTATTCTTTTATTGTTGACGAAGTTCGTAAGAGTCACTCCGGTTTCTTTTTTAAAGAGCGTTGATAAATAACTGCTGTTTAACATAAACTCTTCTGATAAAGCGTTAAGGCTTAAATCAGCTGTGAGATTGAAGGATATATAGTTGATTACATTCTGTATAGGCTTGCTATATGTCCGTAATGAGTGTGACTGGACAAGAAGACAGTATTTTCTTGTTATTTCATTTTCTAATACTTCAAGCTGTGCGATTGATGTGCAGTCTTCAATTTTAATTGCAAATTTGCGCGATATTTCATCAAGATGTACCGGATGTATATATGCAGTCTGTGCAGCTTTACGGCAGATTGTATTTAATATAATCATAAAGTTCTTTCTGTCACGTATAGAGTCAGATAAGCGTGGCTTTATATCAGAAGAGTTAAGACGCTCCATATTTTCAATAGACTTATAATCTCCATGTGCTATACATTCCATAAGAAATGCTTCATTTTTATAGCGGATTTCCAGAGCTTCGACAGATTTTTTTGTAGGCTCAGGTGCTTCTTCTTTATACATATACTGGGTTAAATTCTTATTAAGTATATGTTTTTTTTCAATAGTATAATTATTACCCCAAAGCTTGCTGCAAAGACAGCTTATAATAGCTGTAATACATCGTTCATCAGCAAATACTGGAAGAGCAGAGTAGTACAGCTGCATAAACTCATTATACTGCACAGGAACTGAATTGTAAGAACATAAGTCAAGTATTCTCTGGTTAGTGAATCGTTCATATGAGAATGGACCTGCTATGAATATTCTTGTGCTGTCCGGAAGCTTAATATGTATATATTCACATGAAAAGCTGTCATGTATAAATAATGCAGTATTATCCCTGTTATAGGAGCTGATGAACTGGCTGAAGTTTTCTTGATTATTCATATAAGTATTCTGGGTGAAAATGTTATTTCTAAGTCCACCATCAATTTGATTATCCCATGTGTAAGGAGCGTCAATAATATAGGATGGAATTTTTATTTGCGATAAAAGTTCGATTGTATAATCTAAATATATTTTGTATTCCATATATATTCCCCCCAAAGCTATATTTTTACATTATATTTACATATTATAGCATAAGTTGTATAAAATATTATCTATTAATTATTATTTTTAAAATAATTTTTAAAATTATGATATGTGCATAAAACAAAAATTTATATCTGTAACAATTATAAACTTTAAAACTAGCATGTCTCAAATGTAATCACTAACATGTTAATATGAGCACAACTGACATGTTAGTACAATTTAATTATACAATAGTATAATTTTTAGTGTGAAAATTGTACAGGTAAAAATTATACTATAAAGACTAAATTTAGTAATAACTGTTAATAATTAAAAAGGGTATTATAAAACCATAGAAAACAACAGCACAACGAAATGCAGAACAATATTTAAGGACGTCTTTAAAGAAACTATTTAACAATTAATGATGAATACAAAATATATTTCGCATAAGAATGGAGGATATACAATGAAAGAAACTAATGGAAAGGTAAAGCCTTTCGGTATAAAAGATAAGCTGGGCTATATGTTTGGCGATTTTGGTAATGATTTTACATTTTTGTTATCAGCAATGTTTTTACTTAAGTTCTATACAGATGTTATGGGAGTTTCAGCAGCACTTGTAGGACTTATGATGATGGCAGCAAGATTCGTCGATGCCATAACAGATGTAACAATGGGACAGATAGTAGACAGAAGCAGACCTGGTAAGAAAGGTAAGTTCGCTCCTTGGATAAGACGTATGTGTGGTCCGGTTGCTGTAGCTTCATTTCTGATGTATGCAACATATTTTAAGGGAATGCCAATGGGATTTAAGATATTCTGGATGTTCTTCACATATCTCCTCTGGGGAAGCGTATGTTACACAGGAGTTAATATTCCTTATGGTTCAATGGCATCTGCAATTTCAGATAACCCAACAGACAGAACATCACTTTCTAACTGGAGAACAATTGGTGCAACACTTGCACAGACAGCTATAGGTGTTATATTACCACTTGTAGTATATTATACAGATGCAGCCGGTAATTCAGTATTATCTGGTGAAAAGATGATGATTGGAGCATTAATCTGTTCAATAGGCGCAGTTATATGTTATATGCTCTGCTATCATATGACAACAGAAAGAGTTAAGGTAGAACAGAATACACAGAAGTTCTCATTTAAGGAACTTATTAAGCAGCTTGTTCATAATAAGTCATTAATAGGAATTATAGTATGTGCATTAGTATTCTTACTTGCACAGTTATCATTAAGTAACATGAATGCTTATGTATATCCTAATTACTTTGGTAATATAAAGGCTATGTCTATAGCAAGTCTTGCAGGAACAGTTGTTATACTTGCACTTTCAACATTTATAGTAAAGCTTGCTTCAAAGATAGGTAAAAAAGAATTATCAATGATAGGATGCTTTATAAGTGCAGCTTCCTTCATACTATTATTCATAATTCATACACACAATGTATTGGTATGGGTAGGATTAATAATCGTAGCTACAATAGGAACTTCAATGTTCAATATGGTTATATGGGCTATGATTACAGATGTAATTGATGAGTCAGAGGTTCAGACTGGAGTCCGTCAGGATGGAACAATTTATTCAGTATATTCATTTGCAAGAAAGCTTGGACAGGCTTGTTCATCAGGTTTATCAGGAGTGCTTCTTTCAATAATAGGATATACTTCAGTAACAGCCTTTGATCCAAAGGTAGTAGATGGAATATATAATATTACCTGCCTTGTACCAGCGGGAGGAATGATATTACTTTTACTTGCTTTATGGTTCTTATATCCTCTTAATAAGAAGAGAGTTGAAGAGAATGCAGAAAAGCTTAGAATTAAGAGAAATGAAAATGCGTAGTGCAAAACAATATGTAGGTATAAAGTCGGGGCATCTGACCCCGGCATCATCTGAAAAATAAAATTATTATACAAATTATTATACAAAATTTTAAAATTACAGGAGGAATCAATTATGTTATATCCAATTTTAACAGAATCAAGATTATTAAGTGACTTAAGTGGAGTATGGGATTTTAAGTTAGACAATGGCAATGGCTTTGATGAGAAATGGTATGAAGCACCATTAAAGGATGCAGATACTATGCCAGTTCCAGCTTCATACAACGATTTAAAGGAAGGAGCTGATTTCAGGGATCATTACGGATGGGTATTCTATCAGAGAAACATTTCAGTTCCATCATATGTAAAGAGCCAGAGAATTGTATTAAGATGTGCAGCAGTAACACATTATGCAAAGATTTATCTTAATGGTAATTTAATATGTGAGCATAAGGGTGGCTTCCTTCCATTTGAAGTTGAGTTAAATGATGTATTAGAGGATGGTGATAATCTTCTTACAATAGCAGTTAATAATGTTATTGATTATACAACTCTTCCAGTTGGTGGTAAGGCTAATATGATGAGCGGTCTGATGGGAGGAATGGGTGCAGGAGCATCTGAAAAGCCTCAGAACAATCCTAACTTTGACTTCTTTAACTACTGCGGTATCACAAGACCAGTTAAGATATACACAACACCTAAAACTTATATCAATGATATTACAGTAACATCAGATATTGACTTTGGAAAGGAAACACCATCAGCAGTACTTAACTATGCCGTTGATATTGAGGGTGTGGATAAGGATAGCACGGCTTGTAAGGTTGAGGTGTTTGATGCTGAGGGTAACAAGGTTGCAGAGGCAGCAGGAACACAGGGAAAGCTTGAGCTTGAGAATGTAAAGCTATGGCAGCCATTAAATTCTTATCTTTACCAGATAAAGGTTACAGCAGGAGAAGATGTATATACTCTTCCATATGGTGTAAGAAGCGTAAGAGTAGATGGAGTTAAGTTCCTTATTAATGAAAAACCATTTTACTTTAAGGGCTATGGAAAGCATGAGGATACATTCCCTAATGGACGAGGAATTAATCTTCCTATGAACACAAAGGATATATCTATTATGAAGTGGCAGCATGCTAACAGCTTCAGAACAAGCCATTATCCATACAGTGAAGAGATGATGAGATTATGTGACGAGGAAGGTATCGTTGTTATTGATGAAACAACAGCAGTAGGTGTTAACCTTCAGTTTGGTGGCGGTGCTAACTTTGGCGGAGAAAGAATCGGTACATTTGATAAAGAACACGGAGTTCAGACACAGGAGCATCATAAGGATGTTGTAAGAGACCTTATTTCAAGAGATAAGAACCATGCCTGTGTTGTTATGTGGAGTATTGCCAATGAGCCTGACTCAGCAGCAGAGGGAGCATATGATTACTTTAAACCATTGTTTGACCTTGCAAAGGAAATCGATCCACAGAAACGTCCTTGCACATTAGTAAGTGTTCAGGGAACAACTGCTGATACTGATTGTTCTTCTAAATTAAGCGATGTTATATGCCTTAACCGTTATTATGGCTGGTATTTTGGTGGACCAGACCTTGAAATCTCTGAAAAAGGACTTCGCAAGGAACTTTCAGACTGGGGCAAGCTTGGAAAGCCAGTAATGTTTACAGAATATGGTGCAGATACTGTCAGCGGACTTCACGATACAACATCTGTTATGTATACAGAGGAATATCAGGTTGAGTATTATGAGATGAACAATAAGGTATTTGATGAATTCGAATTCGTAGTTGGTGAGCAGGCATGGAACTTTGCAGATTTTGCTACAAGCCAGAGCTTACTCAGAGTACAGGGTAACAAGAAAGGCTTATTCACAAGGGATAGAAAGCCTAAGATGGTAGCTCATTACTTCCGTAACAGATGGAGCAATATTCCAGAATTTGGATATAAGAAGTAATATACAAATAAACAATCAGGTAAATATAATAAGTGATTCACATTAAAACTTTCTCAATTTTATAGTAACAATAAAAAGGGGTGTCGCATTAAGAAATTAGTGCGGCGCCTCTTTCTATACATCAAAAACAATTATATGAAATGTAGTTAATGAAAGAGACTGATATTGACAAAGATAGTGAAAAACTATTAGACTATAACTATATTAAATAGTAGTTTGGAAATGGAGATTAAGATGGCAGAAGTCAGAGTTATTAAATTAAATGAAAGTGTGTATTCTAAGAATGATAATCAGGCGGATATGACACGCCGTATGTTAAATGATAAGAAGGTGTTTTTCGTTAATATTATGTCATCACCGGGAAGTGGGAAGACTACTATGCTGTCAAGACTTATCAATATGCTTAAAGATGATTACCGCATAGGTGAGATGGACGTTGATATTGAGTCTGATATAGATGCAAGAAGAGTAGCAGAGTCAACTGGTGTAAAGACAATGCAGATACATAACGGAGGTTTGTGTCATATAGATGCCAAGATGACGGCAGATGCAATAAGCGAGTATGGTGTAGATGACCTTGATATACTATTTCTTGAAAATATAGGTAATCTTGTGTGCCCTGCTGAGTTCGATACAGGGGCACACCGTAATGTTATGATACTGTCAGTTCCTGAGGGTGATGATAAGCCGCTTAAGTATCCGCTTATGTTCTCAGTATGTAATGTTGTACTTGTTAATAAGATAGATACTCTGAAAGCATTTGATTTTGATATGCAGAAGTTTACTAATCATGTTAAAGAACTTAATCCAAATGCTATAATTATGCCAATAAGTGCAAAGACAGGTGAAGGTATGGAACAGTTTGTAACATGGCTTGCAGATGAACGTAAAAAGTTAACTGAGAAATATTCATAAGTTCTGGCATAGTTAGCTTTATCCGGATTTTGGAACAGGTCGATAAACATACCAGCAACGGCTTCAGCATAGAAATTACACAGGAATATCCTGAAGTTTTAGGATATAATAACGTTGAGTTTTTCGGCATATAATTGCAAATGTGGTTAATTGTAATTAATAGGAGATATTTATATGAAAAAGACAAATAAAAAATATATTGTTATATGCGTAGCTGTTATTTTGATTATAGCAATAATGGTTATATATGAAATAACAGGCAACAAAAATAATAGTTCGCAGACTGATAAATCAGAATATTCAGTGTCAACAACAGATAATGAAAAGAATAATGCAGATAATTTTATATCAGATAATAAAGAAACACAGATAAGGGATGATTATGCAGAGATTTATGATTATGAATATCAGGGTAATTATGCAAGAGTAAAGTTTAAAGATGGTTATTGGGGAATTGTTAATAAAAATGGAAAAGTCATATTTGATGGGGCTGATTATATCGAAAAACTGCCAACAGTTACAGCATTATGCAGCGCTGTAAAAAATGGACACGCAATTATATTTTATTTAGATATCGATAGTGACAGCGTTCAGGTGATTAAGTCATTTGATGAATATGTTAATATTTCAGAAGTGTATTTTGAATGTTTTGCAATTGTTCAAGATATAGATGGATATTACGGAGTAATAAATGCAGATGGTGATGAAGTTATTCCTGTAAAATATAAAGAAGTTAATTATAAAGTGCTTGAAAGTGATAATTGGTTTGGTTCACATATTCTTTTTAGATTAAATAGTGAAAATGGTGAAGAATTCAAAGAAATAAATTTTTGAATAAATCAGACATAACAAATGCTTGACCAGAAGGAACACCCTGTTATGATACTTATTCCGGGTAATGAGGTTACAGATCGTGAGGGTGATAAGGATTATAGCGAGATTGGAAAGTATAAGGTGGAACAGCAGGGAGAAAATGTTGCGATACTTGCACTTGGTGATTTTTATCAGATGGGTGAAAGTCTGGCAGCAGCTATAAAACTTGAAAAAAATTCTATGACCGTTATAATCCAGCAGAGCTTCTTAAAGAGCTTGGTATGACCAATGAGACTATGGTTGAAGAGATAAGAAATAAGATGGTTTGAGGAAGAATAATATGATTAATAATTTAGGTGAGGGCAGTATACCTAAGCTTATGGCAAAGCTTGCAATTCCAGCGGTTGTAGCTCAGGTAGTGAATTTGCTCTATAATATAGTTGACAGGATATATATAGGACATATACCACAGATAGGTGCAGATGCACTTACAGGTGTTGGTTTATTTACGCCGGTTCTTATGCTTCTTAATGCATTTGCAATGCTTGCCGGTTCGGGTGGAGCACCAAGGGCTGCTATTTATATGGGTAAGAAAGATAATGCTACGGCAGAGAAAATTGTCGGGAACTGTTTTACATTTTTAGTGATATGTGCAGTCGTGCTTACAGCAGGATTTTATGGGACATTGCCAGTGCTTCTTAAATGGTTCGGTGCAAGCAGTGTTACAATGCCATATGCTCTTTCATATGCAAGGATATATGTGCTTGGAAGCATATTTGTGCTTATTGTGTTAGGAATGAATTTGTTTATTACAACGCAGGGTTTTGCCAAGATTAGTATGCTGACAACAGTTATCGGGGCAGTTATTAATATTATATTAGACCCGGTATTTATATTTGTATTCAATATGGGCGTTCAGGGAGCAGCACTTGCAACAGTGCTTAGTCAGGCAGTTGGTGCAGTATGGATACTGCATTTTCTTACAGGAGATAAGACCATTTTAAGACTTAGAAAATGTAATCTGAAGCTTAAAAGCACTATAATAATGCCCTGCCTTGCACTTGGAATATCAAGCTTTGTAATGCTTTCAACAGAGAGCATATTATCTGTAAGCTTTACATCAAGTCTGTCACGTTATGGCGGTGATCTGGCGGTTGGTGCTATGACAATTATAACAAGCACTAACCAGCTTGTTCTTATGCCATTGCAGGGAATATGTCAGGGTGGACAGCCTATTATGAGTTATAATTACGGTGCCAAGAACTATGACAGGGTTAAGAGGGCATTTTTTACACAGTTTAAGGTATGTGTTATATTTACAATTGCAAGCTGGGCAGTTATGATGCTTGTGCCTCAGGTATTTGCCGGAATGTTTACAAACAATGCAGAACTTAAGCAGTATACAGTGTGGACGTTAAGGGTATATATGGCAGGAATGTTTTCACTGGGCTTTCAGATATGCTGTCAGCAGAGTTTTATGGCACTGGGACAGGCAAAGGTCAGCCTTATTATGGCTTGCCTTAGAAAGCTGATACTGCTTATACCACTTATATTCATACTTCCAGTATTTATGAGCAATAAAGTGTTAGCGGTATTTCTTGCTGAACCTGTAAGTGACATTATAGCAGCAGTGGTTACCACAAGTGTATTTATGGTTAAATTTAAGAAACTGCTGGTAGAGGATAATAGCTGACAGTATAAATAGAAAATATTATAAATATATCAGGAGATAACAACTAATGAAGTCACAGTATGAGCATATTATTCATCCATTTCCTCCGCTTTATGACAATAACTCTAAGATACTTATTCTTGGAAGTCTGCCATCAGTTAAATCGAGAGAGCAGATGTTTTTCTATGGACATCCGCAGAACAGGTTCTGGAAGGTTATAACGGCAGTCATTAATAACAGTGGAATGAATGATAAGAATATTGAAGTCCCAGTTACAATAGAGGAGAAGAAGATGATGCTTCATAATAATCATATAGCTTTATGGGATACTATATATAGCTGCGATATAATTGGTTCAAGTGACAGCAGTATTAAAAATGTCGTACCAACGGATTTAGGACAGATTATAAGCAATTCCCGGATTGAACGTGTATACTGTAATGGTGCAGCTTCAGGTAATTATTACAAAAAGTACCAGCAGAAGGTGTTGGGTATTGAAGCTGTTGTTCTTCCGTCCACAAGCCCTGCTAATGCGGCATATTCACTGGACAGGCTCATTGGAATATGGAGTGGAACAATAAATATATAAGTAATATGGAAAGTAAGGACAGATATTTGGATAATAATAATCATAAATATAAAAAAGATATAATATTAATTGCAGCATTTGTAATCATAGCAGTTATTGCATTTGTTGTGATTAATCATTTTGTTAAGAAAGATGGTGCATTTGTGCAGATAAAGGTTGACGGACAGGTGGTAAATACAATACCTGTCAATCAGAATGAAACACTGACTATAGAAGGATATCAGGGTGGAAGCAATATTGTCACAATAGAAAATGGTGGTGTGACAATGACAGATGCTGATTGCCCTGACAAGTTATGTGTTAAGACAGGAAGGATAAGCAAGACAGGTGAAACAATAGTCTGTCTTCCACACCGTGTGGTTGTAGAGATTATAGGAGCGGCGGCTGATGATAGCGGGGTCGATTCAATAGTAAGATAGTAATATAAGTAAGGCAGTTGGAAAAAAGTGCAATAGTG
>OJMN01000744.1_pt1 | contig 20330 bp, 18 predicted proteins | sample 1597261 | NCBI WGS metagenome assembly OJMN01 (sample SAMEA2452130, study PRJEB22498) | human gut metagenome | biome: human feces; feature: human gut; material: feces | place: Australia | collected 2012 | reverse complement strand
TGATACAAGGATTTGTAGGACTAAATGATGAATATATCGAAGGTATTTTTGTCTCCGATGAAATGCAGTCATGTGGCATAGGTAAGCTTTTATTAGATTATATTAAGGATAAAAAAGTTAGCTTACGATTAAATGTATACCAGAAGAATGCCAGAGCAATTTCTTTTTACCAAAGAGAAGGGTTCATTATTCAATGTGAAGGTTTGGATGAAGCTACTGGTGAAAAAGAAAGGCCCGTATCCGTTCTGGATATGAGCCTTGCAAGAATTGGAAAATTGTAATCCTTGCTTTATGGAATGGAATTTTCTGATGTGTCAGTTTCTCGATTATAATTGCGACACTGTCATATGGAGCGATTCCCATATCTGCGACCATATATAATGCCACTCCCATAGATGCCATCAGCTGAGCAAGCAGCAGTGCAAGGATACGCAGTGGCAGATTCATCTGAATCTGCACTACATCATTCGCTACATAACAAATAAAGTCTGCAATGTATCCGACAAGAATGCAAAGAAAGTAATCAAGAGTATGTTTAAAAATGTGGCAGACGGGAAAGACGTTGTTGTAACATTTCAGAATTAGAAGAAAATTAGATGAGAAGAGGCAAATTGTAGTAATTGGCATTTTATGAGCCGAAAAAGTATGTTATAATTAGTAATTAAGAATAATTAACAAAAGGGAAATGGGTATGAAAAAAAAGGAAATAAATTATCAATTACTGATAAGAAGAATATGTCTTATCGTACTTGATATCATATGTATTATCGCAGCATCAATTCTGGCATTACTGACACGTTTTGAGTTCGATTTCAGCCAGATTCCGAAAGAATTCTTAAAAGTAATCTATAAATACGGACCATTCACCATAGTCATAACATTAATTATATTTTCACTTTTCCGTATCTACAGTAGTTTATGGGAGTACGCAGGGATTGAAGAAGTATTCAGTCTGATCGCAGCCTGTCTTGCGGCGGCCGTAGCGAAGATTGTCATCATCTTATTTACATGGAGCGTTATGCCAAGAAGCTGGTATGTACTGGATACAATTTATCTGATGATCCTGATCGGGGCAACAAGAGTATCTTACCGACTGATACGTCTGCGCAGACAGAACCGTACATTCCCATGGTCAAAGAGAAAGAAAGTCATGATCATCGGCGGAGGAGAGGCCGGAAGAAGTCTGATCACAGAGATCCAGAACAGTAAATATCTGGATCAGAAGGTTGTCTGTATCATAGACGATGATCCGTATAAGATCGGAAGATATATTAAGGGAGTCAAGGTTGTCGGTAATCGGAACAGTATCAAGAAAAGCGTCAAGAAATACAATGTCCAGCAGATCATCCTGACGATACCATCGGCAAATGCAGCAAAGATCAGACCAATCGTGGAGATCTGTCAGGATACAAACTGTGAACTTATGATCCTGCCGGGAGTATATCAGCTGGTCAACGGAGAGGTCAAGGCAAGTAAACTGCGTCCGGTGAATATTGATGACCTTCTGGGAAGAGATGAAGTCCATGTCAATCTGAACGAGGTCATGGATTATGTATCAGGAAGAGTGATCATGGTAACCGGCGGCGGAGGTTCGATCGGAAGTGAATTATGCAGACAGATCGCAAAGCACAGCCCGAAGCAGCTGATCATCTTCGACATCTATGAGAACAATGCATATGATATCCAGCAGGAATTGTTAAGGGAACAGCCGAAGCTTGACCTGGTGGTGCTGATCGGTTCTGTACGTGATGAGAACCGTATCAACAGTATCTTCGAACAGTACCGTCCGGAGATCATCTATCATGCGGCAGCACATAAGCATGTGCCGCTTATGGAGGGCAGCCCGAACGAGGCTATCAAGAATAATGTCCTCGGAACTTATAATATGGTCAGAATGGCAGATAAATGGAATGCTAAGAGATTTGTACAGATATCTACAGATAAGGCTGTCAACCCAACGAATATCATGGGAGCTTCCAAGAGAATCTGTGAGATGATCATACAGACTTATAATAAAGAATCGAACACAGAATATGTAGCAGTGCGGTTCGGTAATGTACTTGAAAGTAACGGAAGTGTTATTCCGTTATTTAAAAAACAGATTGCAGAAGGAGGACCGGTAACCGTCACACATCCGGAGATCATCCGCTACTTTATGACGATTCCGGAAGCGGTATCACTGGTACTTCAGGCAGGTGCCTATGCCAAAGGCGGAGAGATCTTCGTCCTGGATATGGGAGAACCGGTAAAGATCCTTGATCTTGCAAGGAATATGATCCGGCTGTCAGGCTATAAAGTCGATCAGGATATCAAGATTGAATTCACGGGACTGCGTCCGGGAGAAAAATTATACGAAGAACTTCTGATGGACGAAGAAGGTATGACGGATACACCGAATAAGCTGATACATATCGGACATCCGATCGATGTAGATGAAGTCAAGCTCGCACATGCACTCAGAGTCCTTGAGAGCGCAGCACAGAATGAGACCGATGATATGCGTCTGATCGTGGAAAGCATCGTTCCGACCTATCATCCAAAATTAAATAAATCAACACAATAGAACCAGAGAATACAGGAGGCATAACAGATATGTTCAAAGAGGATCATTTGTCTTTCAGACAAAGGAAATATATGAAGGTTAAGAACATAATAGGAAGAGCTCTTGGAGGGATCGGTCTGGTGGTATTATCACCCGTCTATCTGGCAATTATTGTGGCGATCAAGAAAGAAGACGGGATCACAGCTCCTGTCTTTTTTTCGCAGAAAAGAGTAGGAATCCATAAGGAATATTTTAACCTGTACAAATTCCGCTCCATGCGCACAGATACGCCGCACGATAAGCCGACACACCTTCTGGAGAACCCGGATCAGTACATAACAAAAGTAGGACGTTTCCTGCGGAAATCATCACTGGATGAACTTCCGCAGCTTTGGAATATTGCCAGAGGAGATATGGCTGTGATCGGACCAAGACCGGCACTTTGGAATCAGGATGACTTGATCGCAGAACGTGACAAGTACGGGGCTAATGATGTAAAACCGGGACTTACCGGATGGGCACAGATCAACGGAAGAGATGAACTTGAGATCCCTGTCAAAGCCAGACTGGACGGCGAGTATGTAAAAAAGATGGGGCCGCTTATGGATATCCGTTGCTTTATCGGAACGGTATTCTCCGTGCTTCGAAGTGACGGAGTCGTAGAAGGCGGAACCGGAGCAAAGAAGAAACTTATGGTCATCACCAATCATTCTTATATGCTGTGGCAGTTCAGAAGAGAGCTGATCGAGAAACTTATGGAAGATTATGATGTGATCATCAGCACACCATTTGTAGGGCATGAGGATGATTTTAAAGCGATGGGATGTACGATGATCGAGACGGATGTGGACCGCCGTGGGATCAACCCGAAGACGGATATGAAGCTGTATCTGACCTACCGCCGGTTATTAAAAGAACATCACCCGGACATAGTAGTTACCTATTCGATCAAGCCTAATGTATATGCAGGATATGCCTGCCGACAGATGCGGATCCCATATTGTGTCAACGTACAGGGACTCGGAACTGCATTCCAGAAGAAGGGACTTCGGGAAATCGTTATAAGAATGTATAAAACAGCCTTAAAAAAGGCAAAGACAGTGTATTTCGAAAATAAGGGAAATGCGAAGGTGTTCCTGCAGGAGCAGATCATCCGTCGGGAACAGATGTGTCTGCTTAAGGGAGCCGGAGTAAATCTTAAGTATTATACTTATCAGAAATATCCGGAGAATGACAAAGTGCATTTCTTATATCTCGGAAGGATCATGAAGGAAAAAGGAATGGACGAACTGTTCTATGCAGCGAAAGAACTACAGCGAAAAGAAGTACCGTTCGTTCTGGATCTGGTAGGATTCTTTGAAGACGAATACAAAGAAAAGATTGATAAGCTGGTGGATGCAGGGATCGCAGTATTCCATGGATTCCAAGAAGATCCGAGACCATATTATGCCATGGCCGACTGTGTCGTGCTCCCAAGTTATCATGAAGGAATGTCAAATGTACTTCTGGAAGCAGCAGCGACCGGACGGCCGGTGATCACCAGCAATATCCCAGGCTGTAAGGAAGCCGTAGACGATGGTAAGAGCGGTCTTCTGTGTGAAGCAGAGGACTGGAATGATCTGTACCGTAAGATGAGTAAGATCGCCCGGATGAGCCGTATAGAACGCGAAGCAATGGGAGTATGCGGCAGAGATAAGATGGCGCGGGAATTCGATAAGGATAAGGTTGTGAAGAAGACGATACAGGGGATCGAGAGAGTATAATTATTGAGAAAGGAGAAGATTACAGTAAGAAAGCAGGAACAGTATGAAACCTACAAGGTTTTGTGAACATAACGGGCGAAACAGAGTAAATTGGAAAAGAATTGTGACAGCATAATTATTCTTGATAAGAAGATAGCAAGAGATAATAAGTAAGATATTTAGAACTAATAATAAACAGCGTAGAACGGAAATTTAAACCCGTCCAGGTTGCATGATTTCTTAGATTATATGGTAGAACTACTAATGTTATGGCACTATATAATAGAGAGAAAAAATGTAAGCAATATGTTGGAAACTATATGGTAATTTTTTTGGGAAAAAAGATTTTGAAGTTTTTTCGAACATGTAAACAAAAGGTTTTTATTGAATGAAAAGACTGTTGATTGTAATTACTTTCGTCATGAAAAAGCCCGGAAATTCAATAAAAAATGGCCTTTAATTTATAGAAGGAAAAGTAGAATAAGCGGACGAATTGTGGTATAATGTGGAGCTGAAAAAATCCAAAATATGTGTGCTTTTGCTCAAGTTATGTGTGCTTTAATGATTTATAGTAAATATAAAGCGGCGTAACAGCAAAGGTAGGGAGATGAAAGTATGAATAAAATATATCAATGGATGAAGCGAAAAATATTTGCTATTGATGATAGACCGATATTAGAAATTGCAAAAGAAAGAGGAATGAAAGTTGGAGATAATGTATTTGTACAGGACGGATGTACATTTGATATTAGCCATTGCTGGCTGATCGAAATTGGAAATGATGTTATGTTAGCACCGCGAGTAAATATTATTGCACATGATGCTAGTACAAAATGGGAATTGGGGTATACATTAATTGGTCATGTCATTATTGGAAATAATGTTTTTGTAGGAGCAGGCAGTACTATATTACCAAATGTTACGATTGGAGATAATGTCGTAATTGGAGCGGGAAGCGTTGTTACACATGATATTCCAGAAAACAGTGTAGTGGCGGGCAATCCAGCAAAGGAGATTATGAGTTATAGCCAATATATGAATAAAAGAAAAGAGCAGTTTAGCAAAAATGAATTATTTGAATATGAATATACTCTGAGGGGAGGTATAACGAACGAGCAAAAAGAAGAAATGAAAAAAATAGTAAAAGATGGTGTGGCGGGAATTAAATAATACGCAATATATATTGCGGGGAAAAATCTTGTAATTATGATAGTACGTATTATTATGATAATATGTATAATGCTTTGTCATATTGTTGAATACTATGAATTTATTTAAGGACATGAATTACAGGAATGGTTTTCAATGTCAGGATATACGTATTTTTACTAATTTTAGGGTATCTATAAGAGTTAACAGATATTTGTGATTTAAAAAGACGATTAGGAGACGATGGAAAAAGTTTGGTTTGTCAAAGCTTATATTAGTGCTTTGGAATGCAGTAATGTTGGAAAACGTAGGAGAAAAATATATGTATTTAATCATCAAGTCTTTGAATTTGTCTCTCTTATTTTTCACTATCTTTTTACTGAATATTGAAAATTTGGGATCATTATGGTTTGTATCAATTATTATGCTAGGTTATTGTATTATTTCGTTAATAAAAGCGATACAAAAAGGAGCCTGAAAAGAGCTAATGGGGATGAGTTATCGAATTTATTATCAAATAAATCTGGTTGGTATATATATTTTTTATTCTTTTTTACATTGGCTATGTAATTGGTCATAACAAGGACTTTAGAAAGCTTGCAGATAAAACATTATATTTTGTTAACGAGTATAATAGCGACCATATAAAAATCGGTTAGATAGAACAGGTATATATAACATAATTGTAGAAGAGACGCATTTGATTTTTGTCATTTGTATATTGTTCATTATATTTGTAATAAACATAGTATTCCATTTAGTAATTAAAAAAGGAAAATTATGAGAGGGTTAGATAAAAATTCGTATTATATATTTTAGTCAGTTAAGAAGTTTAATTAGAATATAAATTGAAATAAGAAAGAGGATAAGTATGGTTCTTACAAATAATTGGTTTGCATTGTTATGGATACCTATTATAGGTTTAGCGATGCACATAATGATACCCCAAAAGCGTGTTAGAATAAACGGTAAAATAGAATATAGATGGGAAATGTGGATGGCAATTTTAGCCATTATTCCATATGTGGTTTGGGCTGGCTATAGGATTGATACAGGAGATACGGGAGTATACAGAAAATTGTTCTTAAGTGCGCCAGCAACATTGTCTCAAATTCCAGAATATCTTTCTAATAATACAAAAGATAAAGGATTCTCCGTATTGGTAATACTAATCAAGTCCATTATAGGAAATTCAGATGTGATGTTTTTTTTGTTGATTGCTATATTTCAAATGGTTTGTTTGGTGATGGTATATAGAAAATATTCGACGAATTATTTGTTCAGCATATTTTTATTTGTGGCATCAACAGATTATTTTTCATGGATGTTTAATGGAATACGTCAATTTATTGCGGCAGCAGGTATTTTTGCATGCACAACATTGATGTTAAAGAAAAAATATTTCCCAGTAGTTTTAATTATTTTGGCATTATCTACTATACATGGGTCGGCATTAATTATGTTACCAATTGTATTTGTTGCTCAGGGAAAGGCATGGAATAAAAAGACGGTTTTATTAATTATTGCGATTGTATTGGCTACTGCGTTTGTAGGACAATTTACGCCAATATTAGATACTTTAATGGCTGAAACACAATATAGTGATATATTAACAAACGAGATTTGGCTTAATGATGACGGTACAAATATCATTAGAGTAATAGTTTATTCTGTACCAGCTTTATTATCGCTTGTAGGTAAAAAATTTATTGATAATGAAAATAATCCGGTTGTTAATTTGAGTGTAAATATGTCTATTTGTGCAGCTGCATTTTATTTATTATCAAGTGTAACTAGCGGAATTTATGTCGGAAGAATTCCTATTTATATGTCACTATATTCATATATTAGTTTGCCATGGTTATTAAAGAATATTTTTACAGACAAATCAATGAAGATTATGTATGTTTTTACAATAGTTTTATATTTATTGTTTTTCTATTATCAAATGTTCGTGATTTGGTAAAGGATAAGTTAGGGTGAGCTGAAAATGAACAAAAACCTTCTTTAGTTATTACTTGTTTATTATGGTATAGAGGTGAAAAAATGATTTTAAGGGTGTTGCATGTCGTTACATACATGGGGCGTGGTGGACTTGAAACCATGTTAATGAATTATTATAGAAATATTGATAGAAATAGGTTGCAGTTTGATTTTTTAGTACATAGAGAATTTGAAGCAGACTACGATCAAGAAATAATTTCTTTGGGTGGGAGGATATATAGGCTTCCAAAATTGAATCCGTTTAGTTTGGATTATTGTAAGAAAATAGATGAGTTTTTTTCGAATCACAAAGAATATAAAATTGTGCATTCTCATTTGGATTGCATGGCCGGAATTCCATTAAAATATGCGAAAAAATATGGAGTTCCAGTAAGAATTGCACATGCACATAATAGCAATCAGACAAAGGATAAAAAGTATTTGCTTAAGTTAATGTATAAGAAAAATATTTGTAAATATGCGGATGTTTTATATGCATGCGGATATGATGCAGGAAAGTGGATGTTTGGTACAGATGATTTTAGTATATTAAATAATGCAATAGATTCTAAACGATATTCATATAATGCCGAAAATCGAAAAAAGATAAGAAAAGAATTGAAAATTCCGTTGGATGCATTAGTAGTCGGGCATATTGGAAGATTTTCACCACAAAAAAACCATGAATATTTGATAAAAATATTTTTTGAGGCACAAAAGAAAAAAGATAATATATTTCTATTGCTTGTTGGTGATGGTGAACTTAGGGAAGATATAAGTAAAAAGGTCGAAATAATGGGGATAAGTAATAAAGTAGTATTTGCTGGAATTAGAAACGATGTAGAAGATGTGCTGCAAGCCATGGACATTTTTCTTTTTCCATCTAATTATGAAGGATTACCGGTATCCATTATAGAGGCTCAAGCGGCAGGATTACCATGCTTGATTTCTGATAAAGTGCCAATTGATTGTAGAATTACGGATTGTGTACAGCAAATTGCTTTAAATGCTGATATAGAGGAATGGGTAAAGGCATTATTGTTGAATTCGAAGAAACAACGTATAGATAGGTATAAAGAGGTATGCTCGTCTGGTTACGATATTAAAAAAAATGCTAAGGAGTTAGAAAATGCATATATGAAAATGCTAAAAGAAAGAGGGGAAAATTGTGAATAAATTAACTATATTTACTCCAACATATAATCGGGCGCATACGTTACCTCGAACATATGAATCTTTGTGTAAACAAAAAAATAAAGATTTTGTATGGCTGATTATAGACGATGGTTCTTCAGATAATACAGAAGAGTTAGTAAAAAATTGGCAAAAAGAAAATAGCGACTTTACGATTGAGTACGTCAAAAAAGAAAATGGTGGAATGCATACCGCTCATAATGTAGCATATAAAAATATTCATACAGAACTAAATATGTGTATAGATTCGGATGATTGTATAGCGGAAAATGCGGTGGAAAAAATATTGAATAAATGGGATAAAATTCGAGAACAGGGATATGCAGGAATTATTGGTCTGGATGCGGACTTTAATGGAAAAGTAATAGGAAAAGAATTCCCAGTAGATATGAAAGAGACAACTCTTTCTAGCTATTATACAAAAGGCGGATTTGGAGACAAAAAGTTAGTATACAGAACAGATGTAATTCAAAAATATCCGGAATATCCGGTTTTTGATGGGGAAAAGTATGTTGCGTTGGCATATTTATATAGATTAATTGATCAAGAATACTCGCTAGCTGTGATGAATGAAATTTTATGTAATGTAGAATACCAAAGTGATGGTTCAAGTGCAACAATGTTGAAACAATATATTAAGAATCCTAAAGGTTTTGCTTTTTGGAGAAAAGTTTGTATGAAATATCCTGAATCTAAAAAGCGTCTAATTGTAGATAATATCCACTATGTGTCAAGTAGTATTTTATCAAAAAACAGAAAATTTGTTACAGATTCACCTACGAGACTGTTAACAATCTTAGCAATTCCGCTAGGGTTACTTTTGACGTGTTATATAAAAATAAGGGTAAGAAATATATAATAGTTCAAGAGAAAATCATTTGATTATAGGAAAAAGAATAATTATTAGTAATGAAAGAAATAAGTCTCGAAATCTTTATGGAAAAGGAGTACGTAATGTCTGTAGTTAATATAATAATTCCAGTCTACAATACAAGAAAAACATTGAAAAAGTGTATTGAGTCTTTGAAAAATCAGACTTTTAAAGATATTGAGATTCTTCTTATAGATGATGGATCTACTGATGGAAGCGATAAGATATGCGATGAGTTTGCAAAAAAAGATTCTAGAATTAGAGTTGTTCACAAAAATAATGGAGGCGCTATTTCTGCACGGAATGTTGGAATTGAGTTGATTTCAGAAGAAGGATATACAACTTTTTGTGATGCAGATGACTTGATGCCTAAAAACGGAATAGAAAAATTGTATCAATTAGCGGTAGAAAATAATGCGGATATTGCAAGTGGCACTTTACAACGTTTTTTAAAAAGAACATTTTTTTTTAAAGTGAAGAAACAAATCCCAGCATCTTTATCTAAGAAACAAGTTTATAAGGGGGAGCAGGTAAAAGAAATTGTTATGCCGTCTTTCTTTGGAATAACAGATTTTCCTGGATATATGCCAACTAAATTATATAAGAATACATTATTGAAGAAAAGTCAGTTTTTTGAGTGCCCAGCAAAACATTTTCAAGAGGATATTGCATTTAATCTGCAAATGTGCATTCTGGCAGAATGTATAGCTGTAATGCCAGATACTGTATATTATTACCGAATGGGCGGCGGGACTAGTCGATTCATGCCAACTTTTATGGAGGATTGTATTAATTTATATAAGTTTAAAATTAAACAAATAGATAAAAACGGATTTTCACCGGAACTAAAAATTACGTCAGCGATTGAAATGAAAAACGAATTGTGGACGTGGATGAATATGTATTTCCAAGAATATAAAAAATCGAAACCTTTATCGGAAATCAAGAAAGAGATTAAAAGATGTTGTGAATTACAACTAATTCAAGAGGCTCTGAGTTATAAAGAAAATGAACAATTTGGTGTTAAGAATTTCGGAGAGTTGGTAAAAGAGAATAATGCAGATGAAATTTTAGAATTATTGCAGCTACATGATAAGCAAATAAGGTTAAAAAGTATTATTAAAAGAATAATAATGAACCTTTAAGTGAGGAGAAAATATAATTATGATTCCTAAAAAAATACATTATTGCTGGTTTGGAGAAAATGAAAAACCAGATTTTGCTAAAAAATGTATACAAAGTTGGCGAAGATATTGTCCTGATTATGAGATCATTGAATGGAACGAAACAAATTTTGATCTTGATATAAATGGGTATGTCAAGATGTGCTATGATGAAAAAAAATTTGCTTTTTTAAGTGATTACGTTCGACTTGTTGTTATTGCTCAGTATGGAGGAGTTTATTTTGACACAGATGTAGAGCTTATAAGAAGCATTGATGATTTATTAATTAATGATGCTTTTTATGGATTTGAAGATAAACAGCATATTAATACAGGGGTTGGTTTTGGAGCTATTGCTAATCATATTACAGTATGTCAAATGCTTAAAGAATACGATTCCTTGTTGGAGGGGAATAAAGGCGTTGTTGGGTGTCCAATATTAAATACACAGGCTTTAGTAAAGTTGGGGTTGGAATTAAATGGAAAACAACAAAATGTTTTAGGTGCTAAGATATTTCCAGAAGAATTTTTTAATCCATTCGATGATCCTACAGGTAAGTTATGTAAAACATCGAATACATATTCTATACATTGGTATTCAAAAAGTTGGTTAGATAAAAAGACTATATTGCGAAGCAAAATAACAAGACCATTGCACCGACTGTTTGGAAATGATTGTTTTAAATGGGTGAAGAGATGAAGAGAATATTAATATTTACACATGCTATGGAAATAGGCGGTGCAGAAAGAGCCTTATTAGGTTTATTAGAATCTTTAGACTATACAAAGTGTAGTGTTGACTTATTTTTAATGCGTCATTCTGGAGAGCTTATGCAGTATATTCCAAATGAGGTAAATATACTTAATGAAATTCCACAATATGCCTCATTAGCGGTACCAATAGGAAATGTATTGAAAAAGAAACATTTTTCTGTTGCAATAGGTAGAACTATGGGAAAAATTGCGGCATATCTAAAAAAAAGAAGGTTGAATTATACGGAAGATAGTGATATTCAACTTGAATATAGTCATAAGTACACAGGTTGGGCTATGCCTTTAATATCAAAGGAAGAGTATGATTTAGCAGTTAGCTTTCTTACGCCACATTATTTTGTTAGAGATAAAGTTAAAGCGAGAAAGAAAGTCGCATGGATACATACAGATTATTCACAAATTAAAATAGATGTGAAATCTGAATTGGCAATGTGGGAAAAATACGATAAAATTGTTTCTATTTCAAAGGATGTAACTCGAAGTTTTTTACATATATTTCCGACTTTAAAGGATAAAGTTGTTGAGATTCAAAATATAATGCCAATAAAGAGTATTAATAAACAGGTGAATGAAGCAGAATATGAAAAAGAAATGTTTGATGATGGATCGATAAAGCTTTTATCTATAGGACGTTTTTGTAAAGCAAAAAACTTCGATAATGTTCCAATTATTTGTAAACTTATCCGTGATGCTGGATTAAATGTGAAGTGGTATCTTATAGGATTTGGTGGAGATGAGGAACTGATTAGGCAGAAAATACATGATGTATCGATGGAAGAGTTTGTTATAATATTAGGAAAAAAAGATAATCCTTATCCTTATATTAAAAATTGTGATATATATATACAACCATCGAGATTCGAAGGTAATGCAGTTACTGTTCATGAGGCTCAACTTTTAAAAAAACCGGTTGTGATTACAAATTATGAAACTGCAAAAAGTCAATTAAAAGATGGAATTGATGGGATAATTGTACCAATGAATAATGAAAAATGCGCGCAAGGGATTGTGGAATTGTTGAAGGATCATATAAAAATACAACGATTATCAAAAATATGTGAAGGGAACGATTATTCTAATAAAATAGAAATCGAAAAATTTATGGAATTGCTGGATTAACAATGAGTAAGGAGAAATGAATACATGAAAAAAATACTCTTTTTTATAGAGAGTTTAGCTGGTGGTGGAGCAGAAAAAGTTTTAACAGATATAGTTTCTAATTTGGATAGCAAGAAATATGATATAACAGTTTGTACAGTAACAGATGAGGATGTTTATCAGGAACAAGTAGAAACAGTATGTAAATACCGTTCTTTTTTACATAAAAAGAATTATAGAGCAGGTGGATTGAAAAAAGTAATTTTTTGGTTTGGGATAAAACTTATATATATGTTGCCTGTTGCAGTAGTCTATAAATTATTTATTAAAGAAAAATATGATATAGAAGTTGCATTTGTAGAGGGTTTTGCAACAAAACTAATCGCTTCTTCAAGGAATCCATCTAGTGATAAGATTGCTTGGGTTCATACTAATATGATGAATAATCCTCATGCAGATTCTCTTTATAAGAATATAGAGGAACATAAGAAGGCATATAATAATTATCATCATATCGTATGCGTTTCTCACAGTGTGAAAGATGCGTTTCTTGATAAATTTTCAATTACTGAAAATCTTCTTGTACAGTATAATCCTGTAGATGAAGAAAAGATTATGGAAAAAGGAAAGGAACTACTTGAGGAAAGAGTAAGTAATTATCCCGTACTATGTACCGTAGGACGCCTTGAAGAAGTAAAAGGATATAGGCGTTTATTAAAGATTTCAAAACAGTTAATCAGGGAAGGATTTTTGTTTGAATTATGGATCATTGGGGATGGATCTCAAAAGGATGAATTTCAAGAATATGTCTCGGAAAATGATTTGACGAAATATATTAAATTGTTAGGATACCAAAAAAATCCATACAAATATATATATAGTAGTGATGCTTTTATTTGTTCATCATATGAAGAAGGGTTTAGTACGGCTGCCACAGAAAGTCTTATTTTGGGAAAACCAATTTTTACAGTAGAATGTGCTGGCATGAGAGAATTGTTTGATAATACTAAATGTGGTGAGATTGTAGAAAATTCAGATGAAGCGTTATATGAAATGTTAAAACGTATAGTGTCCAAAAAAAATTATATAAAAGCATTTCAAACTAATGTGCTAAAGCGTTCATGCGATTTTAAATTATCTGAACGAATTCATGAGATTGATAATTTGTTATCAATGTAATAAGCGAATGGAAAGAAAAACGGTGAGACAATGAAAAAAATAATGATAATGACAAATGGATTGTATGGCGGTGGAGCAGAAAAAATTCTCCAAACGATAATCAGTCATATAAATTATAAAAAATATGATATAACATTATATTCTTTACATAAAGAAAAGATAGATCCTAAACAGTATAAAGGTCCTTTTCATTACAAATATGTGTTTGGTGAAAATAGTCTTTTAGTAGACAAAATTAAAGGATGGATTTTTAATAATTGCCCAGCAGGTTTGTTCTATTTTTTATTTATTCGTGGGAAATATGATGTCGAAATCGCTTTTATTGAAGGTGAAAGCACTAAAATTATATCTGGCTCTACAAATTTAAAATCCAAAAAACTTGCATGGGTACATATTGATTTAAAAACTAATCCGTGGACAGCTTTTTTATATAAAAACGTAGATGAGGAGAAAAAACATTATCGCAAATTTGATAAAATAGTATGTGTTTCAGATGCTGTTCGTGATGCTTTTATAGAAAAATTTGAAATAGAGGAAGAACGAGTGAGTACACAATATAATCCAGTTGATTGCAAAAAAATTGTGGAATTGTCTAAAAAACAAAGCGGTCTAAAAATAAAAAAATGTATTCGTATGATCGCAGTAGGACGTTTGGTACCTCAAAAGGGCTTTGATCGCTTATTAAGAGTGGTAAATCGTTTAAAAACTGACGGATATGAGTTTGAACTTGTAATTGTTGGTGAAGGACAAGAACACGAGCAATTACAACAATATATTGATGTGAACCATTTAGGAAAACAAGTAACTCTTTTAGGATACAAAGAAAATCCATATTGTTATATGATGGATAGTGATTTGCTAGTATGTTCTTCGCGCGCAGAAGGATTTAGCACGGTATTAACAGAAGGGATTATTTTAGGACTGCCTATTGTCAGCACGGAGTGCGCTGGTGTTAAAGAATTATTTGGTGATTTTGAATGTGGTAAAATTGTAGACAATGATGAAGAAGAACTCTATCATGCATTATCTAATGTATTAAAGGATAATAGTTGTCTTAAGGAATATAAAAAAGCAGCTTTAGAAAGATCAAAAACTTTTTCCTTAGAAAAAAGGATGGAGGATCTGGAAAAATTGTTTTTATAAAAGATTACATGAGAGAGGTAAAAAATGAACGATAAATCAAGGACAGAATATTCGATGATTAATATAATTACTGGCATAGGTGGATATATCGTAAATATACTCATGAGCTTTATTTGCCGAATGGTTTTTGCTCGTTCATTAGGGGCAGAATATTTAGGAATTAACGGACTGTTTACGGACATTTTATCAATGTTATCGCTGACAGAATTAGGCATTGGAACAGCCATGATTTATGCTTTGTATAAACCTATTGCTGAGCATGATCAAGAAAAAATTGCTGCTTATATGAAAATATACGGTAAGGCATATAAAATTGTTGGTACTATTATTGCGCTATTGGGAATTATTATCATGCCTTTTTTGGGAATTATTATTAAGGATACCCCAAGCATAGCAGAGAGTATTTCATTGATTTATGTCCTGTTCTTGTTCAGTACTGCTAGTAGTTATTTTTTCAGCTATCGTAGTTCTATTATAATAGCGAGTCAGCGAAACTATGTTGTAGTAGGAATAAGTTATGCTGTTGTGATTGTCCAAAATATTCTACAAATTCTTGTGCTTGTGGTTGCTCATAATTACTTAATATATTTGATTATTCAGGTTATAGCTGTCTTAGTGTCAAATATATTGATCTCTAAAAAAGCGGGGGATGATTACCCTTATATACAAAAGAAAGATACAATAAAACTTACAAAAGAAGAAAAGATTGGTTTGTTAAAAAATATAAAAGCGATAACTGTTACAAAATTAAGCGGTATACTGGTGAATAGTACTGATAATATAGTAATCACATTTTTTAATGGATTGATAACGACCGGAGTAGTGTCGAATTATTCGCTGTTAACAACTACATTGAACTCTTTAGTTAATCAAATTTTTACAAGTATAACAGCCAGTTTGGGAAATTTAAATGCTGTAGAATCAGATGAGCAGAAGTTTCGTGTGTTTAAAGCATTGAATTTAACAAATTTCTGGGTATATGGATGGGCAACAATTGGTTTTATTGTATTGGCGAATGATATTGTGGCTTTGTTCTTTGGTGAAAATTACGTAATGGATATGAATGTTTCAATCGTGCTTGCGATTAATTTTTATATGCTTGGTATGCAATGTGTAACCGGATTGTATAAGTCTACAATGGGTTTGTTTCGATATGGCCAGTATATGTTATTGGTTACAGCCTTATTAAATCTTATTGGTGATTTGATTTTAGGACAAAAATTTGGAGCTCTGGGTATTTTTGCAGCAACTGCTATTGCACGTTTGTTTACCAATACATGGTATGAGCCTTATGTTGTATATAAAAGAGGCTTAAAACAAAATCCACTAAGATATATTTTGAGATATATTGGATTTGTTTTTTTATTGATTATTACAACAATGGTTTGTTATGGTGTGTGCTCATTCGTACAAGGTTCAAGGATTCAGGTATTAGTTATTAAAGGTATTATCTGCATTTGTTTGCCTAATATTATTTTTGTTATTGCATTTTTTAAATGGCCAGAATTTAAATATTTATGTGAATTGTTTTTGAGAATAAAAAAGAAAATTTTAAAAAAATAAATGTTCGATAAGAGGTGAAAACGAATGAAGTATTCGATAATTGTTCCAGTTTATAATGTGGAGCAGTTTTTAGAAACTTGCATTGAATCCATTTTACATCAAAATTTTATTGATTATGAAATAATAGCTGTTAACGATGGATCAACAGATGGATCAAAAGAAATACTTGAGGATTATTTGAAAAAGACGGAAAGATTGAAAGTTATTCATCAAAGAAATAAAGGGTTAGGGGGTGCGAGAAATACTGGAATTCAGACAGCGACAGGTGATTATTTATTGTTACTTGATAGCGATGATTATTTGGAGATGAATGCACTTGAAACATTGGCAACATATCTTGATAAATACAATTTAGATATATTAGCTTTTGATTGCAATAAAGTTGATATAGAAGGAAACATTATAGAAACCATAAGTGTAATTGATTATAAAGAAAAGTACACACCTCTAACTCAAAAGCAGTTTTTATTTTTTGAACCTACTGCGTGTACCAAAGTATATAAAAGAACATTATTTACACAAAACAAAATCAGATTTCCTGAAAGATTATGGTATGAAGATTTAGCTACTGTATTTAGATTGGTGCCATATGCGAAGCGAATCGGTTACTTAAAAGAGTCATGTTATAATTATGTACAGCAACCTAATAGTATTACTCATAGCGTTAATACAGAACGAATGATGGAAATCATTGATTCCTTTAATTTGGAAATGGATTTTTATAAGAATAAAGGGTTGTTTGAAGAATATTATGCCGAATTAGAGTGGAACTGTGCTTTGCATGTTTTATATTACTCTGCTTATCGATTTCTGACTTGTGGCTATAATAAAAAGCAGATGTTATCATTGTATAAGTATAGTAAGACAAATTTTCCAAATATAGAAAAAAATAAATATGTACTTCAAAAAAAAGAATCAAAGAATTTGATGGAGTTAGTTATTAATAAACATTTTTTTAGATTTTATCTTCATACTGGATTCATAATAAAATGTGTAAAATTTATTAAAACAATAGTTCCTCTTAAGAGATGGAGATAAGGGAAAAGTAAATGAATATAAAAGAAAAAGTCAGAGAAATTTGTATGAAAGAGGATGTGACTAAAACGATATATCAGAAGGTTTCATGGATTAAAGGATGGATTTATTACGTAGCTAAAATGGCTATTCCTATATTAAGACATAAAACTATACATAAAAAACCAGTTTTCTTAGTTTTCACTCCTCAGCATGCTAATCTAGGGGATCATGCAATAGCATATGCTGAAAAAAACATGCTAGAGAATTTACAATTACCGTTTTTTGAGATTACAGGAGAACAACTAAGGATTCTCGATTATTATAAAATGTTGGGGATTTTAGATAATTCATTAATTTTGATAAATGGTGGAGGGAATATTGGTACGCTTTGGCCGGACATTGAAAAAATGAATAGAAGGATTGTAATTAAAAATCCACATGCTGTTATTGTGGTTTTGCCTAATACAATGTTTTATGGCGGAACTGCTCTTGAACAAAAGGAGTTTGAGGTTTCGAAGAAAATATACAATTCTCATTCGCAATTATACTTTTATGCGAGAGAACATATATCATATGTAGAAATGAAAAAGGTATTTAATAATGTTAAAATGATTCCAGACTTAGTTTTATCATTGGATTATTCTAACATAAATTCTTTGAGAAATGGTGCAATTATATGTATACGACACGATATGGAGGCTATACTTTCTCGAGAAGATATCAAACGTCTTGATAAAGTTGTCAAAAAAATGTTTAATGATGAAGTATTATATTCGGATACTGTATTGGAACATAATGTGCCAGTAAGAAATAGAGAAGAAGAGTTAAATAAAAAGATAAATGAATTTTGCTCCGCAGAATTGGTGATTACAGATAGGCTTCATGGGATGATATTCTGTGCAATTACTGGAACAAATTGTATTGTGTTAAATAGTAAAAGTCCTAAGTTACGAGGATGCTATGAATGGATAAAACATTTAGGATATATTCGTTTTGTTGAGAATATAGATGATATAGAATCTGTATATAATCAAATGAAGTTGCATGAAAACATTTATGATAATAGGGAGATAATGAATTTAATTAAAGAATTAGAACAAGACATTATGAATATATATTTTTCTTTATAAGTATTTTGCTGGTGCAAAACAACTAAAGAATAGATAAATAGCATAAGTATCCTGACTAAGAAATAAACTGAATAATTCAATTATGCGAATTAAGCACATTAAGGAGAATAGGATCTATAATCACAGATTGTACGAGATAAAGATTCAAGTATTTCCGGAGGATGAGCAGAAGGAGAACTTTGTTGTTAATGGCAGACACTATTATTGGATGAGTATTTCCGACATGGAGAGAGATCCTAATATTGTGAAGAAGAATCTGGATGTTATTGATTTTGTTAAAGAATCGATGCATGCATAACATAAGCGCAGGCAAAATGGCATACGCCATTTCCCTGCGCTTTTATTATACCAAAGTATGCAAGAGAAGTTGCCGGTGGCAAGTTCTCTGTATCCTTATAGCCGAATAATCAAAATACTATCTGTTCTTACGTCTCTTACTAATAATAGTATAGATGCATCCTGCAGCGATCATAAGTGAAAGAACCAATGAAACTGTATAAAGAATCATGCGATTATTGTCACCGGTTTTTACCTTGCCGTTTGTAGACTTCTTATTTGCATGATTAGCATTAGTAGTCTTTGGAGATGCTGTAGTGGTTGCTCCGTTCTGACCATTGGATGTGTTGTTACCTGTAGAACCAGAGGTTGTACCATTGTTAGTTCCGGAAGGATCTGTTGTTCCAGGTGTGCTCGGTTTATCAGTATCCGGTTTATCAGTACCCGGTTTGTCAGTGCCTGGTTTATCCGTACCTGGCTTATCCGTACCTGGTTTATCCGGTGTCGGATTTTCTGATCCGTCGGTCACTCTCCAGAGCTGTGTTCCCCAGAATGGGTTAGCCATACCGAGGAAGAGTCCGTTGTCTGTCGGAATAAATGCACGTCCGCCGTGGTTATAGATATCGCCGAAACCATTGCGGGTGAGTGTTGTAAAGTTTACTCCGTCGGAAGAGATCAGTACGTCGCATCCTTTTTCCTGTGTGTGGATGATGTTGCTGCATCCAAGGTAATATACGAAATGATGGAATGCAGTGTTGAAGACGTTGTTCTCAATCTTCTGTGCAAGATCTGGGTTCAGGCGGTTAAGGATTGGTTTTACATATTTGTTGTAATTATTTACCATATCCATATATACATCGACGATGTCAGATGGTTTATTTCTCTGTGTGTAAGCAGCTGTCTGAGAATCGTCAGAAGAAAGTGTCTCGATTTCATCCAGCTGATCTAACATCTGGTCGATGGCATCTACTTCTGTGTCTGTAAGTTCTGCATTTGTGTTGTCTGTTACAACTGCTTCCTGGTCTTTTGCGGCTTCTGTAGCTGCCTGATCAGCAGTATTATCAGCGTCTGTATTCTCCTGAATATTTTCCTGAGTATCTTCTGCGGTATCTTCTGTGGCGGCCTCTTCTGTTGTGCCTTCTTCTGCGGTCAGTGCTGCGCCGGAAGGAGTTTTCTTAAGGCTCTGAAGAAGTTCTTTGACATAAGTCATCTTCTGTGAGAATTCTTCAGGTGTCATTTCCAGAAGACTTCCGTCGGTCAGCTGTGTGAATCCGGATGCGAGTGTTGCGATATCGAATGTTCCGATCAGGAGCTTTCCGTGGTATTCAGAGAATCTCCACAGATACTGTGTGGAAGCTGCTCCGAATCCGTCGTCGTTGATGAGTTCGATATTTTCATTCTTGTCCATGCGGTTCAGGCATGCTGGGTTCTTCAGATCTTCATAGAGAGACTGGAAATCACCGGCATTACCGATTTCGGCGAGGTCAAGCATCGGGTCGTTATAGC
>OJMN01000740.1_pt1 | contig 20357 bp, 13 predicted proteins | sample 1597261 | NCBI WGS metagenome assembly OJMN01 (sample SAMEA2452130, study PRJEB22498) | human gut metagenome | biome: human feces; feature: human gut; material: feces | place: Australia | collected 2012 | reverse complement strand
GAGAACTGCTACTGGCTGGATACACTGGGCAGCGGTTCCGGTGCAATGTCCGAAGAGGACATAAAAACGCTGGATCTGGTAGAAAAGTTAAATGCCAATAAAGGCGAAAACGGAATTTCCTGGGGACAGGGAAGCGACGGTTATCCATACTTTGGCGAAAATCAGGATTATACACCGGGACAGTATGAATGGCCAGAGACAGGCGAAAACGCATACGATGTCGCATTTCAGGCAAAAAATGAAACAGAACCGACCGTTCTGGAAAATGCAAGACTGGAAGTAAGCCCGGATGCTGTTGGAATGGCAAACATAGCCGGAACTTTTTCTCTTGTGGATTATACTCTGCCGGAAGGCGAGAGCCTTTCCTGGAGCTTTCAGCAGAGAAAACCGGAACGTGCCTTTGAAATTTATGAAGATGGAACATTCTGTGTAAACGGAACCGGAACAGCAGTGCTTCAGGCAGTAAAGAACAACAGCGACGGCAGTCAGGAAATCCTGGCATCTGTAGCGATCCGTTCCAGCAGAATCCAGATGACAGATATGAAACTGTATGTGGATGGAGAAGATGTAACGGACGGAAAAGTTACGGTACAGGGTTCTGAATACAAGCATATTACCGTAAAAGCACAGTATCAGGGCAGTGAAGAGTATCAGGATGTTTCTTACGCTTCCTTTATCTATGCAGCGGATGAAGCGGGTGCAAAACTTCTGCATAACCGCACCGATTCTTCCAGCGGCTTTTCCTTTAAAGAGACCGGAAGTGCAGTCTTTACAGTAACTGCAAAAAATCAGCCGGAAATTCACAAAACCGTGACGGTAACTTCTGCTTATGTTCCGGTAACATCCGTTGTTCCGGCAATTTCCGGCACAAAAGAAATACACAGCCGAAATGCAAACAGCGACGGACAGGAAACGGATGGCAGAGTTGCATTCAATCCAATCCTTGGTTCGGCAGTTGTCACACCGGCAAATGCAACCAATGCAGATAAAGTAATGATCACAAGTGATGATCCGGACGGAACGATTGCATACTATACAAATGGCGAAAAGGCTTACATACCGAAACAGGCCGGAACGGTAACCTTTACAGCGACGATCGAAGATACCAATCCGCAGACGGGAGAAACGAAAACAGTTTCCGGTGACAGTACGGTAACCTTTGTCTACAAAAACAACGTAAAAACCGTAGAACTTGCAGAAGAAAATAAGAATATGACGGTAGAAGCCGGCAAGAGCAGTGCAGTGTTTGCACCAATTGTCACAGGTGAACTGGATGATCAGGGATACGATGTCACGGAACCGGCTCTGAAATGGACTTACAGCCAGAGAGGTATTGCACAGGTTGTGAGAACCGGAAGCGGTTACTGGAAAAAGAACGGCGATTATAATGTGAACGATCCGGATTATGGTTCCTATCTTCCGGTGGCAGAATATCAGATTACGGGACTCTCCGAAGGAACCGTGACAGCAACCGGAACACCAATCGATGGCAAAAATAACGTAAAACCGGTAACGATCACCATTACCGTAACAAAGGGAAACACCGCAGATATCGATGTAAAAGCAAAAGCAGAAGAAGGCATCAACAGTGCCGTAACGTACATCACAGAAAAACACAGCACAGACGGCTATGCGTATGGAGATGAATGGCTGATCTACGCACTGCTTCGCAATGGAGTTGAGATTAGCTCAGATGTGCAGGATGCTTATTATCAGTCTGCTGCAGCGGAAGTAAAGAAATGGAATGCAGACCAGAAGCCGACAGACATCGAGCGTGTTGCCCTGGCACTTACGGCAATGGGCAAAGATATCACCGATGTGGACGGTACAGATCTGGTATCCATGATCTGCAATTCCGAAAAGCTGAGCGATGGATCAAATGAACTGATCTATGCACTGATGGCACTCGATGCAGCCAATGCTGCGATTCCGGCGGATGCAAAATGGTCCAGAAACACGATCATAGAAGCAATGCTTGGTTTTCAGAATGAAAACGGTGGATTCGGACTGACCGGAAAAGACAACACCAGTGTAGATATGACGGCCATGGCACTTCAGGCCCTTGCACCTTATCAGGAGCGAACCGAAGTAAAAGAAGCGATTGATCGTGCAGTTTCCTGTTTAAAAGAGGAGATGCGTGATGATTTCGGATATGGAACTTCCGAATCTACGGCTCAGGTACTTCTGGCACTTTCCTGCCTTGGCATTGATCCGACTTCTGCAGAAGTGGGATTTGGTACACCAAACTTTAATATGATCACAAATCTGATGAAATACCGCCAGAATGACGGAGGATTTTCACATCTGTCTAACCTTACAAAATCGCAGGAAATGTCAACGGTACAGGTACTGCAGGCACTTGATGCATATAAAAAAGGAACAAACACCTACTGGCTGATAAATGGTGAAAATCAGAGCGTGGCTGTCACCATCCTTGGCGATGAAGTACACGACAGCGACAAAGACGGAAAGATCCATGCATTTGTAAAGAATAACCTTCAGGTATGGGCAGCACAGAGCGAGTATCGTGTTCCGAAGAATGCAACCGCCATGGAAGCTCTGGATGTGGCACTTGCGGCCAATAAAATGACCAGTGAGAAAAAATACGGTGACACTTACATTGCATCGGTTACAAGAGCAGACGGGGTGAAACTCGGAGAGTTTACAAACGGAAGCAAATCCGGCTGGAAATACAGCGTGAACGGAACGGAACCGGATGTTGGTGCATGTGATTATACATTAAAAGACGGTGACGTTGTCATGCTGCACTATACAGACAACTATGCAAAAGAAAATACAGAAATCGATGAACAGGTAGAAAATGTTATTCGACTGATCGCAGCTCTTCCTTCCTCAGATAAGCTTACACGGAACGATCAGGAAGCAGTAAAAGCAGCAAGAGCAGCATACGACGCACTTACCGATACACAGAAAGCAAATGTGGAAAATGCAGATCTGCTGGTAAAAGCGGAAGCACAGCTCAAGGCTTTACAGGATGCAAAGAAAGACGATGATAAAAAGGACAACAACAAGGGCGATAACAGCAATAACAACAACAGTAATAATACAAACAACGGCACAAACGGAAATCAGAATCCGGGCACACAGACCATTGTCAGACCGGCAAAAGTAACAAAACTGACCGTATCTTCCAAAAAGAAAAAGGCATTCCTGAAGTGGAAGAAGAACAGCAAAGCAACCGGATACGAAATCTACCGTGCCACAAAGAAAAACGGCAAGTACAAAAAGATCAGAACGATCAAAAAAGCAGCTGCCGCAACATTCACAGACAGCAAAGTAAAGAAAGGCAAAACTTACTATTATAAAGTAAGAGCTTACAAGACCGTAAAAGGAAACAAAGCAAACGGAAAATTCAGTGCTGTCAGAAAAGTAAAGATTAAAAAATAGCAAAAAACGACAAAAAAAGGAGCTGCCTGCAACAGCTTTGGAAGGTTTATGCATAGTTCCCTAAAACAATCATTTACAGAAAGGAAAAGCAAGGCATGAAGAAAATGACACTTGGAAATCGTATCCTTGCCATGCTTCTGGCGTTTGTCATGATCCTGACCGGAATCGCTCCGGGCACATTCAATGCCCGGGTCGTGAAAGCAGCTGATGTGACAGAACAGAGATTTAACAGGATCTACCGTGAAGACGGCATCGTACAGGTGACAGATTCCATTTACCAGAATTCGGGCAGCATACTGACGCCGAAGGAAACATCACATCGTATCAAGGCACGGAAGGCCGGTGAAGTTACAGATAACAGCCAGGTATCCGACAAAGTCGATATAGATCAGATTGTAAAAGAAGGTATCACAAGTGCATCCACCTTCCTGAACAGCCAGAACTATAAATACGAATGCAGCGGTGCATCCGACTGGTATATCATGTCAAAACTGCGTACTGGACAGACGATCAGCGATGCAGAAAAAGAAGCATACGGTCAGAGTGCTGTTTCTGTTGTTTCAAAATGGAAAGCAAACCAGAAACCGACCGATATCGCAAGAGTGGCACTGACCTTGTCTGCTATGGGCAAAGATATCACGAATGTAGGCGGTGTAAATCTTGCAGCAATGCTGTACAGCAGCGACAGACTGGAAGACGGTTCAAACGAACTGAGCTGGACACTGATCGCACTGGATGCAACCTCTCAGAAAATTCCTGCAGATGCAAAATGGAACAGAGAATCCATGATCGATGCACTGCTTGGATTCCAGAATGAAAACGGTGGTTTTGGCCTGTTTGACAACAAATCAACAGGTGTAGATATGACTGCTATGATCCTGCAGGCACTGGCACCATATGTAAAAGAAGCGAAAGTACAGACGGCGGTTGACAAAGCACTTGCATATCTGAAAGATGCTATGGACGAAGAATACGCTTATACTTCTTCCGAATCTGCCGCACAGGTTATCCTGGCACTTGCCTGCCTGAAACTGGATGCCGTGGATGCAGGTTTTGCAGCAGAATCAAAAGGTATCTTCTCAACGCTTGAGAAAAATTACCGCGTGAAAGACGGCGGTTATGCACATCTGAAAAATGGTGCTGCCAATGCAATGGCTTCTTACCAGATTATGGAAGCATACGAAGCATACAGAAGATTTAAAGCATCCGAAGAAGGCTACTGGGATATGAACTCCCTGAAACCAAGTACACCGGAGACGCCGTCTACCCCGGAAACACCGAACACACCGGAGACGCCGTCTACTTCGGAAACACCGGGCACACCGGAAACGCCATCCACGGATAAGACACCGGAAACACCGACCACAGAAAAACCGGCGAAGAAACCGGCCAGACCTGTGATCAGAAAGGCAGCAGCAGGAAAGAAAAAAGCAACTCTGACCTGGAAAAAAGTCAAGGGTGCAGCCGGATATCAGGTATATCGTTCCATGCGTAAAAACGGCAAATACGTTTGCGTGAAGAAAAACCTGAAGGCAGCAAAATACACAGACAAAAAGCTGAAAAAGGGCAAAACTTACTATTACAAAGTACGTGCATATAAAAAAGTCAACGGAAAGACCATTACTGGTGCATATTCTGCCATACGTAAAGTTAAGGTAAAATAAAGTCACAGAGAAACACAAAAACAGGAGTATGGATACGCTCTTCGGCAGAAGGAGTGTTCCATACTTCTTCCTGTTTTATAGGAAGGAGTCCATATTTTGAATATAAGAAGACGCACAAAGAATATTATTGCTGCTCTGCTTGCCATGGTTTTATGCCTGACGGGATTTCTGTCGTCATCCGGTATGCAGACAGTCAGAGCAGAAGAAAAAGAAGCAAAGATCTGGTTTAAAGACAGCGAAGACAACGCAGACAGTGCTAAAGCCACGTTTGTATCGGACAAGGGCGGAATCGTTTATGCATCCGTAGAAAAATTTACCGTTGGACAGGGCTATCTGATCGAGCCGACGGAAGTTTCCTTTGAAGCCGGAGAGACTTATGCAGATATCATCGAAAAACTTCTGAAAGCAAACGGCTATACTTACGATGCACAGAACACCGGAATGGGATTCTATCTGGCAGAGATCGACCATGCAGACAGCGGTGTACTGAATATTCCGCAGTGTATTTCAAATATGTCAGAAGATGCACCGACCAATGACAAACACAAGTCGAATCCGTATAAAGATACGCAGGGGCTTGGTGAGTTTTCATACTCCAATTATTCTGGATGGTATTATTTCGTAAACAACGAAAATCCGGGCCTTGGAATGGGTGGGGTAAAAGCCAGAGACGGAGATGTGGTGCGTTATCAGTTCACACTCTACGGACTCGGTGCAGACCTGGGAGATAAGCCAAATGATCAGACAGGCGGTATCAAAGCACTGGAACTGCCGAACAAAGATTCCGTCACCAAAAATCTGGCACTTATGAGACAGATCCTGGCAAAAGATGACAAGGCTGATCCGGAAGGTATATACAAAAACGTTCTGAAAATCGTAACCAATATGGACAGCACAAAAGAACAGTTTGCTCAGGCAGAGCAGAGAGTGTCCGCCTGGCTTGCAGAGTATCCGCAGAAAAAAGCAGAGCGTGACAGGGCAGAAAAGGAAAAAGCAGAGCGTGAGAAAGCCGCAAAGGAGGCAGCACTCCGGAAAAAATATACACCGGCCAAAACGACACTGAGATCCATCAAAAATGCCGGCAAAAACAAAGTCCGACTCACCTGGAAAAAAGTATCCAAGGCTACCGGTTACGAAATCTACCGCAGCACAAAGAAAAAAGGCACTTACAAAAAAATAAAAACCATCAGCAAAAACAAAACCGTATCTTTCGTGACCAAACTGCCAAAAAAGAAAGGAACTTGTTACTTCAAAGTCCGCACGTATCGCAGAGCCGAAGGCAAAGTTTTTTACGGCAAAGATTCCGCTGTGAAAAGCAAAAAAGTAAAATAGAGAAAATATATCAATATCCAGACGTCCATCCGGAGAGCAGATCTCCGGGTGGACGTTTTTTGTGCTTCTGATACCTGTATAAGAAGAATATGTCATGCGATGCATGACGTGCACCTTGCAGCAAGAATGTCAGAGGGATTCTTGGACAGATGTAAATAAAAAAAATGAATATAAACAGTGCATAACAGTTGACAACAGTACTAAACTGTTATATACTGTTTGCAACAAAAGCAAAGAAATGGAGGAATCTATGAAACTGATCATCAACAATTCTTCCATGCAGCCAATCTATGAGCAGATCTGCACACAGATCAAGAATAAAATCTTAAGCGGTGAACTGAAACAGGAGGAGATGCTTCCCTCTGTGAGAACCTTCGCGAAAGAACTGAGGGTCAGTGCGTTGACGGTAAAAAAAGCTTACGATGCTCTGGAACAGGAGGGCTTCATCGTTACAGTGCATGGAAAAGGAAGCTTTGTATCCGGAGTCAATCAAGAGCTTCGCATGGAAGAAAAAAGAAAAGAAGTAGAAACGGATCTGGAACAGGCGATCCGCAAAGCAAGGAGCTGTGGCATGACAGAAGCAGAGATACGGGAGCTGTTTGAGCTGATCCTGGAAGATTAGGAGGAGAAGAGGATGGAAGAGATTTTGCTGGATTTAAAAAATGTCAGAAAACAATATGCAAATTTTTCACTGGAATGTTCGATGCAGGTAAAGCGTGGAAGCATCACCGGGCTGATCGGTGCAAACGGAGCCGGAAAGACGACCATTTTCAAAGCATCACTGGGACTGATCCATACAGACGGCGGTGAGATCCGGATGATGGGAAAGACACCGCAGCAGATGACAAACGAAGACAGAGAAAAAATCGGGGTGGTACTTTCCGATGCGACCTTTCCGAATATTCTGACAGCGGAAGATGCAGGTGCGATCCTGAAAAAGATGTATCATCGGTTTGATAAAGCAGATTTCGAAGAGAAATGCAGAACATTCGATATCCCGATGAATAAAAAGATGAAAGAAATGTCAACCGGAATGAAGGCAAAACTGAAAATTCTGATGGCAATGTCTCATCAGGCAGAAATCCTGATACTAGATGAGCCGACCTCCGGTCTGGATGTGATGGCAAGAGAGGGGATTCTGGATGCTCTGCGTGCCTATATGGAGCAGGAAGAGCGGGCAATTCTGATTAGTTCGCATATTTCCGGGGATCTGGAAAATCTCTGCGATGATCTTTATCTGATCGATCAGGGAAAAATCCGTCTGCACGAAGATACCGATGTTCTGCTGGATCAATACGGTATTTTAAAAGTGACCGAATCCGAATTTGCGGCACTGGATAAACAATATATTCTGGCATACTGCAAAGAAGATTTTGGATATCGCTGTCTCACCGATCAGAAACAATATTACATGGAAAATATGCCGCAGATCGTGATTGAAAAGGGAACGATCGATGAAGTGATGAAAACCATGTTAAAAGGCAGCAGCCGGAAAGGAGTATCGTTATGAGAGGATTGTTCGAAAAAGATATCAGAATAATAAAAAATCAGAAAAAAATGATGCTGATCTTTGCTGGAATGGGAGTTTTACTGCTTCTGTCAGGTGTGGAGATTTCCTTTATCCTGCCTTATATGGCATCCGTGATGACGAGCGTTGCAATCAGCACGATCAGTTATGACAGCATGGACAATGGAAACAGCTTTCTTTTTACCCTTCCGGTCAGAAGAAAAGACTATGCAACAGAAAAATATTTCTTTGTATGCGGATTCGGAGCAGTTTCCGCACTGATCGTAGCTATCGCCTGTGGGATTCTTCTGCTGGTTAGAAAAAGCGAAATGACAGCAGGTGCCTTTGGCGTAGAGACAATGACATGTCTGCTGATTGTGCTTCTCCTTGCAGATCTGCTGGTTCCATTACAGATCAAATTCGGGGCAGAAAAATCAAAGATCGTGATTCTGGCAACGGTTGGTATTCTGGTTCTGGGATTTGAAATTATGAAAAATCTGGATCAGTACATGCAAGGAATCAGTAGCTGGGGCAGAAATTTATGGCAGATCATCAGCAGTTATAAAATTTTGTTTGGCATTGCCGGAATCCTTTTGGTCGCATTGCTTACCTTCATATCCTGGACGATCTCCTGCCGTGTGCTGGAAAAGCAGGAAATGTAAAAAATATCAGGTCCAAAGGTCAAGAAAAAGAGAAATAGTACTTGACCGGAGGACCTGTTTTTGCTAAAGTTATATTACGATATAGTAATAGGAGTTGCCTGAATCCCACCGGCTCCTGAACTATAAGAATATAATATAACAGGAGGTAAAAACAATGGGTTGGTATGGATTATCCGATTCTGAACATGAAATCATGAAGTACATCTGGAAACATGAAGAGGTAACATTAAGAGAGGTGGTAGCCTGGCTGGAGAACAGAGGCTATACGTGGAAGCAGCAGACGGTCTATACGCTTCTGAATCGCCTGATAGATAAAGAGGCGATCACAGCGATCAAGAAAGGAAATTATCGCTTATATTATCCGGCGATCACAGAAGATGAGCTGATCGGACAGTGGACGGAAAATCTGGTAGAGAATGAATACCAGGGATCCCTGAAGAACTTTCTGCTGGCATTCACCAGAAGAAAATCACTGACCAGAACAGAGGCAGATGAGCTCCGCAAAATTTTAGACGAAAAAGAAGAATAAAGCGAAAATAAGGGGGCAAAGGAGAAGAAATATGTGGGATTTGCCGATATATATGGGACTGGTCGGAAGCGTAGCATATGTTGCGTATAAATTGCTATACCTAATGACAGGAAAAGAAAAACTGAGTGCATCCGGTCGCTGGATTCTGCTGCGACTTGTGATGGCATTTTACCTGCTTCCGTTTCCGCTGCTGTCAGAGCCGTTAAAGAGAATGATAAGAGACTTATCTGACAAAGATATTCTCTTTCGGAAAGTAAATACAGGAGTGCGATGGGAAGATGTTTCAAAAACATTTTATATAGGAAATGACGGGTATATGACATTTGGAAAAATGGCAACTTGGAAACGAAATATTTTGATAACAGGAGTTGTTGTTTTTCTGATCTATATGCTGCATTTTCTGAAAACTTATCGGGAATGTCGCAGACTGGCACACCGGATTCCGGGGCAGAAGCCAAAGAATGATCTGGATAATGCCAGCAGCCGGATTGCCAGGAAGTATCATGTAACCATAAAATATGTCCCGGAAAAATGCGGTTCTTTTACGCAGGGGATCAGGCGTCCGATCGTTGTGATCGCACAGTCCGAAGATGAAAAAGCAACACAGTATCAGACCAGGCATGAAATGACACACATCAGGTATCACCATACCTTCTGGTCACATCTTGCCTTTCTGGTAAATGCAGTCCATTTCTGGAACCCACTGGCTTACCTTTTTTATCAGGAAGTGCGTCAGTGTATCGAATTGCATTGCGATGAGCAAGTATGTCAGTCACTGACAAGAGAAGAATGTATCGAATATGGAAAACGGATACTGGATGCAGCAGTGCAGGATTCCAATACCGGTGTGCTGAATTTCAGAGGAAAGATCCGTTATCATAATATGGAGGAGAGAATAAAAATGATCAAAAGAAAACCGAAAACGAAAAAAGGAATCTTGCTGGCAGCGTTGCTGCTGATGTCCGCAGCTACCGCAATCCCGGTACTGGCATATGAAAGCCCGAAGGTTGTTTATGATGAAGAGCTTGAGGCTGGAGAAGTGTTGACTGATGTAGTTTTTGTCCCGGATGGAACAGAGCTTGTGAATAAACCGGATTGGTATGTAGACGGAATTCCAACGGAAGAGATTCCGTTTATCACAACGAATGCTTATTTTATGGATGAAGCTGGAAATATCACCTATCTTTCAGAAGAAGATGTAAGTGTGCAGGCGATATGCAGCCATTCTTTTGAAAGTGGAATAGTCAGGACACATAAAAAAAATGCAGCGGGCGGCTGTACGATAATAGAATATAGTTGCCAGCAATGTACAAAATGTGGTTACATAAAAAATAAGGTAGAACAAAGCAGAACTACGAAAAAAACGTGTCCACATAAATAATAGTTCCAGATCCCCTTTGAACAGAAATAGAGGATAGTGATAAAATCCCATTGGACAAAAAAGATAAAAACAGAAATGTCTGATGGGATTTTTTGTAAATATTATCAGAAATGAGTAGGAACGTTGCTCCTTATCGAAAGAAATATTTTGTTATTTTGCATATTACCATTGACAAAAAATAAAATAAATAGTATACTACAAATAAGTAATAAAAAAGAAAGGAGTTGGTGGATAAGAGAAAATAAAGAGAGATAAGATAATGGGGGAAGCAAAGACAGGAGCATGAAGACAGATTTTATACTTCGACAAAAAATAAAAGTGGATTTATACCGTGAAGTATGAAATAAATGTAGTATATTACGAAAGGAGAAAGCTATATGAATAAATGGAAGAAGGTAGTAGGAAATGTTATGGTAGCAAGTATGATATTGACGAATACTTCAGCAATATCAGTCGCAGCAAAAGAAACAGAAGCGGAAAAACAGTATGTTATTCTTGCAGAAAATGATGCATATGAAATAATGGGATCAGAACTGCCGGAAGATGCAGAAAAAGAGACACTGGAAAGTGACACAAGTCTGGTTGTTGCTACATTAACAGAAAAAGAAGCAAGACAGATTGAGAAAAAAGAGAATGTGATTATTGAAGAAGATGTTCTGCTGAAAGCAAGTGAAGAAGATGATAAAGAATATTCTGCAGAAGAGAAAAGAAAACGCAGACAGGAAATCAAAGAAAAGAAGAAAAAGAGCTTAGAGGAAGCAGAAGAAACAGAAGATTCTGAGAAAGAGAAAACGGAATGGAATCTTCAGGCGATCAGTGCAGAAAATCTGGATGTAAGTAAAGATGCGAACGGAAAAATCAAAGTGGCAGTATTAGACTCCGGTATTGACTATGTAACAGGAATCGACATTGCCGGAAGCGTAAATTTGGTAGAAGAGGACGAGGATATTCTTCCAATCTTCCAGGATATGACAGGACATGGAACAGGAATTGCAAGTATTATTGCTGCAAATGGAGAAAACGACATTAAGGGTATTAATCCTGATGTGGAATTATATTCCGTTAAAATTTTGGATAAAGAGAATTCAGCTACACTCAGCCGGGTGATCAGAGGAATTTACTGGTGTATAGAAAATAATATCAATATTATAAATATGAGTTTCGGAACAAATGTGTATTCCGCAGCTTTAGAACAGGCTGTCAAAGATGCCTATGATGCAGGAATCTTAATGATCGGTGCAGCCGGAAATGAAGGAGAAAGCGTTGAATATCCAGCAGCCTTTGAGGAAGTAATGGCAGTTGCAGCGACAGATGAAGAAGCCAATATCAGCGATTTCAGCAACAGAGGAGATGAGCTTGAAATTGCAGCACCGGGAGAGAAAGTAAAAGTGTCAGGTTTCTTTGACGGAACTTCTGTAACACACGGAACAAGTATTGCCGTACCTCATGTTGTCGGAGTGGCTTCTTTGGTATGGGAAAAAGATTTAAATAAAAGCAATGAATTTGTACGACAGCTTATCGAACAGAGTGCAAAACAGATCGATAATATTAATGAATGTGGTTTACTGGATGCTGAAAATACATTGAAAAATTATGAAGAATTTGAGAAGATTTTTGACGAAGAGCAGGGAAAAGCTTCCAGACGACTGGAAGAAAATCAGCAGGAACCGGAGCGTTTTGAAGAGATCAGTGAAGATCAGGCATACGTAGAAGGCAGATGGGCAGGAACAGATCATAAAGCAACCGTTGATAAAGGGGCTGCTGGTTTTACTACAGAAGCAATCGATAATATTAAAAAAGGAATCGTTTATCCGGATCGAGAGGCATCTGGATGGCAGAGTGGAAAGAAGAATTCACGGTGGCATGGAAAATGGGAAGAATATACAGAGCATTATGAAATCAATTATGTAGCAGCATGTGAAATGGTAACGGATATAGCTACAGAAAATGGAGTTATTGCTTCAGGTGTTACGTACGAAGATTATTTTGGATTATCAGAAGACGTGTTTAAACAGTTAAAAAGAGATATCAATGGATTAAAGAGCAAATACAGTACGCTACTCACAACAGATACACCGGAAAACAGAAAATATTTTCTTTATGGATGTGGTCTTCATATTATAACAGATGCCTTTGCACATTCGACTACGAAAAAAGACGGAACTATTATTGGACATAGCTATAATAATGGAACACGTCCAGATGATACTAGCTATCATCACAGACGCTATCAGACAGCGGTAAAAGTAGTAGAATCTGCATTAAAAGACTTACAGGAGAACAATTTATTTTGTGATGGCTCAGATGTAATTACAGCCTTAAAACAGATATATACAGACGAAGCAACCTATAAAATGATAAAGATCAAAAAGTATGTGAACGATAATGGATATTCGAATGCGATCTTAAGCAAAGTGAATATTGATACGCCTAAAATACCAAAAAGCTGAAATGTATTTTGTACAAACAAAAAAACAAAGAAACGTAAACAAAATGTAAAACTATCAGAAATACGCAAAAATGCAGCAAAAAAGCATTGACAATTCTTTAAAAGAAAGATATATTACAGTTACGAAGTACGAAAAACAAATATCAAGGAGGAAAAAGGATGGGAATGAAAAAATTGAAAAAAGCGGCGATGATAGCGGCAGCCAGTATGTTTGTAATGATGGTGCCGATGATCCAGACACATGCAGCACCGACGGATGTGATCGAAAACAATGAGAGCGGTATTCCGGATAAGGTGCTTTATCAGAATATCTTGAAGGTACTTGGCAAGCAAAGTACCGATACCTTTACAGAGCAGGAAGCATCCAGCGTGGAAGAACTGGAAATTGTCGATTATAAAAAAATACCTATGGAAAGCCTGAAAGGAATCGGTTATCTGACAAATCTGGAAACTCTGAAAATCCAGGATCAGTGGCAGCTTTCCAGTCTGGAAGGTCTGGATGGAAGACTGAAAAAACTTGATGCACTGAATGTATCGTATAGCGGTATCACAAGCATAAAAGAAGTAGCAAACCTGCCATCGCTGGTCTATCTTACTTTTGATGGAGATAAGATCCGCAGTCTGGATGGAATCCAGGGATTAAAGAATCTTCGCTATCTGATGGTTTATGATAACTGTCTGACCAGCCTGAAGGGGATTGAAAGTGTAGTAAATCTGGAGGAATTTTATGCATACGGTAATCAGCTGACCAGCCTGAAAGGAATTGAAAATCTCACTAAGCTTAAAAAACTGGAAGTCGGAAAAAATCGACTCAAGAACCTGAAAGGGATCGAAAAACTGACAAATTTGGAAGAGCTTGGTGTTTCAGAAAACAGACTGACAGATATAAAAGAAATCAAAAATCTGAAAAAGTTGGAACGGATATATGCATTTTGCAATAAAATCAAGACTTTACCGAACCTGAAACAGTTCAGCAAACTGAAGTATATATTTTGCGATTTTTCAGATAATCTTCTTTCCGAAAAAGAACTGGCAGCCAAACTTCCGAAAAGATTTCTGACAGGCGGTAAAAACAAAAAGGCATGGCTGTCAGATCAGAAAGAGTTCCAGAAATTAAAACGCACGATCAAGCTGGTAAATCCGAAAAAGAAAACCGAGATTTCTGTAAAAACAAAAGAGATATCCGGCTATGCATTCCCGGAAGCATACGTTGAACTGAAAAATCTGAAAACAGGAAAGACAACCAAATGCGTGAAGGCAGATAAGAACGGATACTTCAAATTGAAAAAGCTGAACCTGAAAAAATGGGGCGGAGCAAAAGTTCAGGTAAACCTTTACAAATACAGTAAAGAGCAGAAGAGAAACGTTCAGGTAGTCTGCAATACTGTATTAAAGGTGAAAAAGAAATAAAAAATAAAGAAGGAAAAACAAAAAGGCGTTCATCCGGAGGATATCCGGGTGAACGTTTTTGATTTTATATGAAATTTTATTCCAAACAAAAACAAATACATATTTTATACAAACAAAACAACAAAGAAATGCAAACAAAATGTAAAACTATCAGAAATGCACAAAAAATGTAGCGAAAAAGCATTGACAATTTTTCAAAAGAAAGATATATTACAAATACGAAATACAGGAAACAACTATAAGAGAACAAGGTGACGGAAAGGAAAAGAAAGGGGCAATTATTATGAGAAAAAGAGTCTGGAAGCGGACAATGGCAGGGATTTTAGGATGTTTTATGCTGGTACAGGCAGTAGTACCAGCGAATACGACAGCAACAAAAGTCCTGGCAGCTGAGATGGAGACGGAAGTCACGGATCGGGATCTGTTGAAAGAAATGATAAAGATTACAGATATGGAAGTAAGCAGCAAAGAGGTAAAACCAAATGAAACGTTAAAATATAAAATCAGTTTGAATATAGATGAAGAAAAACTGGAAAAGTATTTGCTTCAGGAAGAGTATGGTGACCATATTCCATCAAGAATTACTGCCGGAATAAATTTTATAGATGTATATTGGGCAGATAGACCGGGCACTGCAAAACGATATGACAGCAAAAAAATAAAGAAGGGGAAGGATTATATTATTGAAGATGGGATAGAGATAAGGAAAGGTATGCCAGCAGAAACACGAAAAATTTATAAGATTTGTATAAAAGCTGCTATTAAGAAAAACGGATATTATTGGGAAGGAAAAGATATAGAGATTTATAATAACAATACGGCTGGAAGTTGGTATCATGGATTCTACGAAGAGATGTCTGCACTTGACTTTAGTATAGTGGGTACAAGCTGTGATAATAAGAAACCCAGAATTCATGCAAAAACGGCTAAAATATCAAAAAAGAAAGTGAAAAGAAAACGAAATGTAACATTTAGCATAAAAATTACAGATGAGAGTGCAATCCAGAAGGTATGGTGCTGGTGTACCACTCAGCGATATTATAAGGGAGAAAAACAAACATATTCTGAGCCATATGATATGAAATATAATAAAAAGACAAAACGATATGAATGTAAAATCCCAGCAGGAAAAAGAGAGAATGTCACTAAATGGATTAAAGAAATATATGCCATGGATGAATTTGATAATATGAGAATTGTCTCTTTTAATTCAGAAGGCACGAAAGAAATAAAAAAAGCGTATAAAAGATGTACATTTTATGTGAAATGAATTTTGAGGTTATAAGGAAGGAAAAAGGTGATGATTATGAAGAAGAAAGAATATTCAAGAAAAATCATAAAAATAACCTGTGTACTTGGAATGCTTTGCAGTATGTTGATGTTGCCGTATACTGTTCATGCAGAGGAAATCGCACAGCCAACAGAAGAAGATTATTATTGCAATCCGGTTGCCTGGGATGAAGACAAGGAAGAAACGGAAGAAGAAGATGGGTACATCAGATTTGATCATGTGGTAGTGATCGATAAGATTGCCTATCAGTATCGTCCGGAAAGGGATGATTATGCTGTGGTTGCATTTGATCATAACAGTGAAACTTATACTGAACGGACAACGGTAACACTGCTTTCGGAAGTGAGGGGGAAACCGGTCCGAGAAGTTAAAATCGGAAGCGGAAATGGTCCTTATGGGGAGGTAGATCTGATCATTCCGGATTCTGTGAAAAAAGTAGATATCAGAAAAGCAGAGTTTGTATCTGTAACTCTGCCGGATAATATTAAAGTTAAAAATATAAAAATATTAGGTGCACTTATTCAACATATTTACAATTTCCCCAAAACTAAGACACTTAGTGGATTGGAAAATATTTGGAAATTGAAAAGCTTTGAAATACCGAAAGGAACAAAAAAAATAGGAAAGTGCTTTTTGGCAGGGTCTACAGAACTTAACCATGTTGTCATTACGGACAGCGTTACGGAAATAGAAGGAAGAGCATTTGCCGGTTGTGAAAATCTGACAATCTACATTCCTTCTTCCGTAAAAAAAATAGGAAAGTATGCATTTGAGGATTATGAAGACTATGAAGATGGCGGCTATGGAGGAATCTCGGAAATCTACTGTGAAAAAGATTCGGTTGCTTATAGATATGCAATTGACAGGGATATTCCATACACCCTTGTAAAATCTGGAAAAAGTGCAAGAAAAGTTTCGAAAATCAAAGTTCGAGGAAAGGAAGTAAAACTGACAGCAGGGCAGAAAAAAGAACTGAATTATGAAGTAAAACCATTCTATGCTGCTAACAAGAAGATGAAATTTAAGAGCAGCAAACCGTCTGTAGTGTCAGTAAATGCGAAGGGAATTCTGACCGCAAAGAAAGCCGGCAGTGCCAAGATTATGATTCAGGCGAAAGACGGAAGCAAAAAGAAAGCTTATGTGACAGTAAAAGTAAAATGAATTACGTGCTTTTCATACGACAGGAATTTATGTTTTATTTATACGAAAAATGCATGAATATATAATAAAACAACAAAGAAACGTAAACAAAATGTAAATTATCAAAAATATGCAAAAAATGTAGCGAAAAAGCATTGACAGTCCTCTAAAAGAAAGATATATTACAATCATGAAATATAAAAGCTCAATGTGAGAAAGCGAGAAATAAAAAAATATACGATGATGCCAGGATTCAGATATTTTGATCCTGATATTATAAAAATTAAAGAAGGGAAGTGTAGCAAATGAGAAACAATGTAAGAAAAAAGATGAGCCTGATATGTCTGCTGTTCTGTATGATTTTGCTGGCAGGGGTTCCGGCAGCAGCGAAGGACAGAAAAAATCAAAAAGCGGCGGCAGAAAATGTTGTAAAAAAAGAAATGGTATGCAAAACGAACGGAACCATTTACCAGTGGAAAAATGATTCTTGGCGAATCAAAAAGAAAACGATTCGTACCAAAAAAGAATTTGAAAAGTTCCAGACGGTGCTGAAGAAAAAGCAGGAAAAAGGCCTCAGAAAAATGTTAAAGAAACAGTATGCCGGCACAAATTTCAGGAAAAAGAGCATTGTACTTGTTCCGCAGCTGCTTTCACCATATATGAATTATAAGTATAAGGGCATGGCAACAAAATTCGACGAAAAAGGAAAACTGGTCGGTGAAATCCAGATCGAGAGAAGCAAAGACATGGATAAACTAGGCGTGTCCTATCCGGCAATCGTGAAAACATATGTGGTGGTTGTACGAGTTCCGAAAGCACAGGAAGCAATGATTGATTATTATCAGATCGCGTTTCAGGATTAAAGCAGAATCACAGAAAATCAGGCATTCAGATGAAAAATGAATGCCTGATTTTCTGTGATTAGAAGAGGATTTGATGTATACAATTTTTGGGATTCCATGTATAATGTGAAACAAAGATTGGAGGGGAATTTTATGGTCTATGATTTTTCTGTATTATTTAAGGACGAATTAGTGGCGGATGTACATATTAACACTGAGAAAAACGAATCATCCATTAAGCGGTATCTTCTTGGACCGAAACAGCCATTCATGTGTGACAGGCAGGATATTTTTTATATTTTTGGTTTTCTGGAGTCCAGATGTTTTGAGAATGCCAGACCTGATCTGAAAAAAATACTTGCTGCTCATGGTATGACAGAGAATAACCCATATGAATGGAACAGACGTACGCATGGAGTGATGTTTAATGATTTTTGGTGGTTACGTTTTCCGGGTGAAAAATTAACATGGGATGATGTTAACGTAAGGGGGCAAAACCTTTTCCTGTTAGGTGAATAAACAGTTTACTAAAAAACAATAGAAAATAGAATAAAATCTATAGAATGAAAACAAAATCTATAGAATGTGTTATGGAAAGGATCAGAAAAAACTGATAGTCTGTAAGAGAAATGAAAACCCGAAAACTGGTGCGTACAGCACCGGGATCTATAAACAAAGAAAGGATGGGGAATGGGAATGAAAGAACACAGACAACTCAGAAAATTCTGGTCCTTTTTACTGGCGTTTGCCATGGTGTTTACCACAGCAGTCGGAAACATCGGACCAGTCGTTATGGCAGCAGATGATGATACGTTTGTAGAAGTCACTGTTCCAAACGGAGATTTTGAATCCGGAGAGACGTCATGGACGTTTACCGGTGACATTCAAGATCTGGATTATTACTGGAAATTATTTCAAAGTGCTGCGATGACAAACAATCAAACCACCATGTATGAGGTGTGCAGCAAGAAGAACACAAGTGTAACGAAAACTTACAAATGTTCGCAGACAGTAAAAGGACTGGTGCCGGGTACTTACAAGGCATCCATCGATGCAACTGGCGGAAATGATCCGGGAACACATACCACCACACTGACAGCAGGCGGAAAATCGGTTGCAGTCACACCAAATAAATGGAACGAATGGGTGACTTACACAACCGATATGTTTGAAGTAGGTGAGGATGGAACCTGTGAGATCAGCATTGACAGTACCGTAACCGGTCAGTACCTCGATATGGACAACGTAAAACTTTACCGTAAATCTGAAGCAGGACCAAAGACGGTAGATAAAGTTGCAGATATCACAAAGAAAGTGACCGTTGGAAGTACCTTTACCGCACCGACACAGGCAACCGTTCTGTATACAGACGGAACAAATGCACTGTTTGATGTGACATGGAACAGCGATGAGCTTGCAAAGGTAGATACCAAAACGGCAGGCAAGACATTCACGGTAAATGGAAAAGTTACCGTAGAAGGAACCACATACGATGCAGTGATGAACGTAGAGGTTCTGGATGCATCCGGTCTGGTTCAGGAAGTTCCGGAAGGTTCTCTTGGATCCGTTGATTTCGATGCAAACTGGCAGTTCTATCTGGCAACGAGAACACCGGAAGTCGCTGATGGCGGTTTCGCAGCAGCAGGTGTCAAAGATGCCGGAGATTACACAACAGACGAGATTGTTGATCCGAGTTTCAATGACCTCGGATGGAGAACGGTAGATGTTCCGCATGATTTCAGTATTGAAGGTGAAAAAGTAAAGAGTTCTTCCGATGCACAGGCTTATCTGGAAGGCGGACTTGGCTATTACCGTAAGAGATTTACCGTGCCGGCATCCATGTCCGGAAACAAGACAATTTCTCTTGACTTTGAAGGCGTATATCAGAACAGCGTTGTTTACTTAAACGGTGAGAAGATCGGCAGCTATCCAAGCGGTTATACCGGATTTGCACTGGATATCACGAAAAAAGTAAAATACGGCGAAGAGAACGTACTGGTTGTGAAAGTACAGAACATGTCACCGTCCGGCCGCTGGTACACAGGCAGTGGTATCATCCGCCCGGTACATCTGCTGATCGACAATCAGGCACATTTCAACCGCAACGGCATCACACTGACAACTCCGACTCTGGAGGACGATTATACAGCATCCAAGACAGGTGCACTGAATATAGAAGCAACCGGTTATTCTGATTCTACAAACTCCAACGTTTATATGGAAGTAACCGTGCTGGATGCAGATGGCAAAGAAGTAGCAAAGAAGAGTACAGAGAAAACAGCGATCAACCCAAGTACTGCATTTACCCTGTCTTTGAAAGACAGAGATGCTGTTGAGGTTTCCAATGTAAATCTCTGGTATCCGTGGAACCTGGGTACACCGTATCTGTATAAGGTAAAAGTAGATCTTTATCAGGAGATCAACGGTTCTTCTGATGGATATCAGCTGATCGATACGGAAGAAACCGAATACGGATTCCGTTGGGTAAAAGTCAAAGAGACGACCAGTGATCCGACAAGCGGTGGTTTATATGTAAACGGACAGTATACAAAAGTTCAGGGTGTTGACCTGCATCACGATTCCGGTGCATTGGGAGCAGCAAGCTACAGCGATGCCTATGACCGTGAATTTGACAAACTGATGGGAATGGGTGTCAACGCATACCGTACTTCTCACTGCCCGCCATCCAAACAGGCAATCGAAGTCTGCAGAAGAAAAGGTATCCTTGTGGTAGAGGAAGCT
>OJMN01000728.1_pt1 | contig 20582 bp, 13 predicted proteins | sample 1597261 | NCBI WGS metagenome assembly OJMN01 (sample SAMEA2452130, study PRJEB22498) | human gut metagenome | biome: human feces; feature: human gut; material: feces | place: Australia | collected 2012 | reverse complement strand
CGACCGATGAGCTTGAAAGAAAAACAGCGCATGACACAGTTTACTTTACGCCACCTTCAAGTCCGCTTATCACCTCATAGTACATTGGATTCTGACGCTTAATCTGCACATTGCGGCGTACAGCTTTCTTCCCATCCGGAGTCACCACAAAAATCCATTGTCCGCTTGTGCTCTGATAGAATGCTCCGCGCGGAATGAGGTTTGCCTCTACCGGTTGTCCCAGTTGCAGGTTGATGTAATATGTCTGTCCGGCACGGATGTTATCCGGACGTTCACCTTCAAACACAAAGTCAGTCCTGAACTGCTTGTCACGTACTTCCGGATATACCTTTCTGACGCGTAATTCATAATCCTTATCCTGACGTTCGAAAGTTGCATTAAGCCCTTCCCGGACACGGTCGATATAATGCTCGTCAATAAAAGCCTCCACCTTAAAATCAGACAGAACATTGATTTGTCCGATTCTCGTTCCGGTAGCAATGGACTGTCCTATCTCCACATCGAGCAATCCGAGTTGTCCGCTTACCGGAGCTTTCACATTCAAGTCTTCACCACGTTGACGTACCAGTACAAGATTACGCCTCATATTGTCCAGACTCTCCTCAAGCTGCTCTACTTGCACACTGCGATAGATAGAATCCTGTTTCCGGCTTTCAACCACAAGATTGTGTCTATTGAAAGCCAGCTCATATTCTTCCTGCGCCTGCAAGTACTCTTCTCTCGACACAAGTTTCTCATCATACAGACACTTGTACTGCTCAAACCTCCGCTTTTGCCGTCCCACTTCAATATCAAATTGTAACTGATCTTTTTTCAGGCTCAGCCTGTTCTGTTCCATATCGAGCAATGTATTCCGCAAGAAATTCTGTTTCTCGGCCAATTGCGCTTCACTATCGAGGATACTGAGATTAAGCATCGGATTGGTGAGGCGCACAATCACTTCACCCTGCTTCACCATAGTTCCTTCCTCCACTATCTTTTCGGCTACCATGCCACCTTCCGTTACACTCAACTGCACTGTACGAATGGGCAATACTTGTCCGTTGACGCGCATATAGTCATTGAATAATCCCACCATAACCGGTTGTATATTCAATGTGTTCCGATCCACATGTACCCTACGGGTCCTATTACCAAAGAATAACCATCCGGCTGCTAAAGTTAACAACAAACCGGCAATTACATACGATATATATTTCTTTTTAAATCCTTTTTTCTGTTCGATAAGGGTATCCATCATTTCATTTACATTTTAATTAGATTATTACTGACCGATGTCTTTCTATTCACTGATGAAAGGTTCTCCTTTATAATAATTCACAAGCCGCTTTTTGAGATTATATTTCAACCGTGCATTCAGCTTTGCCGACCTTGCCTGCATAAGACGATTGGCACTTGCGTGTAGTTCGATAGCATTGATGAGCCCTTCCTCGTACTTACGGATATTGAGTCGATGGGCTACCTGCATGGCCTCTTCCTGCCGGACGGCCTGATAAAACTCATCGGCCTGCCCGTTCATGTCAGCCACCGCCTGTTCTATCTCACTGTACAAAGTACGTTGGGCTTCCTCCTTCTCATTCCGGGCAATAATAAGCTCCCGCTTACCTCTTTTCACATTTGATATCCGGGCCAGTCCATCGAAAATAGGAAAGGAAAGGGAAAAACCGACATAATATCCGCGTTTATTCCTGAACTGTTCCGAAAAAGGAATATATTCACTACCGTCCATAAAACGCGCGAATCCGGTTGATATCCCACCCTGAGCCACAAGTGTGGGAAATAACGCCCCCTTTGCTTCCCGATAAGAAAGTTGCCGGATGCGCAAAGAAGCCTCAGCGGCCTGTGCAGTAGGCAGAAACAGAAGTGCATGCCGGTAAATATCCAGAGGAGAGTCTTCTGTCTTGGCTACGGCTTCAAGGCTATCATATCCGGCTATTTGCAAGTCTTCATCAATAGGGAAATACATTTTCTCCTTCAGACGGATGATACTTATTTTAAGAAGATTCTTTTGACGGGTCAGATTATAACTGTCGGCAACTTCTTTTGCAGCCAGCTCGGCAACATCCGGCGAAGATTTCAGTCCGAGTTCTTCCATGCGCTTTGTACGTTGAAGATTTTGGATGCTCTCCTGCCATTGTTGTCCGGCCAAGTCTACCATTTCATAACAGAAAACCGTATTAAAAAAAGTCTCCATAGTCTCATAGGCTGTTATATCCTTGATTTCCTGTAATTGTTGTTTTCCCAATAAGATACTCACCTTTTGCATTCTGGCACGGGTGATACCTGTCAACCCATCGAACAAAACCAGTCCGGAAGAAATCTCATAAGTATTACTGAATGAATTTACATCCGTATAAATATTTGTCTCAGAATCCAAACCACGCCCAAAACTGAGATTTGTATTTACATTTGCTTTAACAGAAGGCAGAAGCTTGGCGATAGCTTCACGATAATTCTGGGTATAGTTTCTATTTCGGGTTTCCTGACTACTCACCCGCATGTTGTTCCGTACGGCATACTCCATACATTCTTCCAGCGTCCATATTTTAGTCTGACTGCAAAGCATCATAGTAACGGTCAGGAAAATAAAAATACATGCTACTTTTCTCATAAGTTTCCGGATATTGTTTACTGTAATATTCAAGTAATATATATCCAGAAGTATGCCAAACTCAGAACAGACTAATTTCCAAAGATTTAAGTAGAAACCACAGATTATATCAGTGTAAGATAGCTTTACACTTGCAGGGGAGATACTTTACAGAACACCATCCCGAATACCGTCCATTCCCTGACGACATAATGCTTCAGATTACCGCCATGCAAACGCATGATATAGCGTGAAAGACTCAGGCCGATGCCTGATCCCGCCTCCTTTGTAGTGAAAAATGGCACAAAAATATGCGGGAGTACTTCCTGAGGAATGGGAGTTCCATTATTGCGCACTTCAATAACCGTCTGACGGGAAGAAGTAATGACCGCCAGTTCAATCTTCCTGCCAGAAGCAGACCCTCCTTCTTCCCCTCCAAAAGCTTCCACTGCATTTTTCACCAGATTGACGAGTACCTGCAATACCTGGTTCTCATCAGCATACAGAACCGATATGTCCCCTTCCAGGATGACCTTTGCCTCCACTCCCGCTTCTCCCATCTTAGGGGAACAAAGATGAATCACCTTCCCAAGTAACTGTTTCGTATCGAGAGGTACTATTTGCGGCTGGGGAATACGTGTGAACTGACGATAGGATTCCACAAAATTCAATAGTCCCTTAGTAGTGGCATTAATCGTTTCAAGGGCATCTACAGTATTCAAGTAAAGGGAATTACCTGCCATTTCTGTGGCACGGGAACGGAACGAAAACAACAACGATTCACTTAATGAAGTAATCGGCGCAATGGAATTCATGATTTCATGGGTCATCACCCGGATAAGGCGTATCCACGATTCCATTTCCTTAGCTTCCAGTTCACTACCGATATTATTGAGTGTAATAATCCGAAGCGACATACCGGAAATAACGATTTTAGTCAAGTGTAGACTAACCTCTGTCTCTTCCCGCTCATTGGCGATCTTCAGAAGCTGTACCTCACCCGGTTTCAGATGAAGAAAAAGAGCAGGGAACGATTCATCTACATTGCGCAGTTGATTCAGATGGGAAAGGCTACTCAGTCCCAAAAACTCCGTAGCCGAATGATTGACATTGCGTACGTACCCCTCTTCATCGGTAATGATAATACCGGTGGATACACTCTCCACGATTGTCCCGAGAAATTCTTCATTCTCTATAATCTCACGCCTTGCCTTAACCAGAATGTCCTTTATGCGGTTCATCATCCGATTCAGTTCCTTTTCGCGAAGAGACATCCGGTTGGTGGAGAAGTGGAAGGAATAGTCACCGTTCTCCATCGCATTCAGCAGAAACAGGATATTCTTGTTGAACTTCCTGTAATTTCTGAACAGTCTGAATAAAGAGAATACAACTATAACCGCACATACCACACCATAAGCGATTTCTCCACGAACCAACAACAAAGTAGCCGCCACAAGCGAAACCATCAATACCAGCAGGTAGATTATCAGTTTGTATTCTATTGATTTAAACATTCTTTTATCTCCGTAGCCGACATCCGGTTAAAGTTCATACTTCCTTATTTTACTATAAAGCGTAGGACGCGAAATTCCAAGTTCGGCGGCTACAGCAGAAATATTGTTATCATACTTCCGCAATGCTTTTTCTATCAGAATTTTTTCCATCTCTTCAAGGGTGAAAGACTCCACGACAAAGGAAGTCTCATCCGGCGTACGCATATAAAAATCATTGGGTTGCAATTCCTGATTATCACTCAGGATAACAGCTTTCTCTATCGCATGTTCCAATTCCCGCACATTTCCGGGCCAGGCATAACTTTCCAGTTTACAAAGGGCCTTCTCGCCCAGTTTCAAATCACTTTTACCATACTTCCTTGCCAGACGACGAAGGAAAAAATCAGCTAGTTGCGGAATATCTTCGCGGCGTTCACGCAAAGGCGGCACTTCCAAATGAATTGAATTGATGCGGTACAGCAAGTCTTCCCGAAACTCCCCTTTCTTCACAGACTTAAACAAATTCTTATTGGTAGCCGAAATCAGACGGATATCCACCGAAATAGATTTATTACTTCCCACACGCGTAATGTGCCGTGTTTGCAAAGCCGAAAGTAATTTTGCCTGTAAAGGATAGCTAAGATTTCCTATCTCATCCAGAAAAAGCGAACCGCCGTCAGCGGCCTCAAACTTTCCGGACCTATCCGCTTTAGCATCCGTGAAAGCACCCTTCACATGCCCGAAGAGTTCACTCTCAAAAAGGGTTTCGGTAACAGCGCCCATATCCACAATGATGAGTGTTTCCGCAGCCCGGGGAGAGTAGCGATGTATCATTTTGGCAATAAGTTCCTTGCCGGTTCCATTCTCACCGGTAATCAGAACGTTTGCATCCGTTACGGCCACTTTCTTTATCATGGTGAGTAAACGTTGCATGGCAGGAGATTTTCCCCAACAGATATCTTCTTCTTTCTGAATATCCCGATTGAGAACGCTCTGTTTCTCGCGCAGTTTCTTCACCTCTTTACGGGATTGCCGCAGCGAATAGGCCGATTGCAGAGTTGCCAGTAACTTGGCATTATCCCACGGTTTCACCACAAAATCGGTAGCACCACCTTTGAGGGCTTTCACGGCAAGGTCTATATCAGCATAAGCCGTGAAAAGCACAACAGGAAGTTCTTCATCCGCTTTCTTGATTTCAGACAGCCAGAACAATCCTTCGTTACCGGAGTTGATACCTGCCGAGAAATTCATGTCAAGCAGCACCACATCCGGATTCTTATCCCGCAACTCGGACATAAGCGTATTGGGAGAAGTGAGCAAAACGATATTCTCAAAATAATCGCTCAAAAGTATTCTCAGAGCACTGAGCACATTCTTATTATCATCGACAATGAGGATGTTTCCTTTCTTCATTCAGGTATTTCTTTTAAAGGGTTTTCGCCCTGATTTACAATTTCTCACGAACAAATATCGTAATATTCCGGCAGAATAAAAAATTATCTTCTAATTCGTTTATTCGGTTTTCAATGATTCAATAGGATTGGTTGTTGCCGTCCTCCAGGTTTGGTAACTAACTGTAATCAGTGCTACTAGTGCAGATAATACACCCGCTATCAGGAATACCCACCAACTCAGAGAAGTCTTTACCACAAAATCGTCCAGCCAATTATATAGAAATACATAAGCTATGGGACAGGCTATCAAGAATGAAATTACGACCCAGACTACCACATCCTTGTTTAACAGCAACAATAAGTCAGTCACCTTCGCACCGTTTATTTTGCGTATTCCTATTTCTTTTATCCTGCGTTGCGTAGAGTAAAATGCAATGGCAAAAAGTCCGGCTGCCGAAATAATAAATGTAATCAGCAGTGCATAGCTCAGCACATTGCGTGCATTCATTTCCGCTTTGTATTGCGCATCATAAGTTTCATCAAGAAAGTGATATTCAAACGGAACATTCGGATTGATTTCCTTCCACATCTTTTCCATCGCTTGTATAGCATCCTGCGGGTTACCAACGGTCCGGATAAAAATAGGATTATGATCATCACGTGACAGATTCAGATACATTTGGGCACCGGGAGTCTCATGGAGTGACTTCACATAAGAATCACGTATCACTCCCTTCACCGTATAGGTCTTTCCGTCATTCTCTATTAGTTTCTGCCCAATGGATATATACATGAAAGATGCATCCACCGGATTGTCTTCCAAACCGAGAGCACGTGCCGCAGCTTCGTTTATCACACAATAGCGGGAATTCGCAGCAGTTTCCAGCCATAAAGGGTTCTCACCGGCCAAAAACTCCATATCAAAAAAATCAAAATAGTTTGGGGATACTTCCGAAAGATCTATCAATATGGCTTCATCGCCATCCAGACTGCGGACACCCACCCCATTTCCCATGCGTAAAGGTAAATCATATTGCTTCATGGCAACATCTGCAATAGCTGGGTTCTTCCTCAGTTCATTGCGCAGTGATTTATAATCGGCACCAAACGCTCCCCAACCATTCACATAAAACACATTTTTATTATCAAACCCAAGATCCTGAGATAAGAGGGTATCAATTTGTCTGCCGAAAAAGAACACGATGATCAACAGGCTAATTGAGGAAGTAAACTGAATGATAACCAATGCTTTCTGAAAAGCCGACATTTTCTTTCCACGGAATTTGCCGCCAATCGTTTCAATGATGCCAAACTTTGTCATCCTGAATGCCGGGAAAGAACCGGCAATCAGAATCGTAACAATTATCAGGCAGAAAAGGAATACATAAAGTTGAGGATTGTAAAAGTCGAGAACTGTAGTTGAACCTGTATAATTATTGAAGACAGGTAGCGTCAGCATAGCCAACAATAATCCTCCTACCACGGAAATAAAAACATAGACAGCCGTTTCTTTATAAAATTCCAATATCAAGGTTCTCCTTCCGGCTCCCTGAGATTTCTTGATGCCGATACTCCTGGCACGGATAAATGCGGTGGATATAAACAAATTGGTAAAGTTAATACAGCCTATTATCAAAATTACCAAAGCTGTGAAAACTAATATTTGCAAGAAGCTTTTGTCCCCTTTCACAGCATTATCAAACCCGGGCTCCGTCTTACTGAAATGTATATCCCTGACAAGTTCCAATCCCACCTCATTATAGGCATTTTTCAAAAAGTCACCCGCCCCGGCTTTATTGATTTGGGTGAGACGCTCCCCTATCAGATTTAAGTCGGCACTGGGTGAAAGAATGAAATAAGTATCATAATAAAAGCCACTGTCCCATTCCCAGCTCTTGAAACTCCCGAACATAGGTAAGATAACTTCAGCCTGTATATGCGAATTACGGGGTATATCATACATTATTCCCGAAATAAAGAAATCATAACCATGCGACACAATTCGCTGCCCGATAGGATCTTCATCCGGAAAATATTTCCTGGCAGCCGACTCGGTAATAATCGCATTATTAGTTCCGGAAAATGCAGTTTCAATATCCCCCTCTTTCAATGAGAAACCAAAAAATGAAAAGAAATTATGATCAGTCACAAGAGAGGGTACTCCAAAGTGAACCATATTATGAAAAGTGACTCCCATGGGTCTGCTTACAATCCGACACATCTGTTCAATGGACGGAAGTTCTCTTTTTGCAATTTCCCCCAGTGGTTTGAAGGAGGTAGCCGCCCTGGTCGACTTACCATTAAGCTCAAAATTCTGCACGACTCTATACATTCTATCTCCATCCGGATAGAAATTATCATAGGTAAGTTCGTTTATGGCCCACAGGCCCACAACGATGGAAACCATTATGCTAAGACTGAGGCTACATATATTCAGAGTCCCTACTACCTTTTGCTTGTTGAAATTTCTAATAAATTGCTTCATTGGGTCAATCGCTCTTTTTTAAGTTACAGCCGACTATCCGGCATCAAAGATAAAACATAATTGTTCTTCTCCACCAATTATATATCCAATTCTGTGCCAAAACGGTATAATACTAATAGCCAACATATTAATCAGACTCACTTGAATATAAGTGTTAAGTTAGTTTACAGTCAGTGGAAAAATTAAGCTATTTATTATCAGGTATTTGGGATGGCTACACCCTTTACCCCGGATAGCTACACCCTTTTATACTCAGGGCTACACCATCCGAGGTAAAGGGTGTAGCCATCTTGACGTATCTCAACGACTTCGATAAATAATAATATAATAAGGTGTACAATAGAACTGATTCTCTATCTACATTTCATCCCTTAGAAATAGATTTCTTCTTTAATTACAAGTCTAAAATTCCTATTTTTTACCCTTATTCCAATAAATTAGTGATACAGTCTTCATCCCAAAATAAACAAAAAGTAAATACATTCAAAACATCGTACCAGAAAACATTCACTTTGTCCCATTTCTTAAAATAATTACTACTTATTAAAGAATATTTCGTAAATCCTGTTTTTATTATAAAATAAATATCTAAGTTTGTAGAGTCAACAACAAAAAATATACGATGGGAACGCTACTAATGAAGAACATTGAAAATACTATGTTTGAGGGCGACAGAAAAGATCGACTCCCAGAAAGCCTCTCCTATGCAAATAAAGAAGAGAAAATACAAGCATCAGGACGAATGAAAGAAATTTATGAGAATATTTTATATTGCATAAATGATAAAAATATATACCTTGATACAAATATCAGCTTAAGTAATTTTAGCCTTTTATTATGTACAAATGCGACATATCTTTCAAAAACAATAAACACCTTTTTCAAGTGCAATTTAAAAACTCTATTAAACAAGTATCGCGTTGAATACGCAAAAGAGTTATTGAAAATGGAAGAATGTGATTTAAAGAGTCTTCCCCAAAGATGCGGATTTGCTTCCAGAAGTACATTTTATGCAGCATTCATGAAGTTTGAGCATACTACACCAATGGATTTCAGAGCACACTTCATGAGTATAGAAATCAGAAAGAAAATAGATTTAAAAATAGGTAATTCAACAACCATTTAGTAATTAATCAAAAAAATTTATTGTTATGAAAAAGTGGACTTACTTAGTCGCTGCCGGTATTTTGCTGGGTGCGACACCGGTGTTTACCGGATGTATTGACAATGACGAGCCGGAAGGCATCACCGTATTGCGTGGTGCAAAGGCTGAACTGCTGAAAGCTAAAGCTTCGGTGGCAGCTGCCAGCGTAGAGCAGATTAAAGCGGAGGCAGCTTTAAAACTAGCAGAAGCTGAAGTAAAGAAAGCTGAAGCTGCAAGAATACAGGCAATCGCTGATTATGAAGCTGCAAAAGCAAAGGAAATGGAATATAAGGCTGAACTGGCTAATATTCAGAATGAAGAAGCAAGAGCAGACCTAGAGAATAAAATCAAGATGTACGCTGAACAACGTGCAGCAGCCGAAAGAGCCGCACAAGCAGCAGCAGCTCAATTAGAAGTGACTTTAATGAATCTGAAAGCTCAGTTAGCTACACAAGAAGCACTATACGAACAAGCATTGAAAGACTTGGCTTTGGCTAAAAACACATTAACTGAAGCTCAACAGAAACACCTGCAAAAATGGACCAACGCCTTAGATAATGCTCAGAAAGACGTAAAGTCAAAAGCAGAAAAGTATGAGACAGCAGTCAAGTTGTTAGCTGAACTTACCAAAACCATGGATAAGACCGAAGCTAAAGAAAGCTACCTGAGAACTGAGAAGAAAGCCGTAGAAGACGCCAAAGCCGAACTGGATGCCGCAATAGCAGCAAGAGACCTCGCAAAAGAATATGCTGAGAAAGAGATTGAGGCAGCAGGCAAGTGGGAAGAAGAAATGTTGGCATTGGAGGCTGACCTGAAAGCATTGGATAAGAAAATAGCCGATCTTCAGACTGAAAGAACCAAGGTAGAAATGGCCACTGCCGGAGAATATGATGAAGTGCTCAAAGCAAGACAAGCCTATATGGATCTGACAGGCTATACATGGGACGAGAATCTGCAAGACTTTGGTGAAATCAATTCTTCAAAAGAAGAAATCAAGCTGAATGATATTGCCATTTCAATCAATGAACCGGGTCTTGGATTATCGGCAGATTACACCATAACTGATAGTTACTATTATTCAGACTATCTGAAGGCATTGCAAAATGGCACTGAATTCCAGTTGAGTTCAGTTACTACTATCAACAACCTAAAAGAAGCGATAAAAGGTTGCGCATTGACTCCGAATGGCGAAGCATGGACAGCAGAGAATATCATTCTCTACACAAGTTGGTTGGAAAATGCGAAGGTCAATAGAGATTTTATAAAAGGGCAATGGGAACAAGCAGTTAAAGCATTCAAAGGATTAGAATTCGGGAATCCAACCAGTTTTGAAGGTTTTGACAAAGTGGAAGAGGTTGTAGCTATCTACAACGAAGCCATAAAGAAGTACAATGCAGACGTGGAAGCCATGAATGCAGCTCGGGACAAATATGAGAATATATCACAGGAAGACCGAGACAAACGGCAGGAAATTACAGACAACTGGACGAAAGCCCAAGCAGACAATCAAGCTGAATACGAAAAGACGATTGCGGAAATCGAAAAAGGCTTAGGTGCTTTAGAGAAGGCTAAAGATGTAGCGTATGCTAACTATGACAAGTTGAAAACTCAATATGATCAGATTGAAAATCCGACAGCAGATGACGCAAAGCCATATAAAGCAGCCGAAGAAACCTACAATAAAGCAGATGCTGCATATATAGATGCTCACAACAAAGCCTGGGGTTACAATAAGGATAATGGAGACGGTACTTGGACTTGGGTAAAAGGTTCCAGAGAAAAAGCCGATGACCTTCACATTAACAAAAATGTAATTGCCGAAAAGGATTATTATTTAGCTATTGCCAAGCAAATGGAAGAATACTTCAAAGTAAATCCGAATGACGTTTTATATAGCGAATATATCAAATTGAATAATGCTATATATGAATACAACGTAGGTTCAGCACATGTGGCAAATGCCGCATATCAGGATGTACGCGCAGCACTAAGCTACTTCAACAGTTCTTTCGGATTCTCTTCTGATTATGCAGTCATAGACGCTGCTTATTATTATTATGACGAAGAAAAGCAAATGAACATACCACAAGAAGTAAAAGCTGAAGATGTAGCGAGAATCGACAAATATGACTTGCAAGACCGTATTTATTATTATTCAGAGCAACTTTATGGTTATAACAATGGAAACCGCTTAATAGAACTGACAACAGAAGAAATCAAAAAAGAAATAGAGGAACGGTACATGGCAAATAATCCGGACGCGTCCTTTGTTCCTTATTGGTATTACACAAATATGTACAATTCATCCTACGGAGCTGTAGGTAAGGTTGAGTACTACACAGCTGCAATAGCTCAAGGCAATGCCGCTCTGCAAACTGAGACAAAAGCTAAGATTGAAACCCTCCTGGCAGAGATGGATGCACATTTGGCAGCTATCGACGCTCAATTCGCAGGTTACATCACAGATGTTGTTGAACCCGCAGAAAAAGCTTACACCACTGCATATACTACTTTGATGGATAAATTCACAAAGATAGATGCCGATCTTGCCGAGGCTAATGCACAGAAATTTGCCAAGAAGCCGGTTCTTGACAAGATAAATGCGGCTATCGCAGTTTACTTGTCACAGGAGATGAAACCTGACGGCACACCTGTTAAATCAACCACTCTCGATGACCTGAGAGCAGAACTGAAAGGCATCTATGATGCGGCAGTAGCTGATGTATACGAAAGGGAAACTACCTTGATTGAAAAGAAAGAAGCTCTGCAAGCTGTCATTGATGGTACCAAAGAACCGGTTGCAGCCCAGCAAGAAGCCGTAGCAGAAGCTCAGGCAGCATTGGAAGCAGCTCAGGCTGAATTAAAAGCTGCAAGTGAAGCTTTGCAAGCTGAAATCGAACGCATTTCTGCAACAGACGCTGAATAATTCTTAGTAACAACTACTTTAAATAAAGTAAGATGATAAAGAAACTTTGCACAATCTTATTGTTAGCCGCATTTGTTGCGCCCGCATGGGCGCAACAAACCCGCGGCGACAAGGAGGGTGTAGTGTTTGCTCCCCGCAAGGGTCAGTGGCAGGTGTCATTGGTATTAGGAAATAGTGGACAGTCGTACAACGACAACACTTTATTCCTTTTACCGCAATACACCAACACAGAAGGCTCGATAGGACTTCCCTCCGGAGGTTCCGATATATCGGGCGAACTGAATGGCTATCTGAACATCAGCGGACTCAATGAAAATAGCTTAATCAACATCGCCGGTTTACAGGCCAAATACTTCATAAGCGACTGTTGGGATATTAACTTCACTTTGGGAATGAACATCAGTATTACCCCAAAGAAGGACTACATAGAGGGCGATTATGAATCAGCGCCCGACATGATTATCCCGGCTCAGAAGTATGTAAATGCACAAGTGACCAATAATTGGTATGTATCGATTGGTTCAAACCGCTATTTCAAAACGAGCAATCCACGCATACACCCATACATAGGAGCCGTAGCCGGTTTCCAGATGGCGCGTATTGAAACCACGGAACCCTATACAGGCAAAACGTATAGCGACGGAGAAGACGAAGACAGTGAGGAAGGACTTCCGGAACACGTCTACCTGGCAGCAGGAAAAGCCGGACAGATGTTCGGCATCAAAGGCGCTGCCGTAGCGGGACTGGAATACTGCCTTGCCAAAGGTATGATTGTCGGCCTGGAACTCCAGCCGGTAGCTTACCGCTACGACGTGATACAAATCTGCCCGAAAGGTTTCGACAAATACAGTATAGGACACCACAACATCAAGTTGTTTGATATGCCTGTGCTGAAACTCGGTTTCAGATTCTAAAATGAAGGAACAGCGTTAAGTCAAAGACTTAACGTATGTAATGCAGGGAAGGCGGTTCTGCTAACACGATTAGCCGAACCGCTTTTATTATAAAAACCAGTTATATAATGAAGAAATATATTTTACTTTTATCTCTTGTCGTCATAGCAATAGGATGGACTGCTTGTTCGGAAACTTCTAACGGTCCGGGGTGCCGCATCAAAGGATATCTTTCATTCAAGGAATATAAAAAGGTATACCTGACAGACAATTCCGAGAACCGCATAGATAGTTGTGAAGTCAAGGACGGACGCTTTTATCTCGAAGAAAAAGGCAACATCAGCGAACCGTATGTAGCCATCATACACATGACAGCAGAACAGGATTCCACCGATCAGCTCGACATGCCGGTTGCTATAGAAAATGGCACCATAAAGGTTGAACTGGGAGAATATATCAAATTATCCGGTACTCCACTGAACACCCGAATCAAAGAATTTCTTGACGCCTTGCAACATTGTAAAGACGGAGTCGTTTCAAAAACAGACATTACACCGGAGGAAATATCTGAGATATTTTCACAATTCTACAAACAGCAGATTTTATCCAACAAAGACAATGCTGTAGGAGAGTACATCTATCGTAACTATGGCGTACATCTGAATACCGATGACAATAAACAGGTAAAAGCACAAATGGGTAACTAAAAACAGTGTACTATGAAACTCAAAATTATCATTACCACCATGGCACTGACAGCAGTTTGCCTAGGTGTCCATGCACAGGAAAAGAAAACAAATCCGAATCCGTGGTTCGTACAAGGGCAAATGGGAGCCTCCTACTCTACCGGAGACGCCGATTTTGGAAAGCTGTTAGCTCCTACCGGAGCCATTGCTGTAGGTAAGTATTTCTCCCCCGTATGGGGAGCCCGGCTTGCCATCAGTGGTTGGCGCGGACGCGTCGGCTCTGAAATCAGCAAGCAGGCTCACGGGTTTTATTATGGCGCAGCCACCGTAGACGGATTGATGAACCTCAGCCAGCTCATCAGGAAATATCCCGAACGATTGTTCGATCTCAGCGTTATAGCCGGTATAGGTTTCAACCGTACTTACAGCCACAGCATCAGTAGCTTTATGGGACGCCTCGGTTTGCAAGGAGCTTTGCGACTGAACGATGCTCTGGACTTCAACATCGAAGCACTCGCCAACGGCGTTTCCGATCGCTGGAACGGGCGGGATGATCACTCTTTCGATACTTACTTCACTCTATCATTAGGACTCACTTACAAATTCAAGACCGGATATAAATGTATCACTTGTATATCCGAAGAATATCCAGAAGTGCTATACACCGAAGAGGAAGTGAATCAACTCGTCAATGAGCAACGGTCACAAGTGACAAAGGAGGTGAAAGAAGTTATGATGCAAAAGACTGATACCGTAATCATAAAACAGGACTGTCCGCCCACTAAAGTAGTGAAAGGCATCAAAAGCCACGTTGCCTTCGGATTAGGCAGAACGAATGTTGCCCCCAATCAGGAAATGAACGTGCTTGCCATAGCCGATTACATGAAGCAATTCCCCGAATCGAAGGCTACCGTAACAGGCTTTGCCGACAACGGAACCGGTAGTCGGGATATCAACCGCCGCTTGGCCAAACAACGTGCAGAAGCAGTAGCAAAACAGTTGATAGAAAAATACGGCATCAGCCGTGACCGTCTCACTGTATCCAGTATGCAAGATAAGGAACAACCGTTCCAAACAAACGACTGGAACCGTGTTGTCATTATCATCGCCGACTAACCAATATATTTTCATCAGAGGCCATCATTCATCTCAATGATTATCTTCAAGCAGCCTCAAAGGGTGTTGTGAACATCCCAATTTTCACAACACCCTCTCACATGACAACTCCCAACACTTATTCCCACCACAAATCCCCTTTAAAAGAGTCCAGATAATTAAAAAACCTTCATTTGCAGGTTTTCCCGAGAAATTTAGTAATTTTGCGTTCGACTGAAAAATTCAGTGATTATTCAGAATAGATATTCCCGGAACAGATATGAGCGAAGACTTTGAAGCACCAAAAGACGACTTGGAAAACGAAATCCCGGAAGGGAGCGAAGGACATTCGGATTATAAACCCGCTGACACGAAAGACGTAAAAGCAAAATACCAACTAAGCGGTATGTACCAGAATTGGTTTCTGGACTATGCTTCATACGTTATTCTGGAGCGTGCCGTGCCCCACATCAATGATGGTTTGAAGCCTGTGCAGAGACGCATCCTGCACTCCATGAGGCGTTTGGAAGATGGACGTTACAACAAAGTAGCGAACATCGTAGGACATACCATGCAGTTTCACCCGCACGGTGACGCTTCTATCGGTGATGCCTTGGTACAATTGGGACAGAAGGATTTACTCGTAGACTGTCAGGGAAACTGGGGTAATATACTCACCGGTGACGGTGCGGCAGCTCCCCGTTACATCGAGGCACGCCTTTCCAAGTTTGCACTGGATGTTGTCTTCAATCCCAAAACTACCGAATGGAAATTGTCATACGACGGACGAAATAAGGAACCAGTCACTCTTCCTGTGAAATTCCCGTTATTACTGGCGCAGGGAGTGGAAGGTATCGCCGTTGGACTTTCTTCCAAGATATTGCCGCATAACTTCAACGAACTTTGCGATGCCTCCATCAGTTATCTGCGTGGAGAGGAATTCCAATTGTATCCTGATTTCCAGACAGGAGGTTCTATCGACGTAGCCAAATACAACGACGGAGAACGTGGCGGAGCAGTGAAAGTACGTGCCAAGATCAACAAGATTGATAACAAAACACTTGCAATCACAGAGATCCCTTATGGGAAAACCACTTCAACAGTGATCGACTCTATCCTGAAAGCTGTTGATAAAGGAAAAATCAAAATTCGCAAGGTAGATGACAACACAGCTGCCAACGTAGAAATATTAGTGCATCTGGCACCAGGTACATCATCGGACAAAACAATCGATGCATTGTACGCATTCACCGATTGCGAAGTAAGTATCTCACCCAACTGCTGCGTGATTGATGACAGCAAACCTCATTTCCTCACTGTCAGCAAAGTCTTGAGAAAGTCGGCAGACAACACGCTGGATTTGCTAAAGCAGGAGCTGGAAATCAAGAAAAACGAAATACTGGAAGCATTGCACTTTGCTTCGCTCGAAAAGATATTTATCGAAGAACGCATCTATAAGGACAAAGAGTTCGAGCAATCCAAAGATATGGACGCAGCTTGTGCTCATATTGACGAACGCCTGACACCTTATTATCCGAAATTTATCCGTGAAGTCACCAAAGAGGATATTCTCAAACTGATGGAAATCAAAATGGGGCGTATTCTGAAATTCAACTCGGACAAAGCGGATGAACTGATTGCCAAGATGAAAGAAGAAGTGGCCGAGATTGATAATCATCTGGCTCACATCGTAGATTATACCGTCAACTGGTATCAGATGTTGAAAAACAAATACGGCAAGAACTTCCCGCGCCGTACAGAACTGCGTAACTTCGACACCATCGAAGCTGCCAAAGTAGTAGAAGCAAACGAGAAACTTTATATCAACCGCGAAGAAGGATTTATCGGAACAGCCTTGAAAAAAGACGAGTTCGTTGCATGTTGTTCGGATATCGATGATGTCATTATCTTCTTCCGCGACGGTAAGTATATCGTTACTCCTGTTGCCGACAAGAAATTCGTCGGCAAAAACGTTCTCTATGTCAATGTATTCAAGAAGAACGATAAACGTACGATCTACAATGTAGCCTACCGCGACGGAAAAGAAGGAACGACATACGTAAAACGTTTCGCCGTGACCTCTGTAGTTCGCGACCGCGAATATGATGTCACACAGGGAACTCCCGAATCACGGATTACCTATTTCAGTGCTAATCCGAACGGAGAAGCCGAAATCATCAAGGTGACATTGAAACCGAATCCGCGTGTACGCCGTATCATCTTCGAGCATGATTTCAGCGAGGTCAGCATCAAGGGACGTCAGGCACGAGGTGTGATTCTTACCCGCTTGCCGGTACATAAGATATCCTTGAAACAAAAAGGAGGTTCTACGCTCGGTGGACGTAAAGTATGGTTTGACCGTGACATACTCCGCCTCAACTATGACGGACGAGGTGAATATCTGGGTGAATTCCAAAGCGACGACAGCATATTGATTGTTCTGAACAACGGTGATTTCTATACTACCAACTTCGACTTGAGCAACCACTATGAAGATAATGTAAGCATCGTGGAGAAATTTGATCCTAACAAGATATGGACTGCCGCGCTTTACGATGCCGACCAACAGAATTATCCGTATCTGAAACGTTTCTGTTTTGAGGCCTCCAACCGTAAACAGAACTACTTGGGAGAAAATAAGAACAACCGTCTGATCCTGCTGACCGACGAGTACTATCCTCGTCTGGAAGTCATATTTGGCGGACACGACAATTTCCGTGATCCGTTGAATATCGATGCGGATGAATTCATTGCTGTCAAAGGTTTCAAAGCCAAGGGAAAACGTATCACTACCTATGCAGTGGAGACGATCAATGAGCTTGAACCAACTCGCTTCCCCGAACCCTCACAAGAACAACAGGAAGTTCCTGAAGAGGAGCCGGAAAATCTGGACCCGGACAGCGGCAAGAGCGAAGGCGACATTATTGATGAAATCACCGGGCAGATGAAATTATTCTGATGAAGAAAAAACTAATATACCTGGGGCTGACAGGTTGCATCCTGTTCGCCCTTTGCACAAGATTACAAGCGCAGATCGACAGTCTGCAAGCCCATCGGTATGTAACACGTGCCACCATGTATGGTATCGGATTTACTAACGTTTTCGACACCTATCTTTCACCACAGGAATACAAAGGAATCGACTTCCGTGTTTCCCGTGAGTTGATTCGGATGACCAAGTTGTTTGATGGAAATGTATCTGTGCAGAACTTCTTTCAGGCAAACATCAGCTATACGTACAACCGGGCCGATAACAATAACACTTTCTCCGGATTAGTCAACTGGAACTATGGATTACATTACCAGTTCCGCCTGACAGATAATTTCAAATTATTAGCCGGAGGATTGATAGATGTCAACGGAGGCTTTGTCTATAATCTCCGGAACACCAACAATCCGGCATCCGCACGGGCATACGTCAATCTGGATGCCTCCGGAATGGCTATTTGGCACCTGAAAATCAAACGGTATCCGATGGTGCTTCGTTATCAGGTCAATCTGCCAGTTATGGGAGTGATGTTCTCTCCCCACTACGGACAATCTTATTACGAAATATTCTCTTTGGGAAATTCGAGTGGAGTAATAAAATATACCTCCCTGCACAATCAACCTTCGTTGCGACAGATGCTCTCCGTCGACCTGCCGATAGGATATACCAAAATGCGCTTCAGCTACCTGGCTGATTTGCAGCAATCCAACGTTAACAATATCAAGACACATACCTACTCACACGTATTCATGGTAGGATTTGTGAAAGACCTATACCGTATCCGAAATAAAAAAGGAACTGCTCTTCCTTCATCGGTTAGAGCTTACTAAGAGAACAAAATTTAATGTTGAAACTTCAAGTGAGAGATCAATTAATGATGAGAAATAAGATTAGACAAATACTTTGGCTGCTCTGCTGCCTTCCGGTGCTGACTGGTTGCATTGGGGAAGATGACTACGCCAATGATCCCAGAGGTAATTTCGAACAACTATGGAAGATCATTGACGAACAGTATTGTTTCCTGGATACGAAAGGTATTGACTGGGATGCTGTTCATGACGAATACAGCAAACTGATTATTCCGTCGATGTCCAATGATGACCTGTTCGATATCCTAAGCCAAATGCTTTATATCTTGAAAGACGGGCATGTCAATCTATCTTCTGCCAGTCGTATTTCTTATTACGATGCATGGTATCAGGGCTACCCTTGGAATTATAGAGAAGATATTCTTTATAACTATTATCTGGGTAGTGCCAATTCAGGCTATCGCACATCCGCTGGTCTTAAATATAAAATATTCGACAATAACATAGGATACATACGTTATGAAAGTTTCAGTGCCGGAGTTGGAGATGGCAATTTGGATGAGGTCCTTTACTATTTACAAATCTGCAATGGATTAATTATCGATGTCCGTGATAACGGAGGAGGTAATCTGACCAATTCTTCACGCATAGCTGCCCGGTTCACTGATAAACTGGCATTAACAGGATATATCCAACATAAGACAGGTCCGGGACACAATGATTTCTCAGAGATGGAACCCATTTATTTAGAACCCTCCAACAGTATTCGTTGGCAAAAAAAGGTCGTGATACTAACCAATCGTCGATGTTATAGTGCCACAAATGATTTTGTTAACATAATGCGCAGCTTAAACAATGATAACGAAGATAAAAGAATCATCCAGCTGGGTGACCAGACTGGTGGTGGATCAGGACTACCATTTTCATCAGAATTACCCAATGGTTGGAGCGTCCGCTTCTCTGCCAGCCCCCACTTTGATAAGTATGGAAAGTCATTGGAGGATGGAATAAAACCTGATGTATATGTAAATATGGATAAGATTCTGGAAGAAGGGATAGAGCAGGGTGACATAGAATCACAAAAGAAAGATCCACTGATTGAAAAAGCATTCGAAATCTTAAGTGAATAACTTTATTGCCGAATTATTTGCCAAATCAGAAAATCTTCCTATCTTTGCACCGCTAAACAAAAAAGCTACACATGCGGCTGTGGCGTAATTGGTAGCCGCGCCAGACTTAGGATCTGGTGTCGTGAGACGTGTAGGTTCGAGTCCTATCAGCCGCACAAAAAATAAACTAGAAGCCTTCAAGATACTATCTTGGAGGCTTTTTAATTGGTTAGACATGAATAAACATCAACTTTGCTGCATCGGTCACATCACATTAGACAAAGTAGTCACTCCCCAAAACACTGTCTATATGCCAGGAGGAACGGCTTTTTATTGTTCACATGCCATCCGCCATTTTAACGACATCGATTACGCTTTAGTAACAGCAGTTGGTGCCACTGAAATGAACGTTGTGGAGCAACTACGTGAAATGGGTATTCATATAACCGCCTTGCCAAGCAAATATTCCGTATACTTTGAGAATATCTATGGCGCCAATCCGGACGACCGTACTCAACGTGTATTAGCGAAAGCCGATCCGTTCACTGCCGGTCAGCTGAAAGATATAGATGCGCAAATCTACCATCTCGGCTCTCTGCTGGCAGACGACTTCTCGTTGGAAGTAATCAAAGAACTATCTCAAAAAGGGTTGATTGCAGTAGACTCACAAGGCTATTTACGTGAAGTGCGTGACACTCACGTCTATCCGGTGGATTGGACAGATAAGCGGGAGGCTCTGCAATATATCCATTTCCTGAAAGTCAACGAGCACGAGATGGAAGTGCTGACAGGCCTTTCTGATCCGCATGAAGCTGCCCGCCAATTACATGAATGGGGCGTGAAAGAAGTGCTTGTCACCTTGGGAAGCATGGGATCACTTATTTTCGACGGAAAAGACTTCTATCGTATTCCGGCATATAAACCCAAAGAAGTGGTAGATGCAACAGGGTGTGGAGACACTTACACCAT
>OJMN01000726.1_pt1 | contig 20644 bp, 18 predicted proteins | sample 1597261 | NCBI WGS metagenome assembly OJMN01 (sample SAMEA2452130, study PRJEB22498) | human gut metagenome | biome: human feces; feature: human gut; material: feces | place: Australia | collected 2012 | reverse complement strand
GTTATTTTACCCGACAAATCGGCGGAGAAATGCTCGGCGTGAGAAGCGAAAAGGATATTTCTGATACAAGAGGTGCCTTGACATTTCATTCGGACAAGGGAAGAAATGCAGATGCTGCGAAGCCGAAAACAGTTGCGGAAACGGAAAAGCAGACGATAACCCTTCCCGACAAGCTTGAATTTCCACCGAAAACCCCGTTCCGCAAGCCCACTGTAACCGCCCGCTTCCGCTCGGCTTCACAGATCCCCGACAATTGTTCTCTCGATCACATTTATCTGCCCCTTTCTAAATATGAAAGCCTTGCCGACGGCGTAATCCTTCCTCCGGTCATTTTTGATGACGAGGCGTATGAGACGAAGAGAAAGCTTGAAAAAGCTGTTGAAAAAGGGGCGAAGCATATTATGCTCTGTAATATCGGACAGCTTGGACTTGCGAAACAATTCGGACTGATTCCTCACGGGGATTTCAGACTCAATGTCTTTAATTCTTTTTCGGCGGGCTATTACGCCGAAACCGAAAATTTTGATAGTCTTCTTCTGTCATGCGAGCTTACCCTGCCGCAGATCAGAGATATTCATTTTAAATCCGATACAAGAAAAGCGGTCGTTGTCTATGGACGTCTTCCGCTCATGCTTCTTGAAAAAACCGTGGGAAGAAATATGCTCCGCGATACCCGCGGCGCTGTCTTTCCTATTCTTCCGGAGGATAACAGAGATATTCTTTATAACAGCGTTCCTGTCTATATGGCAGATCAGCTTGACCGCCTGGATAAAGCAGGGGTTGAGGAACGCCACATGATCTTTTCCGACGAAAGCCGCGGCGATGTGATGAAGGTGCTTTACGCCTACTCTCACGGAATTATTCCCAAAGAGAACATCAGAAGAATCAAATAAAGAGGAAATTTTTCTGAAAGAAAGCACTAAATTATCTATATAGAAGATGCTTTGCCGTATGCAGTGGGAAAAGCACTGCATAAGAACAGGCGGCTTTATAACAAGCTGTTTCAGAGCGAAGGAATATCAGGTTTGGGTACTGCCTCAAATCTCTTTAGAATACTTTTTGAAAAATCATCCTAAAGCTTCGCAAAACTTTTAAAGAGGAATTTTTAAAGCAGCACCAAATAATGCACGGCTTGCACCTTGACGGCATGTATGTTTGCCTTTTTTGTCATCAGATGAGTCGCTCTTGCCTCCTCACTTGATATCGTCTGGCAAAAAATAGCACTGCGCATCTGTACCGTCAGAATCCGGCGACATTGCCTTAATAAAATCCGTTTTTCCGGTAGCTTTGCCAACGAAAAACACCTTTTCCATGAGCAAAGCGAGTCCGCGCGCCGAGGAGAGCGGAAAAAATCAAGGATTTTTTCCGTAGGAGATAAGCACGCATATCCCCGCCGCACGGTTCCGGGTTGTAAAACGCAGTTTTACAATTGTCTAATTTAAAGTTAAGCAAGGAGATTCGGCGATGACAAAACAAAAATTTCTTGAATACTGCCTCAATACATATGGTACATCGCCAGACTACCCGTTTAACGGAGATTTTGAAACGGCAGTGCTCAGGCACGGAGATAACCGCAAATGGTACGCTATCGTGATGAAGGTATCACGGCACAAGTTTGTATTTGACAGCGACGAGATGATCGACATTGTAAATTTGAAGCTGCCAACCGAGATGTTTGGTTCCTTTGGCGCGACTGACGGTATATATCCTGCCTATCACATGAACAAACTCCATTGGATCTCGGTCCTTCTTCCCGATGCACCGGACGATGTGGTACAATTTCTCTTGAACGTGAGTTTTGAGACAACGAAGAACAAAAAGAAACGTCAAAAGAATATTTGAACAGTAAAGGGATGGCTTACGCCATCCCAGACCACTGAAAAAGGGGCTGTCTCATAGCATTAACAAATTGTGAACGCCATGTGCAATCCTAACAAAAAAATCAAGGGTATTTAAAGGATGCCCTTGATTTTTTTGTTACTTTTATATACGGTTCTTTCTCAAAAATGCAATTTGAGACAGCCCCTTTATCAGTGGTCTGAGTTATATTATGCTTGCTTTTTTAGATGTGTGTCGGCTTGTGAGGAAGTCCTCCGTCACTCGTGAAGAGTTCCTTCCAAGCGGTTGCACAGTGAAACGAGCTTGGTAAGAGTCTGTTGTCGTCCGTAACGTCATGGACGAAGACTGTGATTGTAGCAATTCCATTCTCATCGGTATCTGCATAAGCAACAATGCCGTAAGAGATTCGGGAATCTGTTCCCAAGAAACAGTTTTCCTCAGTAACTCCATATGTAATATTCATCTACCGGTTGCAAAACCTCATCAACGCATTTCGCTATACAATTCAAGAAAATACTTAAATCATCTTGCATTTTTCAAAGCAAGGTTTCCGCAAGTGCTGAGCACAAACGGTCACTCCTGTCTCAATGTCCAAATAGAAGTTTGTAGAGAAGGAAAAATCCGTTTCCCTCCCACAACATCCCTCTTAATCCGATCTCTGCGCTCTCCGCAGAACAGATACAAACTCTTGTTGAACGGATCAAGGGAATCATTCCTTGTACCACGGCAACTAACCATTTCATGCCTTTTTACAGATCGCTATAGCCTGTAATGAGAGATAAATGATATATTTAATAACGTCATTTTCTTTAACATACCGGCTTATTTTCATCCATCGAGCCGCTGATTTTGTAACTTTTTCTGCACAAAACCGTTAGGGTTATTGACTTTTGAAGAGAATAGGTGTATACTAAAGCATCGAGTTAGCTGGCGCTAACATGGCGCCGGCCATTTGTAATTTCAACAGTTAGCAAAAGCTAATTCTATTTAGAGAGGATGATAATGAGGATTATATTATCGATGGCATACTGATACTCGTTTTACTGCTTGCGATATGGTATATTGTAAAAAAGAGCATAGTAAGCTGCTGCGGACAGCGGCACATACATAACAAAGCTCAGAAAGCTGAAAACTGCGGTCTGCAAAAAGAACGATTAGGTTGAGAGTATGCACTGTTAGAACTGTGTAAACAGTGTGATGAAATCGGTGCAGGAATTGGGCGATACATCTTGCTATTGTAAACCTGAAAAAAGAAATCTTAACAGTTTTCATGGAGAAAGAGATAGATGATACCGTAATTATTGTCGCTGTTGAAAAACGTGGGGATTCCATAAAAGCGATATAGGAGAAAAAACAATGAGGATTGTAAGGTTTGAGAATGTAACAAGAATATATACATCCGGCGATCATGAGCTTCATGCATTGGACAGCGTGGATATAGAATGGGATAAGGGGAAATCTGTGGTCATTCTCGATCCATACGAGGCAGGTAAATCTACGCTTCTGAATATGTTGGGCGGTTTTGACAGTTCTACAAGCGGAAAAATTACCATGAACAGCAAAGATATATCCATATTCAATAATAACAAGCTTGCAGATTGCCATGCGTCAACCATCGGCTTTGTGTTCCAATTCTATAACCTTATTCCTGCGCTGACGGTCTATGAGAATGTAACGCTTGTCAAAGAAATCGCGGGCAATTCAATGGATGGCAAGCAGATTTTGGCTGAAGTGGGACTTGCGGATCATCTGAAAAACTTCCCCTCGGAGTTTTCGCGTGGCGAGCAGCAGAGGGTATTGATTGCCCGTGCACTTGCAAAGAACCCGAAAATCCTGCTTTGTGATGGGACGACCGGTGCACTTGATTCTGAAATGAGCGTAATGAGTGAGGCGGAGGAAGGCAAAACAATGAGGTCGATTTTGCCGGTACCGTTTCTTCCCATTGCCGTACTGACGATGGTAACAACGATGTACCGTATTTCCTCCAGTAAAAAGATGCAGACCGGCACACTGATGGTTCTTAGTTTCCGTGATAAACAGATCAGTAAACTACTGATAACACAGAATATATGGCTCACCTTTATCGGTGCGACATTGGATTTACCTGGAGATGTGGGTGTTATATATATCCTCACAAAAGCCCTTGTCAGCGAATACGAATTGAGTCTTTCACTCGGTCCCGTGACATATATCGTCAGCATCGCCTTGACATTCGATATATCCCTGTTTGTCGGATTTATGCTGTCGCATAAGAAAAGAAAATTGATATGGTAAAAGCTCTGAAGGAAGCAGAATAAATGATAGATAAAAACCTTCTCCACCTGCTGGGTGGAAATAAAAAGTACATATTCATTGCCGTTGCCCTGATGGTAGTAGGGCTGTTTGCTAATGTGGGCATCACCGCTTGTATTTGTTGGGCAATCAACCATGCAATCCGTTATGATGAATACAGCGGCGGTGTGGTGATCTTCCTCTGGCCTGCCATCGGTGCAACTATGGGAATAATAATCCGCTATATTTGCTCCCGCCTTGTGGGAAATGTAAAGGATACTCTTGGCAGAAAAGCAAAGAAAAATCTACGTGAGCAAATGTATAGCAAGATCGTAAAGCTGGGCGTCCGTTCCACTGACGGCATGAGCATGGCAGGGCTTACTCAGGTATCCATGGAAGGCGTGGAGCAACTCGACCTCTATTATTCCTCCTATATTCCCCAATTTTTCTACGCAATGCTGGCTCCCTTCATTCTGTTTTTTATCACTGTGTGGATTGAATGGCGCGTGGCGGTAATTTTGCTTTGCTGTGTGCCGCTGATCCCCGTATCCATCGTGGCAGTTTCCAAGTACGCCAAGAAGATCTTTGCAAAGTATTGGGGGAAGTACACCTCTATGGGTGATGCCTTCCTTGACAGCGTGCAGGGACTCAAGGAATTGAAAATCCTTAAGGCAGACGAAGCACAGCACCAAAAGATGAACGCCAGCGCCGAGGAATTCCGTAAAATCACCATGAAAGTCCTTGTAATGCAGTTAGCAAGCACCACTATCATGGATTTGGTGGCATACGGCGGCGCAGGACTTGGTATTGCTATGGCAATTCTATCGGTCATTAAGTGGGAACTCGCTCCCGTGGCGGCATTGTTCCTCATTTTGGTGGCAGTTGACTTTTTCCTGCCTCTGCGAGCTTTCGGTTCTGCCTTCCATGTGGCGATGAATGGAGCCAGTGCGGGAAAAAAGATTTTGAACTTGCTGGAAACGTCCGATCCTATCTGGGGAACGGAAAAAGCAACCGGCAACGAAATCAAGCTTGATAATATCACCTTCTCCTATGACGGCAAGCGGGATGTGCTGAAAAACATCTCCATGCGCTTCCCCGAAACCGGCATGACCTCCATCGTGGGCGAATCTGGCTGTGGCAAATCCACGGTAGTCAATATGCTCTTAGGAGCGTACCGTCCACAAAGAGGAAGTGTTACCGTCGGCGGCAAACCCCTTGAAAGCCTTACCCGTGAGAGTTATTATTCACGCCTCGCTGTGGTCAGCTACAACACTTACATTTTCAGCACCACCGTTCGGGAGAATTTTCGCCTTGCCAAAGTGTCTGTGACTGATGAAGAAATGTTGTCGGCACTTCAAAAAGTCAACCTTGCGGAATTCATTCGGGAAAATGGCGGTCTGGACAAAGTGATTTCCGAAGATGCCGCCAATATTTCCGGCGGTCAGAAACAAAGATTGGCTCTCGCCGTTGCCCTTGTGGCAGAGAAATCTATTTATGTATTTGACGAAGCTACCAGCAACATCGACATCGAAAGCGAAGCCATTATTATGGCGAACATCAAGGCGCTTTCCAAAATCAAGAGTGTCATCGTTATTTCCCATCGTCTTGCCAACGTGGTACCGTCTGATAACATTTATTATATAGAATCCGGCGTTCTGATGGAGCAAGGAAATCACGAGAAACTGATGAAGCTCGACGGCGGTTACGCAAAGCTCTTTACCGCCCAAAAGGAATTAGAAATGGGCTATACGCAGGAGGTGGCGGAATGAAAAAACAACAGCAGCTCCGCCGCAGTGGAGCAAAAATCATGGCGAGCCTGATTCTTTTGCTTGGTAGCCTTTCTTACATTATGATTTTAGCCGTCCTCAACGGCTCTCTCGGTTTTGTTTCGGCCATGGGCGTGACGGTGTTCGGTGCGCTGGGCGTGGCAAAGGTACTTGGGGAAAGCGTGGCTCTGTCCTACGGCTTGATTATCGCGCTTGCTATCGGATGCGGCGTACTGCGGGGAATCCTCCGCTATTTTGAGCAGTACAGCAATCACTATATCGCGTTCAAGCTGCTTGCGGTCATCCGTTATAAGATCTTTGCCGCCCTGCGCCGTCTTTGCCCTGCCAAGCTGGAGAGCAAGGAAAAAGGCAGTATCATCGCCATGCTCACCTCGGACATTGAAACGTTGGAAGTATTTTACGCGCACACCATTTCACCTATCTGTATTGCAATATTAGTGTCGGCAGCGGTACTAAGCTTCGTAGGTTCCATGTCGAGTTGGTATCTGTCCTTAGTGGCACTAATCGCTTATTTGATAATCGGGATTATCGTACCGATGATTTCTTCCAAAACGCTGAAAGCATCGGGCGTTCGTTATCGGGCGGAACTTGCGTCCTTTAACTCCTATTTCCTTGACAGCATCAAGGGCGTAAAGGACATCGTTCTTAACAATGCAGGCGATCAGAGAAAGCAGGAGGTCAACGCCCGCTCCGATATGCTGCTCCGGGAAACCAAACAGATGAAGCACGATACTACCAAAGCGGCGGCGTTTACCGAGCTTGCGGTATCGCTGTCCATTATCGCAACCCTTATTGTCGGCATTGTGCTCGTTGCCAACAATATAATGACCGTAGGCCATATGATCGTTGGCGTGGTAACAGTGTTTTCGTCTTTCGGCCCGGTCATCGCGATTTCTGCCCTACCCGGCAATCTGACACAAACCTTTGCATCTGGCGACCGCGTGTTGAATCTGCTTGCGGAACAGCCATTAGTAGAACCCGTAGAAAATGGAAAAACCTTTAAATTTGAAAAGCTAAATGTTGAGGGTTTATCTTTCTCTTATGATGGCGATACCGAAATCCTCCGTGACATCAAAATGCACGCCGAAAAGGGAGAAATCATCGGTATTGTGGGTGAATCCGGCTGCGGCAAATCCACTTTCTTAAAGCTGCTGCTCCGTTTCTGGCAGAAGGACGACGGCAGTATTGCCTACAACGGTATCGACATTGACAGCATCGACGGTGATAATCTGTTGGATAATGTCACGATGGTCAGCCAAACCACCTATCTCTTTGATGAAACCATCGTGGATAATCTCCGCATTGCCAAGCCGGATGCAACACAGAAAGAAATGGAAAATGCCTGCAAAATGGCATCTATACACGATTTCATTATGACACTGCCAGACGGCTACAATACCCATGTGGGTGCGCTGGGGGATAATCTCTCTGCAGGCGAAAAGCAGAGAATCGGTCTTGCAAGAGCGTTTCTCAAAGGCTCGCAGTTTATCCTTCTTGATGAACCCACCAGCAACGTAGACAGCATCAATGAAGGTATTATCTTGAAAGCTCTCAAAGAACAGAAACAAAAAAAGAGCATCATTCTCGTATCCCACCGGGAATCCACCATGGCAATAGCTGACCGTATCTATCGTGTAGAAAACGGTAAAATGATCTAAATAAATTGGCTGCACATATTGGGCAGCCATACTAAAGCACGCAAGTTAGCAACCGCTAACAGGAGGTAATATGCCAAAAACCATACAAAACAAACGGCAGCGGGAGAAAGAAGTGGTTTCCTTGATGATCTCGCTCTACTGCCGTAAAAATCACAGCAGAAAGGAACTCTGCCCGGAATGCGCCGCTCTGCAGGACTATGCCATGCTCCGTAGCGACAAATGCCCCTTTATAGAATCAAAAACCTTTTGCTCTAACTGTAAGGTGCATTGTTATAAAGCGGATATGAAAGAAAAAATTCGCACCGTCATGCGCTTTTCTGGACCAAGAATGATTCTGTACCATCCCATTCTGGCCATCCGCCATGTAATTGAAAGTAAAAAAGAGAAGAACAAAATGGAGAAAAAACAATGAGCTTGAAAAAAATATTCTGGATTATCCTCGGCTGTATCGGCGTAGGGTTGGGTGCAATCGGTGCAATAGTGCCTATGCTGCCAGCATTCCCGTTTCTGATGCTCGCGGCATTTTCCTTTGCCAAAAGCTCGGAGAAATTACATACGTGGTTCATAAACACCAAGCTCTATAAAGACAATTTAGAGGACTATGTGGCAGGTCGTGGTATGACATGGAAAACCAAGATTCGCATTATAATCACCGTAACGCTACTGATGAGCATCGGTTTTACCATAATGGCATTGAAGGATGTTTGGATCGGCTGCGCTGTGCTGGGCTGCGTGTGGGCGTTCCATATTATCTACTTTATTTGGGGCGTTAAGACCTTGAAGAACGAAAACAAAAAATGAGAACCGCAGAAGAATATAAGAATCTGCCATCAAGAATTTACGGAAGCGTCACGACGGCATAATTCCAACCATGCCGAAATCTATAAAGTATGTAAGGACGATTTTCCTCCGATTATAGAGGAAGTTCGCAAGGAAAAGTTTAAAACCCTGCTGACGCAGGAATACCCCAATAAATATTTGTGGGATTGGGCTTAACACCGAAGATACTTCACAAGGCGCAGGAAAAATATACCAAATACGAAACTGATGGTCGGTGACTGCGAAAATGCAGGCTTTACCATCGAAAAGCTGGAAGCCGATAAGGAGCATCGGCTGCATTTGATAGCGAGAAAACCTATCCGGTAATAAAAAACCAGAAATATTCTATACAAGCGATATTAAAACATTGATGAAAGGCTCCGACAGGAAACAGAAAAGCAAATGGAAATTATAGTTGGAATCGGCATAGCGTTGTTGTTTGTGTTTATCAGATACGTAGTCAAATACTTATGTAAGGAGCACATGAAGAAGGAACGAAATGAGAAGCGAAAAGATTAACCATTCAAGCGATGAAACGGCATACCGGCATTATGATGATAGCGGCGATGCAGAATTAACTGTGTGTCATGTCTTTGAGGGCGTGGATATTATCTTCAACTCAGTGCATATGGATGTATGCGATCTTGCTGCTGAAACAAGCGGCAGGCTCATTGAGATTCATCATTGTCGTGAAGGTCGGCTTGAGCATCAGCATCGAAATGAGCTGATTTATATGATGCCCGGCGATCTTTCCATATCCCGTCGGCAGGAATCGGAGGATATTTGTCACTTTCCGCTTCGTCATTATCACGGTATTACAATTGTAATTAACGAGGATACTGCTCCAAAGTGCTTTTCATGTCTTTTGAAGGACGTGAGTGTGAAACCGACAAAGATTGCGGATAAGCTTTGCGGTGAGGACGGATGTTTCGTTATTCGCAGCGAGGAATATATTGAGCATCTTTTCTCAGAATTGTATTCTGTTCCCGTCAAGTACAAGAAAGCATACTATAAGGTTAAAATTCTGGAATTGCTGTTGATGCTCAGTTGGATTAATCCGGAAGATAACGGATTAGTCTCTGTTGCACTGCCTAAAACGCAGGTTCAGCTTGCGAAAGACGCAGCGGAATATCTGTCTATGCATTTAGACGAACGTATCACACAAGAAAAGCTTGCGGGAATATTTCACGTTTCCCGTGCGCATCTGTGCAATATTTTCAAGGGCGTGTACGGCATTCCGATTTATAAATACATGCGCATTCAAAAGATTCAGGTGGCGGCATTACAATTGATTCATACTGACCGTGCCATCATTGATATTTCTATAGAGTGCGGCTATGACAATCCAAGCAAGTTTTCCTCAGCATTCAAAGAGATTATGGGTGAAACTCCCCTTGAATACCGTAAAGCGCACACAGCACCAACCGAATAATATTTTATGCTCCAATTTGCTATACAGTAGCAGAACGGAGCATTTTTGTAGCAGAACGGAGCGGAAACACCCCCAAAAATGCTGTAAACTATTATAGAACATAGGGCAGGCACATCTGTAGAAAGGAGATTGCAATGAGCGTTGTAATTGTCGGTGGAAACGAATGTATGGTTCGTGAATATATAAATCTCTGCAATAATTATAATTGCAGAGCAAAGGTATTCTGCAAAATGCGTGATGGTTTGAAGAATAAGGTAGGTTCTCCCGAGCTCATGATTCTGTTTACCAATACCACTTCACATAAGATGGTTAAACATGCGCTTAGTGAGGTAAAGGGGCGAGATGTTAAGGTAGAACGCTGTCACAGTAGTTCGCTATCTGCGCTTCGCAGCATTCTTGATAAACATATAACGGAGGCAACACTATGTTCGAGGAGTTGATAATCCGTCATTGTTCGCCTACTCTTGCAGGCCTTAAAACAGGTAATATGTTTCGCTGTTCCTACAGTTCACAATCGGTGCTTTTGGATGGAATCCGGAGATTGAACCGTAAACTCGCCTGTAAAGGACATCGTGTACTCCCGCTTCGTATTGACGATAGGACGGCATTGATTTATGTCTATCGGCCCTCAAAGCTGAAAGCAGATTTTGAACGTTGCGATGCAGTTTGTTTGCTGAAGCGATTTGGCTATACCTTCGAGCGCCCTGAGCGCTGTGTGGCAGAGCTTATCGTCCGTATGCGAGAACAGACCGAATTTCCTCATGAAGTCGGATTATTCCTTGGTTATCCGCCGGAAGATGTGCATGGATTTATAGAGAACAAAGCACAATACGCTAAATGTACGGGGACATGGAAAGTATACGGAGATCAAGAAAAGGCGCAAAAAACCTTTGCTCTTTATAAAAAATGTACTGACATATATTCTGCACAACACGCAAAAGGAAAGCCTATTGAACGGCTTACAATAGCCGGATGAAATATAAAACAAACCAAGAAAGGTTGGTAACAACAATGAGTAAAGTAGCAATAGTTTATTGGAGCGGTACAGGCAACACAGAAGCAATGGCACAAGCTGTTGCGGATGGTGCGAAAGAAAAAGGTGCTGAGGTTGCTCTATTGACAAGTGCTGAATTCTGTGCTTGTCACATGAATGATTATGATGCAATTGCGTTTGGCTGTCCATCCATGGGTGCGGAAGAACTTGAAGAAAGTGAATTTGCACCGATGTTCGATGGCTGTAAGGAGAATCTGTCCGGTAAGAAAATAGCGCTTTTTGGCTCTTACGGATGGGGTGACGGAGAATGGATGAGAGCTTGGGATGAGGAATGCAGATCTCTTGGTGCTATTATGGTATCTGATTATGTAATTTGTAACGAAACTCCCGATGATGATGGAATTGCCGCTTGTAAGGCTCTTGGTTTATCTCTTGCTTGATTTAACCGATGCGGACACATGCCATCAAACGGCATGTGTCTTACACTTATGCGAAAAGGAGTAGATACAAAATGCTAAAACAATTCCGTGCGTTTGTAATGACTCTGACAGTGCTCTGTTTTAGCATGGTGTCTGTGTCGGCAACAAGCGTTGAAGATAGTACAGAGAGTATTTGCCATGTGGAGGCCTCTTTGTCATGCTATATAAATGCAATGGGTGGTGTTGAATTCGGTGCGCCGTTATTACAATCTGCCACAGCGAAAATGAGCGAAGACGGTAGCGGAATGCTGACCATACGTCTTGGAAAAAGTCAGGTGGAAATATATTCTGTAGAATGCAACACATTTATCGATATAGCGCCCTCTATCAGCAGCGAAAATAATTCAATTACCAACGGTACTCTTGGATACTACACAGAAGACGGTGTGCTGGATACAGACAATATTTCGTATACGCTCAGCTCCGAGACTGCAAAAAATGCCCGCGATGAGGATGTTCATTATGTAGATTCTATCACTTTTCCCGTCAATAAGAACATTGAAACCTATTATCTGACACTATATATAAACAGCAACGTTATGGGTACGCAATTTACAAAAGACACTTATCCTGCAACGGTTACCGTTAATTGGGATTCGCTTTCCTCCAGCAGCAACAGTATCCCTATGACCTCGAAAAACCCGCAGGAAACAACAAATCCTTCCCTGACACCTGACAGTATGGATGGACTGAACATCTATCCGGCAGACGAAAAAACCGCTGCAGTGAATACGACACCGAGTTATACGGTGTACTTAAATGAGCAGCTTCTGTTAATTTTTATAGGTGCGGCGGTTGCTATAACAGTCATTGGTGTTGTAATCGTAGCATGGAGAGAAAAGAATGAAAAATAAGTTATTCGCTGTACTTTTATGTTGCCTTATGCTTGTTGCTGTTTTCGGTGGATGTGCTTCGTCCCCTCATAATGCGCCTCCAAAAAGCAATTCAGATGAAATGACGATTGTTTCAACTTCGGTAGCAATCTGCGAGATATTACACGAACTTGGATATAAAAACGTAATCGGAGTGCCGGAAACCTCCGGAAAACTTCCTGAGGAATATAAAGAGCTTCCGACAGTTGGCGCTCCTATGAATCCCGACCTTGAAATCATAAAAAAACTGAATCCCGATTTGGTTCTATCGCCCCAAACTTTAGAAGCAAGCCTTGCGGAAAGTTACAAAACGGCAGGCATCACCTCTGCTTTTCTGGATCTTTCCAGCGTAGAAGGAATGTATAAGGCGATTACCTCTCTTGGCGAACTGCTGAATTGCGAAGACCGTGCAAAGGCTTTGAATGAAGAATATGCAAGCTATATGAAGTCGTACAAAACGGCTGTAACAGGAGGAGAAAATGTTTTGCTCTTAATGGCATTCCCCGACGGATTTTATCTCGTGGCCACCGAAAACTCCTATGTAGGAAATCTTGTTAAATTGGCCGGCGGTAATAATGTTTACGGTTCAGATTACAAAGGCGATGAAAACGGATTTGTCAATATCAATCCCGAAGATATTGTAAGCAGAAATCCGAACCGGATTATGGTATTTGCCCACTACGCCGAAGCAGAGGCTTTCTCCTTTATGGAGAAAGAATTTAAGGAAGATGTTTCTTGGTGTTATTTTGATGCTATAAAAAACGGAAACATCACCTATCTTCCAAGCAAATATTTCGGTATGAGCGCAACACTATCGTGGACTGAATCCCTCGATTACCTCAAACCGATACTGAGCGGTGAGTAAAGTGAAAAAAATATCGACAAAAACCATAATCCTATTTTTAATAACTGCATTTCTTCTTTTGCTTTGCTTCTTTTGGGCAATAAATACAGGTGGACTTCATACTACCGTATCACAGCTTTTCAGAGGATTGTTTCTGGAATACGATGAAACCGTGGCGATCATTTTGCAGCTTCGTTTTCCAAGAATCATCGTAGCAATATTAGGCGGCGCTATAATGGCAATGTCGGGCGTTTTAATGCAGGCGGTCATGCGCAATCCTCTCGCAGATCCCGGAATTATTGGCGTTACGTCAGGTTCTGCGTTTGCGGCAGTGATTGTGTCTTCATTATTTCCTTCTTTTGCGGCACTGACACCTATCTTCTCTTTTGCCGGCGGTATAATTGCGTTTGCTGCTGTTTATTTTCTTGCTTGGAGCAAGGAAATCAGCCCGGCAAGACTGATTTTGACAGGTATCGCAATTGATACGTTTTTTACAGGTCTGTATCAAGCCTTTAACGCACTTACCGGTTCGACTTATACGGGCGCGGCAAGTATCATCAATGCAAATATTTCTCTAAAGGATTGGGAAGATGTACACATTCTTCTGATATATGCGATTATTTCATTCATTGCCTGTATGTTGCTTGCAAACCGCTGTAATCTACTTTCGTTTTCCGATAAAACCGTTATGAGCCTTGGTATCAGCGTTAACAAAACAAGGCTTATCGTGTCTGTTGTGTCAGTTTTAATGGCATCGGTATTCACAGCTATTATTGGTGCGGTCAGTTTTCTCGGTCTCATCGTTCCGCATATTGCAAGGTTACTTGTGGGAAGCGAACATAAGAGATTGCTGCCGTTTAGCGCACTTCTCGGAGCACTTGTATTTTTGTTTGCCGATACCTTTGGCAGAATGATCGCATATCCTTATGAAATCAGCGCGTCAATTATTATGGCGTTCATAGGTGGTCCGATGCTTATAATCCTTTTGAAAAGGAGCGGTGCGATCTATGGTAAGTAATGAATATTTGTCGGTACAAAACCTTTCCTTTTCCTATGATAAGAAAAGTCCTATATTGCAAAATGTCAATACTTCATTTTCCAAGGGAAAGATCACTGCACTGATTGGTGCAAACGGCTGCGGCAAATCAACCCTGTTAAATTTAATCGCAGGAATTATGAATGCTGACAGCGGAGTTATTCTTTTGGATGGGAAAAGCATAAACGATTATAAACGAAATGTTCTTGCCAAAAAAGTTGCGGTTGTTCATCAAAGCAATACTGCTCCGTCGGATATTACGGTAAGAAAGCTTGTGGAAGCCGGAAGAACACCGTATAAAACATTATTCGGGAAAAATAACGCCGAAGATGACGCGGCTGTAGATCAGGCACTATTAGATACGGAAACGAAACATCTTGCTGAGCGTACAATATCTTCCCTTTCGGGCGGACAGCTTCAAAGGGTCTGGCTGGCAATGGCATTAGCACAGGATACGAAGATATTATTACTCGATGAAATAACAACCTATCTTGATATTCATTATCAGCTTGAAATAATGCATTTGGTACGTAATTTAAACCGTAAAAAGGGTATCACTGTCATTATGGTGCTACATGATATCAATTTGGCATTGGAGTTTTGTAACGAAGCTGTAATCATGAAAGAAGGTAAAATCATTTCGCAGGGAACGGTTCGGCAGTCCGTTACGAAAGATGTATTAAACGAAGCGTTTTCGGTTTCTTCCGATATTATAACTACAGCAAACGGCAGACAGCATTGTGTATTCAGCCGTAAAGGAGAATTGTATGCGTGAGAACAAAGTGAACAAAAGAAAAACAGTCGGATATACGATGGTCGTTGCCGGCATTACCGCAGTCTTGTGTTTACTGCTGTTTTTATTCGTAGGATACAAATATTTTTTGAATCCCGACGTTCAATTCGAGAATGATCAGGCTTTTAATCCGCAGGTAACGCTGTCTAAAAAAATATCAATTCCCGGATTTGATACATGGACAATAGATGCGGGTAAAACAAAAGCAAGCACTCGTTTTTACAATCCCGAATCAAACACCTGTTATTTCGTAGTCAGCGTTATCTTAAATGATACGGGTGAAGTGATTTATAAATCGAAATACATAAAACCGGGTCAAGTCTTGTACGAAGTCGAACTGAAACGGGCTATGGAACACGGAACTTATGATGCAACCTTGCATTACGATACCTACTCTATTGCGGATAACTCACCGATGAACGGCGCTGATGTGCCGTTTCAATTGGTCGTTAACTAAACTGTCTCAAAGGGCGTTACGCCTTGAGAATAAAATTTTAATGGCGTAAAACGCCGAGAAAGGAGTACATAAAATGTACAAAATAAAAAGTTCCCCTATGGGGAAAATTCTGAGCTGGGTTCTTGCATTGGCTGTGATGATGTCAATGACTGCCGTAACAGTTTTCACGGCAACACCCACCGAAGCAGGTAATTACAATGTGGACGCAACACTTTCCTGCTATGTAAACGCTATGGGCGGCGTTGAATTTTCTGACGGCTACGGTCTTATGACCGGAACTACCGTTGAAATCGCAGAAGACGGAAACGCTAAAGCGACCATTAATCTCGGAACAACTTCAGGACTTTCCATTTATGGCGTTGCTTGCACTGCTTTTATTGGAACAGACGAAGCTCCCGGTGTTTATGTGAACAGTGCTGTTTCTAAAGAAGGCGTAGCTTACACCATCAGTACCGACACCGTTGCTAATGCAAGTGGTCAGGTCAATTATATCACTTCTATCACTCTTCCCGTTGATACTGCGGTAAGTGAGTACACAATGTGGCTCTATCTTGACAGCAATGTAATGGGTTGTCAGCTTGGCGATGGTTCAGGCACCGGTTCTTCCAACACTCCCGGCGTTGCAACCAAACATACTGCAAAACTGACAATCGATTGGAATTCTGCCCAAAAGATCGTTGAAGCAACCGAAAGTAAGAAACAGAGCGCAAATGTCGAATATACCGTTACCGGAGGTTACGAGGTTGAAATTCCTGCCACCATCACCGTAGATGCTACTACTAAAACAGGCTCCTATACTGTTACTGCTAAGAACTTCATTCTTGACGAAAATGCTTATGTTACCGTTACCGCCAGCGAAAGCGGCAAGCTTGTAAGCGGAAGCAATGAGCTTGCATTCACCAACGCCTTAGAAACCGGCAATCTCACAAAATCCGGAGATACTCTCGACGGTACTGTAACAGTTACCGACGATGCCGCTAACCCCGGAAAATACACCGGAACCATCGATTTTACAATCAATTATTACAAGGGCGAATAATTGTGTCGGGGCTACCGTTTGATATTCAAACGGTAGCCCTTGATTATGTATAGAAAAAGTCACAAATAAAAAACACATTTGTAATAAATTTTTTAGAGGCGCACATCTCCTTGTCAGAGGAAGTTCAGTTATCATGAGCGCCGTAGCAAACAAAAAGATAAATAACCTATGAATTAGGGTGATAGTGATTCATTTCACTATCACCTTAAAGTTTAGATGGCGTAAATTACTTGTTTTTGGAATAGTCCTTTCCTATATTACAGACGTATCATTGGAATAGAGTAAAGAGGAATATTTGCAATAAAATCAGGAGGAATGAAGTAATGCGTAAAAATAGCAGGTAACATTTGTATATGCCTGATTGGAAAGAACGAAAGAAACAACTTGACAATGAAGTTGTACAAGGATTGTAAGTAAGCTTTGAGGTGACGAAAAACAAACAAAAGCGAAACTGAATAAGTTAGAGGGATGGTTCTCACGGCCCATCCTTTTCTGTTGCTATAAGTCCATCTAATATTTTTGCCGCAAGCGGCACTTTTATCACATGAGCACACTCTTTTTCACCCTTTGTGTCGAAACGCATGAACAAAAGACGAAAGAAACACGAAATGTTTACGCAATCCTGTTGATTTTTGCGCAGAATTGTGATATACTAACATTGAGGTGATGATAATGACTTTGAAACAACTAAGAATATCCAAGGGACTCAGCCAAATCGAATGTGCTGATTATCTTGGTATGTCCGTGAGGAATTATCAGAATTACGAAAATGATGAACGCAAAATAAAAACCGCAAAATACAATGCTATCTACCAAAAGGTTGAGGCTTATGGACAGAAAGTGCCCACATCTGCTACCGTTTTGAGCATTGGCGGGTTTCACACCAATGTTGTCACCGGTGAAAGTATACAAGCACTTGTGCGCGGTGTCGCCAAATATCAAAAGAGAGATTGCTATGACCTCTTGCAAGAATTTATAAAGAGAGATATTGGCGGAAAAATTTGTATTCTTTACGGCTTACGTAGGACTGGTAAGACCACCCTACTATTCCCAATGATTAGTTCTCTTCCCGTGGAGCATACCGCTTATATCAAGATCAAGACCACCGACAATATGTCTATGCTGACAAAGGACCTTGATGTTTTGAGCAAGAACGGATACAAGTATGTGTTCATAGACGAAATCACCTTGATGGAGGATTTCATCAATACGGCGGCGGTTCTCTCCGATATATACGCCATGATGGGTATGAAAATCGTCGTTTCGGGTACGGACTCCCTCGGCTTTGCTATGGCAAACCGAGACGAGCTGTATGACAGAAGCATAACGATCCACACGTCCTTTATTCCTTTCCGGGAATATTCGCGATTGCTTGGTATTGATTCTGTGGATAGTTATATTGAATACGGCGGAACGCTCAAGATGGAGAATATGAGTTTTGATGACCCTGATTCCGCTTTCGATGACGTTTCCTTCCGCGACGATGAGAGCACGAGAAAATACATTGATACCGCAATCAGCCGTAATATTCAGCACACGCTGAAAAACGACAGCTACGGCGAGTATTTCAATCAGTTGCGCGAGCTTTACGACAAGGGTGAGTTGACCAATGTCATCAACCGAATCGTTGAAAGCATGAACCACCAATTCCTTTTGAGCGTGGTGCAAGAAGAATTCAAATCCCATGACCTTGGTTCGTCGAGACAGCTTCTTTTGAAAGAAGCACCTGCAGAGAGAGCGCACATTCTCTATGACATAGATACCAAAGCAATTGTTGACCGCCTGAAGGTATTGATCGAAGTGAAGGAAAGACGCGAGACCACGGTGGAAATCACGCAGGAGCATATTGAGAAGGTGAAAAAATATCTCTTTATGCTTGATTTGATTGTAAATTGTATCGAACGCCATGAGACGCGCGGACAGTCCGAACACACCGTATTCTTCCAGCCCGGTATGTGCTATTCCATAGCCAAAGCGCTTGTTTATTCTCTGAAGCAGGACGAATATTTCAAATCGGTATCGGAGCTTGATAAAGAATATATCGCAACGAAGATTCTTGACGATGTAAAAGGCAGAATGCTTGAGGATATTGTGTTGCTTGAGACATCCAAAGCCGCTCCTCGTAGCCAAGAGGTGTTCAAATTCAAGTTTGACGTTCGCGGCGAGTATGACATGGTGATCTATGATAAAGACACAAACACCTGCCGCATTTATGAAGTAAAGCACAGCGACAAAATCGTAGAGCAACAGGCAAGATTCTTGCGTATGGAAGAATTGAACGAGATTACCGAAAAGAGATTTGGCAAAATCACGGGCAAATACGTAATTTACAGCGGAGAAACAAAGGACGTGGATGGGGTTCAGTATGTGAACGCCACTGAATATTTGAAGAGCTTGTAAAAGCCCTCGAAGTTTATTCGCAAAATTTACAAGACCTATTGTGAAAAACAATGAGGAGGTCATCAACTATGGATGAAATAACAAAGAAAAACGCAATAGTTCGTGCGATGACGGAAATTGAGTGTTACCCCGTTATTCAAGATGAAGTTGCTACACAAGAATATACCAAGATTCCTCTTGGTCAACTATCTGCAATGGGAGCAACTTTTGCTTCGATTGCACCTGCGCTGAAGAATGTTTTTAACGGCGTTCAAAACTCAGGAGTAGGACAACAGTTATACAGTATGCGGATTCCAAATGGTTTACGGTTGGGAGAAAGTCTGCAAATTGCCAAAGATGGCGGTTTGCTTGGAAACGTTGTAGATGCAAGCGGAACGATTACGCAAAGAGCGCGTTTTGAGGCGGTTCAAGGAGCCGCCGGAACGGTTGCTCAAATTAACCCGGCTATTATGCTGATGGCGATAGCTATATCAACCATCACAAAAAAACTCGACCAAATTGAAGAAGCGCAAAAGGATATTATCGAGTTTTTACAATTGAAAGAGAAAGCTATGTTGAAAGGCAATATCGCTGTTCTGCAGGAAATACTTGACGAATACAAGTACAATTGGGACAACAAAAAATACAAAAACAATAAGCATATTCAAGTTCAAGAAATAAAGCGCGATGCGGAGCAAAGCATAATTTTCTGCCGCGAGCAAATTGAAAAGAAGGTTACTAAGAAAGGATTGTTGCATAGTGACCGAGATGTAAAATCCAAGATACAAAAAGTTCAGTACGAATTCAAGGATTACGAGCTTGCAATGTATATCTTCTCCTTCTCATCCTTCCTTGAAGTAATGCTACTTGAAAATTTTGATGCCGGATATTTGAATGCCGTAACAAGCAAAATTCAACTGTACGCAGGTCAGTATCACGATTTGCATGAAAAATGCTATCAGAGGATAGAAGGTGATTCAAAAACATCCATCGAAGCCTATACCTTAAAAGGTGTCGCAAGCTTGAATAGAGTACTTGGGAAAACAATTGCTAAAATTCCGAAAATAAGCGATGGTCAAGTAGACGAAAATCTTATTGAAGCCGGTGATAAGGTTCAAAATTATAGCGAAAAGCGCACAGAAAATACCATGGAACTTTTTGCGCACGAACATTGTGCTTGCGTTCGCCCGTTTGTTGATAACATCAATGCGGTGAACAAGATTTACAATGAGCCCGTAGAATTGCTTTTTGACAACGAAAATGTATATTTCAGTTTGTCAGAGGCGACACCCACTTGAGAAAGTGAATTTTCACTTTTTAGTGTGAAAATTGCCAAAAAGCGAAGAAAACACGAAATATTTGAAGGATTTGTAATAAAACCATCGGGCGAAATTAGCCCACTTAAAATCAAAGGCTCAAAATGAGCCTTTGATTTGTAAGTTGGTCTGGTTGAAAATCAACCGGACCACTTCGTGCCAATTTGGCACGAAGAAAGCATAATAATTCCCGCGAGGTTGTTCCCAAAAGGACAACCTCGTATTTTTTTGCAAAAAACCTATTGACAAAATCCGACTCGTATGGTATACTCTTATAAAAGAAGTTATAGTTCTTTTATTCTCGATTGAAATTTGCGGGGCGTTTATGAAGCGGATGAATGAAGAAAAACTGAATCAAATGGCGGAGTTCATTCACCGCTACATACGGGAGAACAACGGCGAGTCGCCCAAATTCAAGGACATCCTTGAGTACATGGAGATGAGCAATTCGGTTGGATATCGCTATCTGACCACCCTGCGCGACCGTGGCATTGTCAAATACAACGGTAAGGATACACTTTCCGTTAAAGGGCAAGAGTCGATGAAGACCGCCTTCCGCCGCGTTCCCATCGTTGGTTCGATTGTCTGCGGCTCTCCCGAGGACAACCGACAGGAGATACGAGGCTACG
>OJMN01000718.1_pt1 | contig 20784 bp, 20 predicted proteins | sample 1597261 | NCBI WGS metagenome assembly OJMN01 (sample SAMEA2452130, study PRJEB22498) | human gut metagenome | biome: human feces; feature: human gut; material: feces | place: Australia | collected 2012 | reverse complement strand
AAGCCATTTTTGTTACCTCCTTGAATATTTGTCCTCGTGGACACTACTAATTGAATGGAAGCTCCTCGTCGATTCCGTCCGGAATGTTCATGAAGCCATCCCCAGCAGCCTGGCTAGGTGCAGGTCTGTCTGCCGGTGCAAATCCGCCTGCATTTCCTGATGCGGCTGATTTAGACTCTGCAAACTCTGCATTCTCAACCACGACGTCAGTGGTGTATACCTTCTGTCCGTCCTTGTTTGTATAGCTGCCGGTCTGGATTCGGCCTTCAACAACAAATTTTGTTCCTTTACGGCCAAATCTCTCAAAAAATTCTGCTATCTTTCCAAAAGCTACGCAGTTGATGAAATCCGTTGACTGCTCCTCTGCATTCTTGCTGTATCGTCTGTCTACCGCAAGTGAAAATCTTGCTATTGCAAGTGAGTTGTCCCCCTGGGCATAGCGGATTTCTGCGTCTCTGGTTAATCTACCCATAAGTATTACTTTGTTCATAATACAATCTCCTATTTTCTTATACTATGCCTCGTCTTTTCTAACGCATAAGAAACGAAGAACATTGTCCATGATACGAACGTCCTGCTCGATTTCTGCTGGGACTGTTCCCTCAGCATCGAACTGGATGAAGTAATAAAAGGCCTCAGTCATGTGCTGAATCTCGTAAGCTAATCTCTTCTTACCAGCCTCCTCAACTTCTGTAACAGTACCGCCGGCACGTGTGATGTACTCTTTTGCCTTCTCGACTACTGCTGTTCTCGCATCATCCTCGATCTTTGCACTAACGACGAGTGCTAATTCATATTTGTTCATGCGAATGTTACCTCCTTTTGGTCTCTGGCTCATAAATCTGATTATGAGCAAGGAATTTTATATCACGAGTCTAGATAATAACATGAATCGTGGTACTTTTCAAGGGGTTTTTGCAATTTTTCTTTAATTTTTATCAGGTCGGGACATGCGCTGTTTCTATCTAACTAAGCCTGCTTCTTGGTGAGACCGCGGTCATTTTTCTCGACAAGCTTCCTTGGCACCATAACCTGGTGTCCGCAGCCCATGCATTTCAGACGGAAGTCTGCTCCGACACGCATGATTTCCCACTCGCTACAGCCGCACGGATGCGGTTTTTTCAGTTTTACGATATCTCCTACTGCGTATTTATCCATTCTATATTCCTCTTCTACCTATGCCTGCCATTTAATATGCTGTGTATTATCCTCTGTTTACACCTCTATCTGCTCAAATACAGAGCCCAGTCCCTGCTGTATCAGAAGGTCTGCTCTTGCGTCCATCGGTGTGGTGGACTTGTTGATAAGCACGAGCTTATTTCCATTGTAATAGTCTATGAGGCCTGCCGCCGGATATACCGCAAGTGATGTACCGCCTACTATGAGCACATCGGCATGACTGATGCAGTAGATTGCATCCTCAAGCGTTTTCTGATTTAAGCCCTCCTCGTACAATACGACATCCGGCTTTACCGGACCGCCGCACTTTGGACATTTTGGCACGTCTGTCGAGTTGAGGATTTCCTCTGCGCTTACAAACTGCAAGCACCTCTCACAGTAGTTTCTCAGCACACTGCCGTGCAGCTCCATTACATTTTTGCTGCCGGCCTTCTGATGCAGTCCATCTATGTTCTGCGTCACAACGCCCTTAAGTTTTCCGGCTTTTTCAAGCTCTGCCAGCTTATAATGCGTGATGTTCGGCTCTGCATCAAGGCAGAGCATCTTGTCACGGTAGAATCGGTAAAACTCCTGCGGATGCTTCCTGTAAAATGTATGGCTCAGGATGGTCTCGGGCGGATAATCATACTTCTGATTGTAAAGTCCGTCCACGCTTCTGAAATCAGGTATGCCGCTCTCGGTTGATACACCTGCTCCGCCGAAAAATACAATATTGTCCGAAGCCTTTATCCACTGCAAAAATGTTTCTACACTGCTGTCATTGTTACCCATATGTATCCATCCTTTCTTCTTTTCTTCTTTAAATTGCTGCCTATTATTTTTTGAGCCACACTTTTATAGCTTGCGCACCAGCTTGTCCACATCTGCATTCAGTCCAAGCACCATCACTGCATCGTCTGCCTTGAACACATAGTCCGGCAGCGGAAGCACGCGATTCTTTCCGGCTTCCTTTACTGTAACGATATTTACATTGTATTTCTGGCGCACATTATTTTCCTTGATACTCTTTCCTACCCAGCCTTCAGGTGGATTTATCTCGTAGATTGAGTAATCATCGTTTAATGCCACATAATCAAGCACATGGTTGGCGCTGTATTTCTTTGCCACTCTCTCTGCCATGTCGCGGTCAGGATAGATAACCTCATCCGCACCGTTTCGAAGCAGGAACTTGGCATGCACATCCCTGTTTGCCTTGCTGATGACGTATTTTCCGCCCATCTCCTTCACGAGACTTGTTATCTCAAGCGAGCTCTGGAAATTGGTGCCGATGCATACAAAAATCAAATCGAAATTGTTGATTCCGAGTGCTTTTACTACCTGTGGGTCAGTACAGTCACCTATCTGGACCTTGGTCACGTCATAGATTAAATCCCTGACCTTGGCCTCGTCCTTGTCCATCACCATAATGTCGTTTCCATTTTTTATCAAATCCGCACACAGATGGTGTCCGAATTTACCCATTCCAATAATTAAAATTGATTTCATTGCGTTTCTCCTTATCCTATGATAACTTTTTCCTCCGGAAGCTCTATATTGGCTTTATCCGGTCTATGCACAAACGAAAGCACAAAGGTCATGCTTCCGATTCTTCCACAATACATCATAATTATGATAATTATGCGTCCTACTGTATTTAAATCTCTTGTGATGCCTGTTGTCATGCCGACCGTACTGATTGCAGAGTATACCTCAAACAGTACATCGTCCATCTTCATATTGGATGTGGCAAGTATAGCTATCACCGCTGTAAGGCCAAGCACCAGATTGATGATAAGCACCATTCCGGCCTTTTTGATTACCTCACTGCTTATTTTCCTGCCAAACACATTGCAGCCGTTGCTTCCTCTCATATAAGAAACAATATAGATTATCATGACCGCCATGGTTGTGGTTTTGATTCCTCCGGCTGTCGAGCCCGGGCTTCCTCCTATGAACATCAGAATCATAGTAACAAGTTTACTGCCTTCCGTCAACGCTCCTGTATCGGTTGTATTAAATCCTGCCGTTCTGGCTGTCACCGAGTGAAATAAAGAACAGAGTATCTGTTCTTTCACAGGCATCCCTGCCAGTACATTATTTTTTTCCAGTATCAGGAATAAAACTGCTCCTCCTATAATCAGAAAACCTGTTGTTGATAATACAATCTTTGTATGCAGATGATATTTTTTCCATTGAAATTTTTTCACAGACAGATCATCCCACACTAAAAAACCGATTCCACCGATTATAATCAGCAGCATGATCACTGTATTTACCAGCCAGTCATCCGAATATCTGATCAGTGACTGATAGGCACCATTTTCTCCCATAAGGTCAAACCCGGCGTTGCAAAAGGCTGATATAGAATGAAAGATCCCGTACCAGATTCCTCTTCCTATTCCGAATTCCGGAATAAACCGGATCATCAGCAATACAGCTCCAATGCTTTCAAAAAAAAGTGTTCCTTTTATAATCTTCTTCGTAAGCTTTACAATTCCACCAATTTGAATACTATTGATACTCTCCTGCAAAATTCCACGGACTTTAAGCCCTATCTTTCTTCTTAACAGAATCGCCACACAGACACCAATTGTCATAAATCCCATACCGCCGATCTGGATCAGGATCAAAATGATAAGCTGTCCAAAAAAAGACCAGTGCAGATATGTATCCTGTACAACCAGCCCAGTCACACAGGATGCGGATGTCGAGGTAAATAATGCATCTGCAAAAGATGTCATATTTCCATCCCTTGATGAAACCGGAAGCATTAAGAGAATACTTCCCAAAAGGATCAACAACAAATACCCGACAACAATCATCTGTGTCTGTGTCATCTTTTTATATATTACTGTCATTTGTTTCGTTTCCTTTCTCCTCTATATCTTTCTTCCTCTCTCTCTTTTTTATCCTTCTTCAGAAAAATGTCGAGTTCACGCATCAGATGCAATCCGGCGATCAGCAGAAAGCTCAGGATCCCTGTAAATAAAATAATACTCTCAATCTCGAACATAACCTTTCCTTCCTCTCACTGTTTTTCCTCTCCTGTTTTGTAAATCAATGATAGTATTTTTAGTATAAAGATTGTATAAAGATTCCTGATTTTATGTAAATATTCCGTTATGATTTCCTGCTGAAAAATGGGATTAGGAATTTCATTAAATAGAAAGAATGTGCATCTCCGGCACGCAGTGCCTTTTGTTTCATAGGAAGTTCCTTCGGGATTTTCTATGAAGCAAAAAACGGGCACTTTGCAGTTCTTTCTGCAAAGCGTCCGCCTTTTTTACAAAATCTTTTTATTCAACTGCTGCTTCTTCCTCATCTGTTTCCGGAACATCATTATGAACGGCAGCCACACCTGCTACATCTGCTTCCGGATCTGTGATCAGTTTGACATCTTTATCCTTTGCGATGTCAAGGTCTTTGACTTTAATGGTTTCTCCAACCTTCAAATCTCCAACGTCAACAATTACTTTTTCAACAAGTGCAGATGGAAGTGCTTTGTATTCAATTTCATCAAGCAGTTCCTCTACAACACCTGTGACAACCTTTGACTGATTGTGGATCACAACTTCTGCTACGGAATGTACCATTTCTCCACTTACCAGTGCCTGAAAATCTATTTCAAGTACTTTTGAACCCATAGAATCATAATCGACTTCTTTTACCAGCACATCCATCTGCTCTCCGTCCAAATCCAACATGATCTGGCTTCCTTTGCCATTAGCTTTCAGGAACTTTTCCGCTTCTTTCTGTGTCATCTGTACCGGAATGGAGCCTTCAATCTCACGTCCGAATACATTGCCGGTTACATAACCTTCTCTTCTGAGTTTTTTGGCTTTTGTCTGCATGTTTCTTTTTTCAGCTTTTAAAGTATTCATTTATCTTTTCCTCCAATCACTGACTTCTGGTAAAGTACCTATTTCCTTGTTACAGCTGTATTATAGCACTCATGGATTATCAAGATTAACCAAAATCACATCTTTTTTGATCAATATTTTTGCTGTTTTTCAAACTTTTTTCTTTGTTTTGTGCAATTTTTTTATTTTTCATCTCTTATAGATTTCCATAATTTTTCATATTTTCAGCTTTTTATTGTTCCAGATATTCTTTGATCCTGTCGATATTATACAAAGGAATATTTGTCATCCATTCCTGTTCCCGGTAATCTGACATTGACGTTCTTACGGCATATTTAGGCTTATATTTTTCACAGAACGCTTTCAGGCTTTTTGCCCTCAAATTTTCCTCCGCTTTCACTTCCAACGGAATAATCGAAGTTCTTCCCTGCTCTTTGTACCTTATGAATCAGTCCACAGTCTAAAAGCCATTGTATTGCCAGCTCAAAATCTTTTGCCCTTGATCCTTTTCTCACCTGTCCATAGATATATTTTTTATTTTTCTTCGCCAGCTGCATCGGAATCGAATTCCATACAAGATTCAGTCTTGGAACCAATGAAGTCTCGGCGTGTTTTGAAAAATCCTGTTGATAATAATTCAACAGGTTCTTCTGTATCTCTCTGACCTGATTAAAATCCTTCGTTTCTACATACGTCTGTACTACTTCCGGCATGCCACCTACATAATAATATTCGCGTAATCGGTCTATATATTTAGATTTGAATGTTGTCACCATATCGGTATCCGTTCCCTGAAGAATATTTACGAAGCGTTCCTCTCCTAATGCGCACAAAAATTCCTGAAATGTCAATGGATAAAGATCCATAAACTCTACCTTTCCGACCGGAAAAGAAGTTCCTTTATGCAATGCCACACCCAAAAGAGAACCTGCTGCCACAATTGCATATTCACCTGCAAAATGCTATACTCGGATAAGAAATGTTAATGAAAAGAGGTTTGATTATGAGAGCATATGAACGACTTTTAAATTATGTAGTAGTCCGTACTCCAAGTGATGAACACAGTACGACTTCTCCTTCTTCCCAGTGTCAGTTCGACCTGGCACGTATTCTGGCAGATGAGATGACTGCCCTCGGGATTTCTGACGTAAGTCTGGATGAATTCTGCTATGTATATGGAAAGATTCCTGCCACACCGGGATATGAGAATAAACCATCTATCGGATTTATCGCACACATGGATATCGTTTCCGATTACTGTGACCATGACATCATCCCGGTCGTACACAAGAACTACGATGGCGGTGATCTGCCGCTTGGCACAAGTGGACGTACCCTTACCGTAAAAGTTTTCCCGCATCTTCCATCTCTTGCCGGACGCACCCTGATCACAACAGACGGTACAACTGTTCTTGGTGCCGATGATAAAGCCGGAGTTGCCGAGATCATGACCATGGCCGAAGCACTGATCAAAGAAAATATTCCTCATGGACCGATCTCAATCGCTTTTACACCAGATGAAGAAGTCGGTGGTGGAACTGATCATTTTAATGTGAAAAAATTTGGTGCACAGTTTGCCTACACTCTGGATGGCGATACCGAAGGCGAAATTCAGTATGAAAATTTCAATGCATGCAAGGCAGATTTTGAAATTACCGGCTTTGCTGTGCATCCGGGTTCCAGCAAGGATACGATGATCAATGCGTGCCTGGTTGCCGCTGAAATCAATAACATGCTTCCAGGACTTGAAATCCCGCGTGAAACGGAGGATTATGAAGGATTCTACCATCTGACCGGTATGAGTGGAGATGTGGCAAAAGCAGAGCTTCATTATATTGTAAGAGATCATGACAAGAATCTGTTTGAAGCCAGAAAAGAAACTCTTCGCCATATTGAGAAGAACCTCAATGAAAAATGGGGAGAAGGCACTGTGAAGCTTATGATTACTGACCAGTACCAGAATATGGCTGAGATTATTGCCGGATGCATGCATCTGATTGAGAATGCAAAGAAAGCCTGTGAAAATGCGGGTGTTGCACCGCTTGTGCTTCCGATCCGTGGCGGCACAGACGGATGCCAGCTCAGCTTTATGGGACTTCCTTGCCCGAACCTTGGAACAGGGGGACATGCATTCCATGGACCATATGAACACATCACGGCAGAAGGAATGGACAAGGCTGTGGATATCGCAGTTGAGCTTGTGAAATTGTATGCGGAGATGTAAAGGGTTGTATTTCGTCTTTAATCCTATTTAACAAGTAAACAAATATTTTAAGCAAAACCGGAGTTGCCGCATATCACTAAAATCCATGCGACAACTCCGGTTTCTTAAATTTGAAAATATTCTTTTATCTGTCCCAGTATAATTCCCATCAACTTTGTCCTTGCTTCTACACTCGCCCATGCTACATGTGGTGTAATCAGCAGTTTTTTGCTGTCTTTTATTTTTCGCAGCGGATTCGTCTCACTCATCGGCTCCTGACAAAGTACATCAAGTCCGGCTGCAGCTATCTCGTCATTTTCCAGTGCCTCATACAGATCCTGCTCGATTACGATCGGACCACGTCCGAGATTCAGGAAAATACAGGTTTTTTTCATTTTTGCAAATGCTGCTTTATCCATTAAGCCCTCTGTATGTTCATTTAACGGTGCATGAATGGATATAATGTCAGATTTTGCAAGCAATGTATCCAGATCTACCTGTTCGTAACCTTCCTGCGCCGAACGCCCTGATGCAGAGTAATAAATAATCTGTGCTCCAAATGCTTTTGCGATATCCGCAACTCTCCGTCCAATTGTTCCCAGACCTATGATCCCCCACGTTTTTCCACTGATCTCCGTAAAATGCTCTGCAAAATGCGTAAATATTGTATCATTGATGTAACGCTCTTCTTTTACATAATCATCGTAATAACGTATCTTTTCCAGCAGATAGAGAAGCATTGCAAAAGTGTGCTGTGCCACCGTTTCTGTCGAATAGCCAGCTACATTTCTCCATGCAACTCCTCTTTTTTCCAGATATTCTTTATCCAGATTGTTGGTCCCCGTTGCCGTCACACATACCAGCTTTAAATTCTCTGCTTTTCCAATCGTCTGTTCATTGACCTGTACTTTATTTAAAATAATCACATCTGCATCCTGAACTCTTTCCGGTACTTCTTCTGATGTAGAAAAATCGTATTTTACGACTTCACCTAACCTGTCAAATCCAGAAAGATCAATATCTTCTCCAATTGTTTTTACATCCAAAAAAACTATTTTCATAATCTGTTCCTCACTTTATCACTGTAATTTGCAACTTTTTCTGTTCATTATCATAACAAATTTATTTTACGAATACAACCTAAACAACCGTTGACATCCTTATCCTATGGCGCGTATACTAAAGAAATGAAGAGCATTTGCGATTATATCCAGATATAATTAGCAGGTGTTTTTTTTGGTCTTTCTGGCAAGCCTTTGCTTTTTATAAATCACATTCCATCAACATCAAGGAGGTTATTATCATGAATCAGAACAAAGCTTTGGAACTTACAAAAGATATCGCAACTGACATTATCGGAGGAATCCTGATCGCTGTCGGTGTCTATAATTTTGCTGCCGCCGCAAAATTTCCGATGGTAGGGGTAAACGGAATCGCCCTGATCTTTTACCAGTTGTTTGGACTGCCGATCGGTACTGTTGCCTTGATCCTTAACATCCCGATCGCCATCTGTTGTTTTCGGCTTCTGGGACGCAGATTTTTCCTGAATTCAGTCCGGACGATCATTATTACTTCCATAATCATGGACGTGATCGCACCGCTGTTCCCGGTTTATCAGGGTGACAGACTTCTTTCTGCCATCTGCTGCGGTGTCCTTTCCGGACTTGGTTATGCAATGATCTATATGCGTGATTCTTCAACCGGCGGCTCTGACTTTATCATGATGTCGATCAAAGCACTGAACCCTCACCTTTCCCTTGGAAATATTGCATTTGCACTGGATGCAGTAATTGTGATCCTCGGAACCGTAATTGTATCCCGTGACGTGGACAGTCTGATCTACGGTCTGATCGTCAGCTATCTGCTCTCTCTTGTTATGGATAAAGTTATGTACGGAATTGATGAAGGAAAGCTTGCCCTGATCGTAACCGATCCCGAGCACAGCACTGAAATCTGCTTCAAAATCGATGAAGTTCTCGGACGCGGCTCTACAATTTTAAATGGTATGGGAAGTTATTCCAAAGATGATAAGCACATCATAATGTGCGCCTGCAACAATAAGCAGATGTACGGAATCCGCAAGCTGATCAAAACGATTGATCCAAAATCCTTCCTTGTAATCATGGAATCGAATGATGTAGTGGGTGAAGGATTTAAAGATGAGTAAATTGCAGTCAGCTTTTTCAGACAGCTAAGCAAATCATCCGTATCACTTGTTGGACACTTTGCATCAAAAATAGAATTTCTGATAATAAAAACCGGAGGCTCATGTGTCTTTTTACACAAGCCTCCGGTTTTTCTATAATCTGCCAAGCCAATACTTCGCTTTTATACACACTCTGATTCCCTGTCCTTTTTTAAGTCCGGCTCTTCCTATGAATTCAGATCTTCTGTGATTGATTTAAGGTTCATGAAGTTTGTCAGATAATCTGCTGTACCAGTCTTCGCATCTGTTCCGGACATGTTAAATCCACCAAATGGATGCTGAAGTACAACTGCTGCTGTAGATTTTCTGTTAAAGTATAAGTTACCTACCTGGAATTCTACTTTTGCTCTCTGGATATTTTCACGTGTCTCACTGTATACAGATCCTGTCAGACCATATTCTGTCTGGTTTGCTACATCAAGTGCTTCATCAAAAGAATCTACTTTGATAACAGCAAGGACTGGTCCAAAGATTTCTTCATTGGCAATTCTTGCATCTCTCTTGATATCGCGGATTACAGTAGGATCAATATAATATCCTTCTGCGTCACTGTATGTACCACCGAATACAACATTTCCTTCTTTGCGTCCGATCTCGATGTAATTGGTAATGCTGTTATAAGCGCCCTGGTTAATAACCGGTCCCATCGCTGCATTGCTTTCGCCCGATCCCTGGTTCGCCTTCAGTTCTGCTGCGCATTTTACAACTTCATCTACAAACTCATCATATACATCTGCCAGAACAATTGCTCTTGAGCATGCAGAGCATTTCTGTCCCTGGAATGTAAATGCAGAGCTTGCAACTCCATTTGCTGCTTTCTTGATGTCTGCTGTTGAATCTACGATAATTGCATTCTTTCCACCCATCTCAGCCACAACACGTTTGATCCATCTCTGTCCGTCAGCGATCTTGGCTGCATGTTCATTGATTCTGCATCCAACTGCTTTTGATCCTGTGAAGTTTACAAATCTTGTAAGCGGATGTTCTACGATGAAGTCACCAATCTCTGATCCTGATCCAGGAATGTAACTTACTACGTCAGCCGGAATACCGGCTTTCTGGCAGAGTTCTACGAATTTGTATGCAACGATCGGAGCGTCTGAAGATGGTTTGCAGCAGATCGTGTTACCGGTAACAACTGCAGATACGATCATTCCACCAAACAGTGAGAGCGGGAAGTTCCATGGAGAAACAGCCACACCTACACCGAGCGGGATGTAAACGCATTTTGTAAGTTCATCTGTAGGAACCAGCTCTTTTCCTTTTTCCAGATTCTGGATATGCATTACATAAGAATTGATAAAGTCAAGCTGTTCGCAAAGTTCTCCGTCAGCTTCTCCCCAGTTCTTTCCACTTTCAAGGACGTTCCATGCATCCATGATGAAACGGTTCTCGATCAGAAGTGCTGCAAGTCTTCTTAATACACGTACTCTTTCTTCTACAGATGTCAGGCTCCATTTTTTGAATGCTTCGTAAGATGCCTTGATTGCCTCATCAGCCTGTTCTTTGCTGCATGAGCATGCATATCCGAGTACTTCCTTTGTAGCCGGTGATACAGAAGCGATCTTCTTTTCTGTCTCAACTTTTTTTCCACCGATGATCAGCGGGTAAACAGCACCTGCTTCTGCATGAGCCTGTTTGAATGCTTCTTCTATTTTCTTTTTATTTTCTTCCAATGTGAAATCAACTTCTACTGCGTTTTTAAATCCTGTAAGCATGTACTTATGTCCTCCTTGAACTATGGTCTATAAATTGTTTATTATTGTAACAGCAAATTTTCTCCACGTCAATATGTTAAAGTAAAAAAATGTATTTTCGTATACAATTATACCGTTTATATTTTAACAAATAACTTGCATATTTTCGTTCTATTGACATTTTATCTCAATGGATATAAGATATTATCTAAATTGTTCTTTTTAGAACATTTTTATAAAAAAAACGGAGGTGTATAGATGAACATTACAGACCTACTTGTATTAATGCAGCGAATTGGGAAAATGCATGAACAGATGTTGAAAGAATTATGCCGCCAGTATGATCTCTCGCTGATCGAGGCTAAGATCATTGCTTTCTTACATAATAACCCCACAAAAGATACCGCAGGTGATATCGTCGAGCTACGGATGCTCTCGAAAGGGAATGTATCCCAGGCAGTTGATCTTTTATGTCAGAAGGGACTTCTTTCAAAAACAGCAGACCAGACGGATCGCAGGAAAACGCATCTTTCCCTGCTGCCATCATGCGAAAATGTTACCGGAGCAATCGACACGTTCCAGTCTGCTTTTTACCACAATCTGTTTGACGGATTTTCATTAGAAGAATTCCAGATGTTCGCCTCGCTGAATGAACGTCTGGCATCCAACGTAGCAACTATTTATCACAAAGGAGATTATTAGACATGAACAAAGACAAAGATTTTCTGGGTACTGAACCCGTCGGAAAGCTGATGTTCCGGCTGGCACTTCCGACGATCACCGCACAGCTCATCAATATGCTGTACAACATTATTGACCGTATTTACATTGGACACATTCCTGGTAATGGGGCACTTGCCCTTACCGGAGTCGGTGTATGTATGCCACTGATTATGATCATTTCCGCTTTTGCCGCACTAGTTGGAGGCGGTGGTGCACCGCATGCTTCGATTGCAATGGGAAAAAATGATCTTAATACTGCAGAACATATTCTGGGTAACTGTTTTTTCCTGCAGATTCTGATTTCTATAATCCTGACAGTCATCCTGCTGTTTGGTAACCGTACTTTTCTTCTTGCCTTCGGTGCCAGTGAAAATACAATTGAATACGCTGTAAATTATATGAACATTTACGCTGTCGGCACTATTTTCGTCCAGCTTACCCTTGGCATGAATATGTTTATCACCACACAGGGCTTTGCCAAAACAGGTATGCTCTCTGTTCTGATCGGAGCAGTGATGAACATTGTTCTGGATCCACTGTTTATCTTTGCATTCCATCTGGGTGTCAGAGGTGCTGCGCTTGCCACAATTCTGTCACAGGCAGTCTCCTGCATCTGGGTTCTTTCTTTCCTTTGCGGAAAAAAGACGATCCTGCACATCCGGAAAAAGAATCTCATCCTGAAACCGGAGATTATTCTTCCTTGTGTCGCTCTCGGACTTGCCACATTTATCATGCAGGCTAGTGAGAGTATCATCTCTGTATGTTTCAACTCTTCTCTGCTGAAATACGGAGGAGATATCGCAGTTGGTGCCATGACGATCCTTACCAGTGTCATGCAGTTCGCAATGCTGCCACTGCAGGGTCTTGGACAGGGTGCACAACCAGTCCTGAGCTATAATTACGGTGCAAAAAACAGAGATCGTGTAAAAAAAGCTTTCAGGCTTCTTTTAACAGCAAGCCTCTGTTATTCCACAATTCTGTGGGCATTTATTATGCTCTTCCCTCAGGTGTTTGCAGAAATGTTTACTTCCGATTCTGCACTGCTTGGTTTTACTAAATCAGCACTCCGGATTTACTGTGCCTGCCTGCTGCTTTTCGGAATCCAGATCGCATGCCAGATGGCATTTACATCATTCGGAAAAGCAAAGGCTTCGATTGCTGTCGCTGTTACACGTAAATTTATCCTGTTGCTGCCACTGATCTATCTGCTGCCGCATATTCTGACCGGGAACAAGACCAATGCAGTGTATATGGCTGAACCGATTGCAGACTTCCTGGCTGTATCCTTCACGACGGTTTTGTTTACGTTTCAGTTTAGGAAAGTGTTGAAAGAACTTGAGGGGTAGTCGCAAGAGGGCATAAAAAATAATCCCTGGCAGCTGCTAAGTTGCACGAACCATTCCAACGAGCCTTTCAAAGCATCAATTGTGTCAGCAATGGCTTCCACAATTGATTAAGTCTCGTTTCCATCGTGCAAAGACGCATCTACCAGGGATTATTTTTTATTTACGTTGTTGACTGAGTTTTACTTCTTTGACTGGGTGTTGAACTGGAGCCGTAAATCATTGTTTTATATTTTCAAATGGATTTACACTTTACCTCAATTAGGCTTCCTGACCATCAGCGATTTTGGATGTTTCTTTTTCTGGGAATAATAATGTGAAAATCTTTCTTACCAGTGGACCGGCGAAGCAGAGCTGCCAGAAGAATGCCATCGGGAAGTTGATTGCTGTGGTCTGGAACCAGACGGATATGAACTGGGTTCCCGCATTCTTGAAGAGCAGGGTTGCTGCAAGGCTCATAAGTGGACACATTCCGATGATGGATACTACGGAAATGGCGATCACCAGGTGAAAGTTATTATCTCTTTCCAGATTAACAATGGAAAATGCTTTTTTCTTTGCAAATGGTCCGATCAGGAAAAAATCAAGGATGAATGCAATTGGTCCCATAATGACCAGCTCGTGGAATGCATTTAAAAATACCTGGTTGTTCATTCCTCCTACGTTGAGAGCAATGTTGTAACAGATCATGGTATAAACCATCACGAACACCATGATAATTGTGAAAATAACGTCTTGAAATTTGTTTTTTGGCATAAAAATATCCTCCTTCATAATAAGCGTAACAGAAAATGTGTTGTTCGTTCATCATTCCGGAGGAATGTATCGTTTCCAATATAACCGAGATTCTATTCTTTTTTCTATATGGCATATGCCAGACAACGCCATATCAGCAAGGTTTATAATACCTCAACTCTTTAAAAACAGTCAAGTATTTTTTCAGATACATTGAATCATTTTTATCTCTTTTTTCCAAATAAAGAACTCCATACCGTCAGGACCGCTCCTGCAAAAAGAGCCAGATCCGAGAGATTAAAAGTGATATCCGAGAGTTTCCTGTTCTTTGTTTTCAGAGACAGATAATCGACCACATAACCTCTTTTGAAACGGTCATAAGTATTACCAACTGCTCCGCCCAGCATCAGCGATGTTCCAAGCTTTGCCAGTTTGCGTCCTGGTTCTTTCCAAAGAAGGTGCTCCCAGAAAAACAGGATTCCAAGTGCTGCCGCCGACATGCCCTTTACCAGCTTTGGTCTGGAATCCAAATGATTCATCATCAGACCTTTGTTGTGGACTTTGCGGTAGATTCCTTTTCCCTTCCAAATCCGGCGTTCTTCCCCGTCTCTTACATTTTCTTCAGTATATTTTTTAATTCCAAGATCGCACCCGGCAACAAAAGCTCCGGTTAAAATGCTCAGGATTTCCATAATTATTCTCCTTTGATGCGCGCGATTTCCTGCTCGCATACCTCTGTCTGTTCTTCACGCTTTTCGATTGCTTCGCAGAGTGCGATAAAATCGGTATCTACCACTTCCCCCTGTTTGAAACGCTCATATACCAATCGTCCGATCTCTGTCATATCCCGCTCGCTGTCTCGCTTCAGACCATAGATCTCATTTTTCTTTTTCTGGATATCGATCGTATCTCCTGCCTTCTTTCCAAGATCATCCACGGTATCTGAAATCCGCTTTCCTATTGTATCAAAAAAATCACTCATTTACTTTTTCCCCTTTCGTATCTGCGTATTTTTCAGAACCGCCTGATCTGCTCAAAAGTACGGTAAAGGTTCAATGCTCCATATCCCCATTCCTGGTTCGGATAATTCATGTCTGTCTTCCGTGAAGCTCCCAATATCAGCAGATTCTTCATCTGTGATGCATCCAGATTCACTCCATGCCTATCCAGCCACTCCATAAAAAGTGCCAGTGCTCCGGAAGTGATCCCAACTGCTATACTGGAACCAGATCTTGCAACAAACTGCCCCCTTAAATTGATCCCTGTCACATTGATCCCCGGCGCAGCAAAATCCGGTTTGATTCTGTTATCTCTAGTATAACCTCTTCCCGAACTGACTGCAATGCTATTTTCCTTTCCATTATAGTACGCTGCACAGACCACCGCCCCGGTATCCCCTGGTTCCATCACCGTATATTCCGGATTTGCACGGATAAAATAGACATTTCCCGTCAGAAACTCTTCCATTGGAAGCCAGATATGAAAGATTCCATTCCCCAGCTCCAGTGTTTCCGGTATAATCTTCCAGATTCCGCTTCCCGGTCTTTCAAACTGAAAAAATGCCAGCTGCGCCCCGGTCGTCTCTACCAGAACCCGGTAATTAAATATTACCCTGGTCTGCTCGAATACAAACACATACTCTCCTATTCCCCGTTTGAGCGAGATCGGTCCTACTGTCTGTCCTGTTGGAGATGCGATAGAAAGAGCCAGAAGATTCGGAAGTTCTGTCCATAGTTCCATCACAAAACCTCTGGTATTATTCCCTACATTAATCTCGACCGGCAGATTATTTTCCTGTTCCAGAATTCCCAGATAATGATGCCTTTTATCTGCCTCGTTGCCACTTCCGGTCACAATCCCGATTCCTTCGCTCGCCGCTACATTTTGCAGATACTCTGACAGGATTGAATATCCTCCATGTCCTCCAAAGCTTGTTCCAACTGCCAGACAGATCACCAATGGTCTTTTCAGCTCTTCTTGTACCTTCTGCAGATAAAAAACCGCCGCTACCAAATCATTTTCCTGATAGCATCCGGCATCCCGGTCTACAAAATAGTACTCCCGTAAATATTCTTTTGCCTCTTTCAGCTTCACGATCACCATCTCTGCCTCCGGTGCTGCCCCGATAAACAGATTCTCCGGATTTGCTCCTCCGCATGCCACACTTGCAACAAAAGTGCCATGTCCGTCCGTATCAAATGACGGAACGGTTTCCTTGGGATTCTCACTTAGGATTGCCTGATTGATTTGTTCCTTCGTATATTCACTTCCATATCCGATTTCCCGTGGCGCTGTTCCACTTTGTTCTTCCTGATCCCAGATTCGCTGGATCCTGGTCGAACCATCCAGATTCCGGAAAATGGGATCCAGATAGTTGATCCCAGTATCAATGATCCCAACCAGAACTCCTTCACCACTCAGTTCCAGACCAGGTATATTCTGAACCGCAGCAATTCCCGCCTGCTGGATTGCTGCCATATCCAGTGTTGTATAACACTTCGGAACCATTGTATAAGGATAATCGGCAAGTGACTTTTTTCTGTCTTCACTCTGGTCAATATAAAAAAGCTCAAAACCGTATTTCAACGGTATCCGGCATCCGTTTTCCAAAGGAAAGTTTTTCCCAAGAGCACCGGTATCCCTCATCATAAAATCCCTGTATTCTTCTGACAGGATCTTTTCTTTACATTCTTCCTGTAGCATAAAAATCCCTCATATACTTTCTTTTGGAAAATATATGAGGGATTTTTCTTTCTTATTACTATGATACTGGACGGTTACGCATTTTGCACTCCATATCCATTCTTTATTCGGTACGTTTCTTTTCAATATCCTCGTAGAAGGAAGTCACTTCTTTTCCTTTTTCCAGGGTACTTACATTCGGACCGCTCTTGAATACGATTTTCAGAAGAATTGGTGTGATGATCGTTGTGATCACTACCACGATGATAACCGGTCCGAGGAAATTGCCGCCCAGCATACCGAGTGCTTCTCCCTTGCTGGCAACGATCAGCGCAACCTCACCACGGGAGATCATTCCGACACCGATTCGTGCACACTGATAATTCTTATATCCACACATCTTCGCACCAAGGGCACAGCCAACGATCTTTGTCAGGATCGCAACAATGGTAAGCGCCACTGCAAAGCCTACAATTGCAGCACTCATCTTCGGAAGTTCTACCTTCAGCCCGATACTTGCGAAAAATACCGGTGAAAGCAGCATATAAGACATGGTATCAAATTTCTTCAACACGAAATCAGATTTACTTGTATTGGAAATGATCAGTCCGGCGATAAATGCACCGGTGATATCTGCAACACCGAAGAATTTCTCTGCCACATAAGCCATCAACAGACAGAATACAAATGCCATAATCGCATGACGTCTGAGTCCCTTTTCCGCCTGATCTGTCCACTTTTTAAATATCTTGTAAAAGATCAGTCCGATCACACCTGCAAATGCGAAGAATGCAACGATCTTCAGTAATACAACTGAAATCTTTACTGATTCATCTGCCATACTTGTTACCAGTGTCAGTGCAATGATACCAAGCACGTCATCAATGATCGCAGCTCCAAGAATCGCATTTCCGGATTTGGTTTTTAATTTACCAAGTTCTTTTAATGTCTCTACCGTAATACTTACGGAAGTTGCTGTCAGGATAACACCGATAAAGATATTCTGCAGAAATACGTTGCAGGATGCATCGGATGCGATCACATCCGGACGGTTAAAGAACATTGCAGTCGCATAACCGCCGATCAGTGGAACGATAACACCTATCAGTGCAATAACGAAGGATGCTTTTCCGCTTGCCTTCAATTCCTGTATATCCGTTTCCAAACCTGCACAAAACATCAGCACGATAACACCGATCTCCGCAACGTTATGTATAAAGCTTGTCTCTGTCAAGATCCCAAGCATCGCCGGTCCAAGAAGAACTCCTGCAAGAAGTGCCCCTACAACCTGTGGCATCTGTACCTTTCTGGTCGCAAGACCAAGTGCTTTAGTACAAAGTAAAATAATTGCAAGATCCAGTAAATACTTATAAGTCTCCATTCTCTCTCACTCCTGTTTATATCTTGTTTTTTTAGACACATTGTCTAATGTACACCTTTTAATACAATTTTTCAACAAAAAAATACCCGTAAATCTTAAATTTACGGATATTTCCCATTCTATTTTTGTATGATCGCCATGTTTTTTTGATATATGAAGGTTATGATGTTGGGGCAAAAGGTATTTTGACCCCTTTGATACCAGATTGCTACGTGCTTTGCACCCTCGCAATCCTCAGGTTATTGTTATACTTAGTGATGCTCAAGCCTTGGTACAGACTGGCTTCTCAGCTCGATCAGCGGTCCTCCGGTTCCTTCGATATATGCCTCCGTGATCGTCACTTCCCCGATGCTGTCATCCTTCGGAATCTCATACATAATATCCAGCATGAATTCTTCAATGATCGCACGCAGTGCACGGGCTCCGGTATCCTTCTTCATTGCCTTTCTTGCGATCGCATGAAGTGCACCATCATCGAATTTCAGATTGACCTCATCCAGTGCCAGAAGCTTCTGATACTGCTTGAGGATCGCATTTTTCGGCTCTTTTAATATCTGAACCATCATCTCTTCATCCAGTCCCTGAAGCGTAAATACGATCGGGAGACGTCCCAGAAATTCCGGAATCATTCCGAAGTTACGCAGATCTTCTGTCGTCACCTTCTCCAGTATTTTCTTATCATGATCATATTTGTCTTTCAGATCCGCTCCAAACCCGATAGAAGAATTCTTCATCAGTCTTTCCTTGATGATCTGCTCAAGATCCGGGAACGCACCACCACAGATAAAAAGGATATTCTTTGTATTGACTGTAGTGAGCGGAACCATCGCATTCTTACTGTTGGCTCCTACCGGCACTTCCACTTCGCTGCCTTCTAACAGCTTTAACATTCCCTGCTGTACGGATTCTCCGCTGACATCTCTCTGGTTGGTATTCTTCTTCTTCGCAATCTTATCGATCTCATCGATAAAGATAATTCCCTGTTCCGCCTTATCTACGTCGTTGTCCGCAGCTGCAAGGAGCTTTGATACTACACTTTCAATATCATCCCCTATGTAGCCGGCCTCGGTAAGAGAGGTCGCATCGGTAATTGCAAGCGGCACATCCAAAAGTTTTGCCAGTGTCTTTACCAGATACGTCTTTCCAGAGCCGGTAGGTCCGATCATCAGCATATTGGATTTCTCGATTTCAATCTCATCCATTGTATCCGTTGCCACTCTTTTATAATGATTGTATACAGCAACCGACATTACCTTCTTGGCGTATTCCTGTCCTACTACATATTCATCCAGTTTCGCTTTGATCTTATGCGGAGCAGGAATATCCTTGATATTCAGGATCGGTTCTTTTTCTTCTTCCGGCTTTTTCTTTTTCACACGCTGGCTCTTCGGGATCTGTGCATCCATGTCTCCAAATCCCATCATCGGTCCCATGTTCATAAACTGGCTGTAATCCATCCCGCCAAAATTCATATTGTTCATTGCATCAAAGCTTTTTTGCATACAGTCCGGACACACGCAGATATTGTTCGGAAGATCGATCATCTTTCCGGTCACACTCTCCGGTCTGTGACAGATGAAGCAGACCTTTTCATAGCGATCTTCGTTATTTTCTTTTTTGTCTGTATTTTCTACCTCACCGGTTACTTTCTCAACTGTCTTGTCCTTCTGGTCATTTTCTGCCATTGGCTGGTCCTCCTTTTCTCGGTCGTATTCAGACAGATTCCTCTGTCCTTCTTATTCGATTTCCACCCCTGCAAGTTCTATAAACTCTTCCTCTGAAATGATCGGCACTCCAAGTTCTTTCGCCTTTCTGTTCTTGGAAGAAGCAGACTCTACATCATTGTTGATCAGATAATTTGTCTTCTTCGTTACAGATCCGGTCACTTTTCCACCCATCTTCTCAACCAGTTCTTTTACCTCATTCCGGTTTGCAAAATGATTCACGCTGCCAGTGACAACGAAACTCATACCTGCAAACTTCTGTTCTTCTGCCATCTCTTCCGGCTGGATCTCCAGTTCTCCGAGAAGGAGCTTAAATTCCTTTTTTCTTTCCTCTGATATAAAATATTTTACAAATGCCGCCGCAAGCACCGGACCTACCCCCTGGATATTACTCAGTTCTTCTTCCGATGCTCCTGTCATTTTTTCCACATCATTTTTAAAATGGCGGCAGATCAGTTTTGCATTTGCGAGACCGATTCCTGCAATCCCAAGTCCATATACCACTTTAGCAAGTGTTGTGCTTCTCGCCTTATCCACGCTTGCGATCAGGTTCGCATAGGATTTTTCTCCAAAGCCTTCCATCGTCTGAATTTCTTCCTGATAGAAATCCAGATGGAAGATATCTCTGTATTTGTGAATGAATCCTCTCGCAATAAATTTCTCCAGTGTCGCCTCAGAAAGCCCGTCAATATTGAGTGCATCCCTGCTGACAAACAATGCAAAGGATTTGATTCTTTTTGCCTGACACATCGGATTTGTGCAATACAACGACTTTGCATCATTCATCTGACGGATCTCCGTAGCTCCACCACAAACCGGACAGACTTTCGGGATCTCAATATTATCACTGCCGGTCAGATTCTTTGCAATCTGTGGAATGATCATATTCGCCTTATAGACTTCGATCGTATCCCCGATTCCCAGATGCAGCTCCTCCATAATACTTAAATTGTGTACACTTGCACGGCTTACCGTTGTTCCTTCCAGCTCTACCGGTTCAAAGATCGCTACCGGATTAATAAGCCCTGTTCTTGATGGACTCCATTCAATCTCCAGAAGGTGCGTCTCGCGG
>OJMN01000703.1_pt1 | contig 21065 bp, 8 predicted proteins | sample 1597261 | NCBI WGS metagenome assembly OJMN01 (sample SAMEA2452130, study PRJEB22498) | human gut metagenome | biome: human feces; feature: human gut; material: feces | place: Australia | collected 2012 | reverse complement strand
GCCTTGAAACCACTGCCGTTGGGTAAAAAGGACATGACTACACAGCCGGATATAAGTAAGGACGGTGTCTTCTTCACAGAATATAAGGAAGGTGTTCCGGGGGTACAACCGGAACGTGTAGGTCCCTACTGTACTACATTCAATCCTGGATATGATCCAAGTCTGCCTTTGTATGATCCGTGGCCTATGTATGATGCTATGCGTGCAGCCAATGCACCGGGGCATCCTGGTTGGTCTGCTTATGCTGATATTGACAAGAAGCAATATGAAGCACCGACAGCTACTCCGGCAGAGAAATATAAAGAAGTGATTTTCATAGGCGGAGATGACAGTAAATTGAAAGGTATTCTGGATGCACAAGGCGTGAAATTTGCTGCAAAGATTACTGCACCTGCACGTATGATCTATATTGTAGATGGTACTTACACTTTGTCTGTTGCTGAAAAGAAGAGTATGTTAGCTAATATTGCTAAGGGTGCTGATGTATGGATTTGGGGATTAACACCTCAGACAGTGAATGTGTACAATGAGATTCTGCCTCTTCCGGTGGCTCTGGATAACCTTAAACGTTCTTCTTTCCTGCCAGTTCAGAAATCATGGATACGTGGCTTGAACAATTCAGATTTCTATTTCTGTGAACTTCAAAGAGCTGATGCTTCAGAGTACTCGCTGACAGGTGCTTTAGTGGAAGAAGGAGAGGTATTGCTGAATGCTTGTAAAACTGATTGGAGAGCTTGGAATAAACGTCCGGAGGAACTTAAAACAGCCAGTACGGTACGGAGTGAGTACGAATGTACAGCAGCTACTCCTGTATTTGTGAAATATCGGAAAGATGCTTCCTGCTTCTATATCAGTACTTTGAAAGAGTTTACAAACTCAGAAAAAGGTTATAATACGTTAGGGGTAATTCTGAAGAATGCCGGTATTGACTGTAATGAGATTGAAGTGAAATCAAATGAAGTTTTCTTCTTGCGTGATAATCAGCTGATATTCCCGGTTGCTACAAAGGACAAGTTAGTGAAAAAGGCAGATGGATGGGCTTTGGATATTTATGTGTTCAGTCCGCGTCCTTTAGATGATTTGCTGATTGAACCGAATATGCCGAAACTTACGTTAGTGGTGAAAGCTAAAGAATGCCAGCTTGCCATTAATGATAAAGCATACACTGCTGCTTCACAAAACAGACACGAGGCTACTTATAAAGAACTGCCCTTGTTGCAAGGTTGGAATAAAATAAGTATAAAAATAGGGGAAAGAGATCGGAATGAATTCAGCGGTGACTTCAGATGTGATAATAGGAATGAATTCCTTTCTTCTCTGAAAGTAATGTTTGTCAATCCCGAAGCAAAATGAAAAATAGGTTTGTCCCCACTCTAAGGTGATTGTGCCGTACTTGATTCGTACTTGATTCATACCTGCTCCGTACCAAGTCCGTACTATCTCCATGTAGAGGTACTTTTGAGTGGAGATAGTACGGAGCAAGTACGGCTTTGATACGGCCCGGGCCTATTATTTAAGGTGAACCGGAAAAAAGGTAAATGGATTAAGGGAAAAAGCAAAGTTTTTGAATAGGTGTTTTTCAATAGGTTCAGTTATACACTCTGGTATTATGCTAATTATTTGCATAATACCGGAGTGATTATAACTGAAATTACTTTTGTATAGAGAATTGAATCGTTTTTGATGATTTTGTTGAATACCGGTTACTTTTTATTGATCTTATTACTGATTTTATCTTTTTTTTATACCTTTGTCATGTCTTCTTGAACTAGAAATATGAAAAACAGTTGCAGATATATCTTGCTTGTGCTCTTCCTGTTCACAGGGGGCAATTTGTTAGCCTCTATATATAATGGTGGACTCTATTTTAGGTCTCATTCCGCTCCCAGTGTTGACAGAACCTCCCTTACTTTGAATGATGACAAACCTTTCGATGTAAATAATGAGTTTACTATTTCTTTTCAGATGTGGGTGCGGAATAATGAGCCTGATTTTGGATCGATATTGCATTTGTATACGAATACAAACCAATTAGTACGTTTTTCATTCGTTGCGGGAGGGCGTAGACATTATCCGGCACTGGTATTTAATGAAGGAATGGTCACTGTTGACAGTCCCATTGAAAGAGAGAAATGGGTGTCCGTTTCTCTGCGGATGGATATGAATAATAATTCCATCGCTGTGAATTACAATGGAAAGGACACAACGATAATGGTACCTTTAAGTGGTTCGACGCATGTAAGAGCGTTGTTCGGCCATGCTCCTGAATATCTGGCTGACGTGGCACCCGTAAATATAAAGGATGTAAAAGTGTCACAGGACGGTGAACAAACTTGTGAATGGAAGTTGTGGAAACACAATAATGACATTTGCTTTGATGAAATGAAAGGAGCGATAGCACGCGCTGAATCTCCTTATTGGTTGATAGATGATCATATTGAGTGGAAATCAATTTATAAGGGAAATATATCCGGAAGATTGGATGTGGCTTTTAATGCATTGGATGCCTTGTTTTATCTGGTGAAACCGGAAACGGTGGAAGTATTGGACGAAAAAGGTACTTTGGTAGATAAAATAGGAGTGCAGGGAGGATATCCTGCAATGGAGTTTACAGATCATCTGATTTTTGATACATTGAGTAATCGATTGGTGTCTTATTCATTGTCCCAAAATCGTGTCTCTTGCTTTTCTTTTGATACAAAAAGATGGAGTCTGTCAGAGCGCAATAAAGAAGAACCTAATTACTATAATCATGCCCGTACTTTTAATTCTGCCGACTCATCATTTTACTTTTTTGGAGGATATGGTTTCTACAGATATCAGAATGATTTGTTTCGTATGAATGCTGCTACGGGTGAACTGGAAAAGATTAATTACGAACCTTTGCTTAATCCCCGTTACTCATCAGCCATAACTGTGGTGGGTGATGAACTTTACATTTTGGGTGGCAGGGGAAATAAATACGGTAAGCAAGAGTTGGTTTCTCATTTCTACCCGGAACTTTATGCCATTAATTTGAAGACAAAAAAATCGAGGGTAGTATGGAAGAAGCAACAGACAGATGTTTCTATGTTGATGGCTTCGTCTATGTATTTTGAACCCTCGGATAGTTCTTTTTATGCAGTCGCACTGAAGGATGGCGGAGTCTTGTGGAAAATTTCAATGAAAGATACGGTTTGGACAGAAGTCTCCAAACCAATTCGTAATGAAGTAATTCATCAGGATTGTGATTTTAGTTTTTATTCTTCGCCCTCTCATCAGAAGTTGTTTCTGGTAATGGATAAGATCTTGACAGATCGTACGCATAATGTGTCTATCTATTCTATTAATACTCCATTGATGAGTGAATCTGACATTATGCAGGTTGAAGAAGAAACTGTTGCCGATTCTTTTGCATGGTATTGGATTGTCGTTGGAACATTGGCGCTATTAGGTCTTGGATATGTTATATATTTCTGGTTGTCCCGGAATAAGGAGGTGAAATCTCTGTCAGACAATATTCCGACTACAATAAGAGACATGCCAGAAGGGAGTAAGAAACAGGAAAATAAAGAAATAGAATTAGAGGGTGAAAATATACTTGTGACTAAGTCCATTGAGAACTATTTCGACCGTAGTCGTTCGGCAATATCTTTGCTTGGGACATTTAATGTGAGAGATAAGGAAGGAAATGACATTACTTCTAATTTTACTCCTCGTCTGAAAAGTCTTTTGGTTTTATTGATTCTTTATACTGAAAAGAATGAGAGAGGTATTTTGACACGGAAGATGACAGATATGCTTTGGTCGGATAAGGATGAGATTGCTGCCAGAAATAATCGGAATGTAACATTACGCAAACTGCGTGTATTGTTGGAAGAGGTGGGTGATGTAGAAGTGATAAGTGACGGTGGATTCTTGAAAATACGTTGGAATGAAAGTGTATTTTGCGATTATTGTACTGCGCTTCATTGTATGGACCTATTACAGAAAAACGGAGCTCAGAAAGATGAAGTACTTTTGAATCAGATATTGGAATTGTTGCTATATGGTCCGTTACTTTCCAATACGATTGTTGACTGGTTGGATGAATTTAAGGATGCCTATTCGAGTCTTTCCATTGATTTGCTTAGAAATCTTCTGGATATTGAATATCGGAAAAGTGATCGTGAAATGGTTCTTCGTATTACTGATATTATGTTCTTGCATGATCCTTTAAATGAGGAAGCCTTGGCAGCTAAGTGCTCGGTCTTGTTTCTGGAAGGAAAAAAAGGTATTGCCAAAAGTGTTTATGACCGTTTCTGTAAAGAGTACCGTGAATCTCTTGGAGAAGATTATAAGATACCACTCTCCAAATTATGCGAATAATCTCAATCTATTTATAATTAAGCGTTTAATTGAAAAAATTAAGCGCTTTTTTAATGCCCAATTAAGTCTGTTTTCCATGCTTTATTAATCTGTCCGGAGTACTTTTGTGACAAGAGTTATTAACTAAAAACTCTAATTATTTATGAGAAAACTTTATGCTACATTCCTGATTAGTGCGTGCGCATTGGTATCACTGCCTTCCAATGTACAGGCTGAATGGAAAAATGATTTCTCCAATCAGGGAGAAATATTAAAAACGGTGGGAAAAGGAGTTTGTGGTGTTACTGACGGGGTGTTTCGTTCGGTAGATGCTTACTCTTGTTTTGGAAATCCCGAGTGGAAAAACTATACGATGTCTTTTAAGGCTCGTGCACCTAAAGATGCCGACCAAGTACAAATATGGGCAGGTTTCCGTGCTTATAACCGTTTCGACCGATATGTACTGGGTCTTAAAGGTGGATTGCAGGATGATATCTATCTGATGCGTTTGGGATACATGGGAACAGATGAGTTTTTGGGTGTACGTCCGCTTGGGTTTCATCCGGTACCGGGAGAATGGTATAATATAAAGGTGGAAGTATGTGGAAACCGTATCCGTGTTTTCCTGAATAATGAGAAAGAACCTCGCATAGATGTGACGGATAAAAATGGTAATCTGGCTCCTTCAGGTCAGGTCACTTTAGGTGGTGGCTGGATAGAAACAGAATTTGATGATCTTGTTGTTACTCCTATGAGAGAAGACGCCTTGAAAGATGTGAAGGTGGTAGAGTATCGTAAAATGATAACTCCTCAGGAGAAAGAGAATAAGCGTCAACAGGAGCGTGCCAATTATAGGACTGTTAAGGTAAATGAGTTAGTGGATAGTCGCACGGATATATCTTTGGATGGTACTTGGCTTTTTATGCCTGAATATCAATTGGATGATAAGGATAAAGCTATTTCTGTAGCTACGGATGATAAGAACTGGCATGTGATGTCTGTTCCAAATTTCTGGAATCCTATTCGTATTTGGTTACATGGAGAGACAATGCCTTCACCCGCAGGGCCTCAGCCTAAAGGTGTTTCGGATACTTATTATCAGCAGGAGACAGAGCGTTGCGAAGGATATACATTTGATTATAGAAAAACTAAAGCAGCTTGGTACAGACAATGGGTAGAATTGCCTGCAAATGTTGAGGGTAAGAATATGACGTTGACTTTTGATGCTGTTTCAAAGGTTGCAGAGATTTATATTAATGGAGAGCTTGCCGGTTCACATATCGGTATGTTTGGCGAAATACAGGTTGATGGAAGTAAACTGTTGAAGTCCGGTAAAAATCTGGTTGTGGTGAAAGTGATCAGTAAAACAGATGGCAGTTCTTCCGAATCTGGTAGTGCTGCAATTGATTTCTTCTATTCTTCTGTTCGTGAGAGTGAAAAGGAAGATGGAAAAGTTTCTGCGAAGAGTAATCTTTTGAAAGATATAGCCCATGGTTTTTATGGTGACGAGCCTGCCGGTATTTGGCAACCGGTGAAACTGACGATTACCAGCCCGTTGAAGGTGGAAAATGTATTTATTAAACCGAGTTTGGACGGAGCTACGTTTGATTTGACAGTGAAAAATCATGGTACTAAAAAGAATCAATTTAATCTCTATACTGATATTGTAGATAAAGAAACTGGTTCGGTACTTTACAGTAAGCTTTCTCTGCAAAAACTGGTGTTGAATGCTGACGAAGAAAAGATGTTCACTTATAACATAAATGGGTTGAAACCCCGTCTTTGGACTCCTCAGCATCCTAATCTGTATGATTTTCGTTTCCGTTTGGTTGCTGCAAAAGGTCACGAATTGGATTGCCTGACGGAGACTTCCGGTTTCCGCACTTTTGAAGTGAAAGAAGGTTTGTTTTTTCTGAACGGAAATCGTTATTGGTTGCGTGGTGGTAATCATATTCCGTTTGCTCTTGCCCCGAATGACTTGAACCTGGCTAATACTTTCATGCAATTGATGAAGGCTGGTAACATAGATGTCACTCGTACCCATACTACTCCGTGGAATAAACTCTGGATGGGAGCGGCTGATAAGAATGGTATCGGTGTTAGTTTTGAAGGCACCTGGCCTTGGTTGATGATACACTCTACTCCCTTGCCTGATGCAAAACTGATAGAGATGTGGAAAGAAGAATTTCTTAGTTTGTTGAAAAAATATCGTAATCATCCTTCACTACTCTTTTGGACTGTGAATAATGAGATGAAGTTCTACGACAATGACAATGATTTGGAACGTGCCAAAGAAAAGTACCGTGTGATTTCGGATGTAGTGAAAGAAATGCGTCGCATTGATCCTACACGTCCTATTTGTTTTGATTCTAACTATCAGGCAAAAGGTAAGAAAGAAAAGTATGGTGCGGACTTTATGAATACTATAGATGATGGTGACATTGATGATATGCACGCTTACTATAACTGGTATGATTATTCACTTTTCCGTTTCTTCAACGGAGAATTTCAGAAAAGGTTTAAGATGGTTGATCGTCCGCTTATAAGTCAGGAAATGTCAACCGGATATCCGAATAATGAAACCGGACATCCTACGCGTTCTTATCAATTGATTCATCAGAACCCACAATCACTGATTGGATATGAATGTTATGATTTCTCTAATCCACAATCATTCCTTAATGTACAGGCATTTATTACTGGGGAATTGGCTGAGGCGCTTCGCCGTTCCAATGACCAAGCCTCAGGTATCATGCATTTTGCATTGTTGACATGGTTCCGGCAAGTATACGATTATCAAAAGATAGAGCCGTATCCTACATATTATGCATTGAAACGTGCTTTGCAACCAATATTGGTTAGTGCAGAATTGTGGGGACGCAATCTTTATGGTGGTGAGAAATTGCCGACACGTATTTATGTCGTAAACGATCGTGAGGACGGTACGGACCTGAAACCCACTTTATTGAGATGGGAGATACAGGATGAAACAGGAAAGAAATTAGTTTGGGGGGATGAAGAACTTCCGGCTGTGAAGCATTATGGGCGATACTATATTGAACCTAATATTCAGTTACCCGCTAAGTTGCCTTCAAATAAGGTAAATGCAAAGCTGGTTTTGAAGTTGACAGAAAATGGCCTGCCGGTTTCTGAAAATGAATATAATCTATTATTAGCTGACAAAAAATGGAATATCGGTCAGGTAGCGGAAAACAAGAAGATTGTATTGTTGGATAACGATGGTACAAAAGCTATTTTTGATTTCTTGAGGATTAATTACCAGACTGTATCGTCTGTAAGAGAAGCCGTTAATTCTAAACAAAAGGCTGATCTTTGTGTCATTTCCGGTTTGACGAACTGTACGGAAGAAGAAAAAGAATTTCTTCGTGGCTATCAGGCAAAAGGTGGTAAGCTTCTTTTGTTGAATAGTAAAGAAGCTGCCAAGATCATTTATCCCGAACATATTACCGGCTGGATTATGCCGACGGAAGGCGATATAGTTAATATGGAGCGCAATGATGCCCCTGTATTTGATGGTATTGGTGTGTTAGAACTGCGCTATTTTAATAATAACAAACGTGAGATTCCGACCGCTTGTAATGCTACTCTTCATGTGAATCGCAATGAAAATCTGACAGAGCTGGCCGGACAGATGAAAATCCATGCTTACATTGATGGCGGTGCTCCGGAAGATCGGATAAATCGGATTAATTCAATGAGAGGTTTTACACTGATTCAGATTAAAGATGGAAGAGGAATTGCCACAGTTTCAACCATGTGTACTGAAAAAGCTGAGACAGATCCGATTGCTGGGAAACTGCTTGTTAATATGATTAATGATCTTATGAAATAATTAATTGGAAAAAGCGGTTAATCTGAAAATTAACTGCTTTTTAATATCCAATTAAGAGTTATTTCAGCTTTTAATTAATCTTGTGGAAATACCTTTGCTTTTAACAAAACGCGCGATTGAATAGTTTAATACAATAATAACCTTTAATATGAATACTTATGAGTCCATGAAAACCTCTAAAACAAGTCTCAGAGAAATAAGAGTTTATTTTAACCTTTATTTAATACACTAATTATTATGAACTTTTTATTAGAAAAACAAGTAAAAATCGGTAGAATAATTAGCCAGTTAATTTGGATAATTCTGCCTCTGGTATCACTTAGTTTTATCCTGCAAGCGTGTGATGAAAATAAGTTTCCAGTAAATCCAGTACCGGATCAATTTGAGTTTATCCCACCCAGTGATGTCAATATGCTGGCAGCTAAAGGAGGAGATGGACAGGTGACATTGACATGGGATGCAGCTGTAGAAAACACATTGAAAGCTGTTCATGTAACTAATAAGAATACCGGTGAAGAGAAAGTATTAGCCGGTACTGCAAGTGAAATCACCTTTACAGGATTGACTAACTATGAAAAATACACCTTTCTGGTAAAGACAGAAAGTCTGAAAGAACAGTTGTCGTACGGTGCTACGATTAGTGCTAAACCCTTTGCACATGATAATGTGAAACCTGGTAAAGTTATCAATCTGGTTGGATATAAGTTAGGTGAAAGTATAGCTTTTGCTGTATGGGAAAGTCCTGAAGATATCGATATTGAGAAGTTTGTTGTCACACTGGGCAATGAGTCAGTTACAGTGGATGGAGAATCTACTTTCGCAACTATAAATGGTAACATAAATATGCCATTGAAGGTGTGTGCGGTAGACTATTCCGGAAATACTTCCGATGCTACTGAAACCATGGCGGATGCTGCTGTTGTGACAATTGATGGATTTGATAATGGCGAAACAGAGACGGTGCTGATACATAAGGATCCTATCATTTCGGCAATTGACGGATATGTCATTACATACTTCAACCAGGAATATAAGAGTAGTACTTCACCGCTTCCTGAAATTTATACGCAGACGATGCCGGTGGATAACGATCAGAAACTTTGGTTAGATGATGCTAAAACGAAAGGTTCATGGCTTGAACCTGTAAAAGTAACCTTATTGTCTAAGGGAAAAGAGATTTCTACTTATGAATATCTTACTTACAATAATATTCCCGGAACGTTGATGCTGACTCATGCAACAGTTCTTAATGAAGAAGGGGTCAATGTTAAGCGTAACAATGACGGTAAGAGTTTCAATAGTAATCTTGGAAACTTTGAGAATAAAGGTTCTCTTCCTATCTATGGATTGTATGATGTTAATGTGTACGAGGATGGTGATTATGAAACTGTCATGTGGTTCTCTGCCAATGGTACTAAAACTTATACAATAACGATTGATGACGGACCTGCAATTGAAGGTCGGACTGCTGAAGGCTCTTCCGGATGGGATAATTATATAGAGGCTCCTGGTCCTGTTCTTTCTCTTACCAAGGGAAAACATCAGATGAAAGTCGAATTTCCATCGGGTGGTCATAATTTTAAGAAACTTGTCTTTAGGAAAATAGAGAAATAAACTATGAAAACACTATCATATATAAAAGGAAATTTACTGCGGCTTACGTGGATATGTGTATTGCTGCTTTCTACCGCTTTTGCTCAGGCGCAGATGAAAGGTGTTCAAGGTTTGGTGGTAGACGAAACCAATCAACCATTGCCAGGTGCAACTGTATATACTGCTGATAAGAAATCTGTCAGTATCACGGATGTGGATGGTTTGTTCAAACTAGATAATGTGACTCCTGGAGATACATTGGTTGTTTCTTATGTGAGTTATAAGACCTTTAAGCAGGTTATTAAGAAGTCGGATAACTTTTTTAGAGTTACATTGTTACCGGACGAAGCAATGTTGGATGAAGTAGTCATCGTAGGATATGGACAACAGAAAAAAGCGTCTGTGGTAGGTGCAATCGCACAGGTTTCTACCAAGGAACTTTCGCAGAGCCCTGTATCTAATGTGTCAAATGCACTGGCCGGAAGACTTCCGGGTATGATTACTGTGCAACGTTCCGGTGAACCGGGTAGCGATATGGCGAATATGTATATCCGTGGTATCAGTACTTTTGGCTCCAATCAAAGTCCGTTGATTTTGGTGGATGGTGTAGACCGTGATATCCGTATGATGGACGTATCGGAAATTGAGTCAATCAGTATTTTGAAGGATGCTTCCGCTACGGCAGTATATGGTGTACGTGGCGCTAACGGTGTAGTACTTGTTACAACTAAACGTGGTAAGACGGGCAAGGCAAGTATTTCATTCTCTGCTGATGCCGGTTTACAGTCTCCGACAGCTATGCCTGACATGGTGGACTCTTACAATATGGCAATCCTCACCAATGAGGCTTTAATTAATGACGGTATGAATCCTAAATATACGCAGGAACAGATAAATGCTTTCAGGTATGGAAGTAATGAATTTCTTTATCCGAATGTAGACTGGGCGGATGAATGTTTGAAGGATTTTGCTTTGATGCAACAATACAACCTGAGTATTACAGGTGGTACGGAGAAAGTTAAATATTTCGTTGCGGCCAATGTAATGATGCAGGACGGTTTGTTCAAATATGCCGATTACAATGACAATTACAGTACTAATGTAAAGTATACGAAGTATAACTTCAGAAGTAACCTTGACTTTCAACTGAGTGATGTTATTTCTGCAAAATTGAATTTGGCTGGTGTAATTGGTGACAAACATCGTCCGGCTCCTGGTGGTGATGTTACGTTTATCTTCGACCGTCTGAAAATAGCAAATCCTGATCGTGCTCCAATTCGAAATCCGGACGGTTCATGGTCTGTTCTGGAGAAAGCTAACTTCAATCCGCTTGCTTATATATTAGATAGCGGTTATGCTGACGAAAAAGAAACGGCTGTACAGGCTACACTGGGTATGAAAGCTGATTTGTCCAAATGGGTAAAAGGACTTTCTATCAATGTGGATTTCTCATTCGACTTTAACAACCTGTATGTTAAGAAGTATGGTAAGACTAGCGATATGTGGGAATTCCATTCGGATGGTTCTTATAAAAACTTTCAGACCGGTAGTGCATTAGGTTTCAGTGACGACTTGAGTGTTTATAACAGCCAGTATGTTTTTGAACCGTCTCTTAATTATAATAACAAGTTTGGCGACCATGAAGTTTCCGGTTTGGTACTGTTCAATGCACAAGAATATGTGAAGAAAGGTGATGCTCTGACGCGTCTTCCCTATCGCCGCCTTGGTGTTGTAGGACGTGCCACCTATGGTTATAAAGGAAAATACCTGGGTGAGGTCAATATCGGTTACAATGGTTCTGAGAACTTTGCTCCCGGTCATCGTTTTGGATTCTTCCCTGCATTTTCTTTGGGTTGGGTAGCATCAGAGGAAAGTTTCTTTAATGTTAGTTTCATCGATTATTTGAAATTAAGAGCTTCTTACGGCCTTGTTGGTAACGATCAGATTGGTGGAGACCGTTTCTTGTATTTGAGTTTGTGGGAAAGTGCAGATGATGCAGAATTCGGTTATCCCAACTCATCAGGTGCCGGTGGAGGTACAAAGGAAAAACGTACAGGTAATGAAGTACTGACTTGGGAAAAGGCTAAGAAGTATAACTTCGGTTTCGATACCCGTATGTTTAATAATAAATTGGAATTGACTGCTGACGTATTCTTTGAAAGAAGAGAGAACATTCTTACAAGTGTGGATATTATTCCCGGTACTTATGGTGGTCCTGCCATTCAGGCTAATGCCGGAGTTGTAGAAAACAAGGGTATGGAGTTTGATGTGACGTGGCGTGACAGAATCGGAAAGAATTTTGAATATTTTGTAGGTGGTAACTATTCTTTTGCCCGTAATAAGATTGTTGAAAAGCCGGAGTCTCCGCAAGCATACGATTATTTGTATGCAACCGGTCGTCGTGTAGGACAATCATTCGGTTATGTGGCTCTTGGATTGTTCCAGTCTGAAGAAGAAATTCTGGAAAGTCCGACACAATTTGGTGTACCTCTTTATCCTGGTGATATTAAATATATGGATATCAATGGTGATGGTGTGATAGACAGTAACGATAGATATCCTATCGGTTTCCATAATGTACCGGAAATGTTCTACAGTTTTAAACTTGGTTTTAGCTATAAGCGACTTGATTTCAGCTGTCTGTTCCAAGGTGCCGGAAATGTTACTTATAACTTCCAGAACCCGAATATTCCTTTCAACAATGAAGGTAGTACTCCTATCACTGAGTGGTTGGATCGTTGGACACCGGAAAATAGAGGAGCAAGCTTGCCACGTATTTCATATACCCGTCCTGGTAACAATAACTACCAACATAGTACTTTCTGGCAGAAGAATGGAAACTATTTGAGATTGAAAAATGTCGAGATTGGTTATAAGATACCGGAACGTTGGATAGGTGTGATTGGTGCGGAAAATGCTCGTCTGTATGTTAATGGAACTAACCTGCTTACTTGGGACAATGTACCTGTATATGACCCGGAGAACACGGAAACCAAATATCCCCTGATGCGAATTATTAATTTTGGAGTTAAAGTAACATTCTAAAGTGGAATCGAAATGAAAAAGATATATAGTTTATTGTTAATCCTTGTATTACCACTCCTGAGTGCGTGTGAAGGATATCTGGATAAGCCAGATAGCGATGATGTTACTGTTGATAAGGCTTTTGAAACGGTGAAGTCGGCAAGAAAGGTTCTGAATAATCTTTATTATGAAGTAAGAACAGCTGCCTATAATGTGAATACGCGTAAAATACCTTATGCGCAGGCATGTGATGATGGACTACCCGGATCAGGTCTTTGGGGAGATAAATTCCATAGTGGTTCCTGGACGCCGGATGATGATCCTAATATGGGAGATGATAATCAAGGTGGATCTCCTACATGTAGCTTCTGGAATAATACTTATAAGAGAGTCAGAAAAGCAAACTTGTTCTTGGAAAACCTCTATAGAGCAAAGGGTGATGAGTCTGAGAAAACTCGCATGTATGCAGAAGCCCGTTTCTTGCGTGCTTTCTATTACTCTGAACTGGTCAGACGTTTTGGTGGAATTATTATACTGGATCATTCCATTGATGCTAATGATTACTCAGCATTGACCAACCAACCTCGCGAAACATTTGAAAACTCGGTAGAATGGGTTTGTAATGAATTGACAGAGGCTGCCAGAGATCTTCCTCCGGTTTGTTCTGCTTCCGATGTGGGGCGTGCAACAGATGCAGCTTGCTATGCAGTGATGGCTCGTTTACGTATCACAGCAGCCAGTCCTTTGTTCAATACGGATAGTCCGGTTCTTCCTGACTATAATACTACACACTATTATGGCAACTATGATAAGAACAGATGGAAATTGGCAGCTGATGCTTGCAGATTCATCATGGAACAGAGAAGCCAGTATTATGGATTGGATATGACGAATGAAACCGGTGCAGACCCGGATAGTTGGGAAAACTACTATCGTCGTTTCTTAGGTAGATACTTTATCGTAGGAAAAGAGTCTATATGGATTTCTTATGAGAAGAAGGAATGGGATTATGTGAAGATTCCTTGGTTGAATCGTTCTGCCGGTGGTTGGAACTGGGTAAACCCGACTTACGAACTTGCGAAAGAGTATGAAATGCTGAATGGAAAATTGCCGGAGGAACCGGAAAGTGGTTATGACTTCAATGATCCGGGTAAAAACCGTGACCCGCGTTTCAAGGCTACTATTTCGTATCCCGGTGCTCAATATGATGCGTATGGTTTCAAGCCCTGGCAAGGCGGAAGTGCAAGTCATTTGCAAAGCCAGAAGACAGGTATGTGTTTGCAAAAGTACATAGATCCTCTTTTCAACGATGCTCTTGGATTGCCACGTAATTTGCGCAAGAATATTAATCATCTTTTCCGTTACAATGAGATTCTCTTGATTTATGCGGAAGCTATGAATGAATTCAGTGGTCCTACAACAGATGTTTATAAGGCGATAAATGACATTCGTGCCCGTGTTGGCATGCCGGATTTGCCGACAGGCTTGAACCAAGACCAGATGCGTGAGAAAATCCAACATGAACGTCGCGTGGAATTGGCATTTGAAGATTTCCGTTTCTTTGATGTTCGTCGCTGGAGAATCGGTGAGAAGGTATTGAATGGACATTTGCATGGTTACGATGTAACCAAAGGTGAAAAGGGTGGTTTCTATACCCTCGTTACTGTAGGCGATCCGATGGTGTTTGAGAAGAAGCATTATCTGTATCCGCTTTCTACTAAGGAGATATTGATGAACCCGGCACTTGAGCAAAACCCGGGATGGCCTAAATTATCAACCAAATAATCAAACTAAGAATCATGAAAAGATATATATATCTATTCTTCATGCTGATGTGTATTGTTAGCTGTGAGAAGCCTGAAGAAGGCGTGATGCCCGAGAAGAGTGTAAATGCCAATATTGTACGTTTCCGGATTTATCAGAATCAGAATCTCTTTTTTGATGGAACGATTGATGCGGAAGAAAATACTGTGGTACTGACTATTCCCGATGGAATTGACAAACATACAATTCGACCGGAAGTATTGATTTCGGAAGGAGCAATCGTTACTCCGAAATCAGGAGAACTGCAAGATTTCACTAATCCTGTGGAGTACAAAGTAGTTTCCGAAAACGGAGAGAATACAAAAACGTATAAGGTTACAGTAAATTATTAAAGAGCAAACGATATGAAACGATATTTTATAGCACTGTTCATTTTACCATTGTTGCTGACTGCATGTGACAATGACGAAATCGAAATGATGCCTCCTTACATATTCTTTACTTACGATGTAGATACGTATGTAATGGACCTTGACAATTCAGATCCTGCTGACTTTACTATTAAAGGAAGTATTTCGGCTCAAGGCTTATTCAAGGCATTCAGTATGGGAGATCAGGAACTGGGAAGAGAAGACCTGGGAGATGATCCTAACAAGGCGTTTGAATGTAATGTGGCAATCAAGGGGAAAACGACTGCATTTGATGTTCCCTTTGTGCTGACAGACCAGATGGGTAATGTGGTGACCAAATCATTTCATTTTCTTACATCAGCACCGATTGAGGCTTGCCAAGTGACTATGGGAGCGCAGTACAATCCTTATCAGGGATTCTTCTTCTCTTTCAAAGACCAGAAGGTTTATTCGGTTACTGAGATGATGAAGATGACTGATCCGGAAGGTTTATGTTTCGGTTATAACATCAATAAGAAGCAACCGATGTTCGTATCTCCGACGGAGCTGATTAATCAAACGGTTCTGGCTGATTATAAAGGTAATAATATCTCCAGCTTTTGCGAGATAGTAGCCTTCAATAATATACCGTTCACTAAAGATGTATTTGATAATTTGAAGAATGATGCTTTTATGCGTAATCTGAATCCTATTGAATACGGAACATATACTTCTGTTTCCATAGCTGAAGGCAAGTCTTATTTGTTCAAGAATGAAGATGACTCTCTCAGAGGTATTGTATATGTTCAATCTCTGGAATCAGGGGTAGGCGGACAGGTACAGTTGACAATAAAGATGCAGAAAGTTAATTGATAGAGGTAACAGATTAGCAATTTATTGATTAAATGGTAGTGAGAGTCATTTTCGGCTTATAAATTAAGTTGAAAATGACTCTCTTTTGCTATTTCTTTGGTTATATAATCGAATGAATGTATGAAGAAAAGATGGATAATATTGTGGCTGAGTGCGATGACTTTAAATGTTACCGCTCAGAATGAACCTTATAAGAATCCTGAATTATCGCCTTCTGAGCGTGCATGGGATCTACTGAAACGTATGACCCTGGAAGAAAAAGTAAGCCAGATGAAAAACGGTTCTCCGGCTATTGAACGCCTCGGAATACCTGCATACGACTGGTGGAATGAAGCGTTGCATGGAGTGGCACGCGCCGGCAAGGCAACGGTTTTTCCACAAGCAATAGGGCTTGCCGCTATTTTCGATAATCAGGCTGTTTATGAAACTTTTGATATCGTCTCTGATGAAGCCCGTGCCAAGTATCACGACTTTCAGCGCAAAGGCGAGAGGGATGGTTACAAAGGGTTGACTTTTTGGACTCCGAATATCAACATTTATCGTGATCCGCGTTGGGGACGTGGTATGGAAACTTATGGAGAAGACCCTTATCTGACTTCGCTGATGGGGCTGGCAGTAGTAAAAGGTCTGCAAGGTGGTGGTACCGGGAAATACGATAAAGCACATGCCTGTGCAAAGCATTATGCCGTGCACAGTGGTCCGGAATGGAACAGACATAGTTTTGATGCCAAGAATATTTTCCAACGTGATTTATGGGAGACTTATCTACCCGCTTTCAAAACTTTGGTGAAGGAAGGAAAGGTGAAGGAGGTGATGTGTGCCTATAACCGTTTTGAAGGGGAACCCTGCTGTTCGAACAAACAATTACTGATTCGTATCCTGCGTGAAGACTGGGGATATGATGATATAGTCGTTTCGGACTGTGGAGCTATTGGTGACTTTTATTATCCCAATCATCATGAAACTCATCCGACAGCTGCCGCTGCTTCGGCCGATGCGGTTGTATCCGGTACGGATTTGGAGTGTGGCGGTAGTTATTCTTCTTTGAATGAGGCTGTACGGAAGGGATTGATTTCAGAAGAAAAGATAAATGAATCGGTCTTTCGCCTATTGCGTGCTCGTTTTCAGTTGGGTATGTTTGATGATGATGCACTTGTATCTTGGTCGGAGATACCTTACTCGGTTGTAGAGTCAAAAGAACATGTGGCCAAGGCTTTGGAAATGGCGCGTAAGAGTATGGTGTTACTGACTAACAAGAATCATACGCTGCCTTTAAGTAAATCTATTCGTAAGGTGGCGGTGCTGGGACCTAATGCTAACGATTCTGTGATGCTTTGGGCTAACTATAATGGTTTTCCGACAAAATCTGTCACCATTCTTGAAGGCATTAAAAGTAAACTCCCGGAAGGAACGGTGTACTATGAGAAGGGGTGTGATTATGTAAATACTCAAACTGTATTTAGCTATTTCGACTGCTGTTCCTATAATGGCAAGAAAGGCTTTAAGGCTACTTTTTGGAATAATAAAGAACTGAAAGGCGAAGCCGCAGCAACGGGGCATTTCAGCGAGCCGCTTAATTTTGGCAATGGAGGTAACAGGGTGTTTATGCCAGGAGTAAAGTTGAACAACTTTTCAGCACGTTTTGAATCGGTATATACTCCGAAGGAATCAGGTGAAGTATCTTTTATTATCTCTGCTGATGACGGTTCCCGTTTGTTCATTGACGGAAAAGAAGTGTACTCAGACTGGCATGACGGACCTGCGAAAGAGCAAATGTATCGCTTGAATGCTGTGAAAGGGAAGAATTACAAAGTTGTATTGGAATATTTTCAAGCTGGTGGAGAAGCCTCATTGAAGTTTGATATAGGTATTAAGAAAGAAATTAATTATAAAGAGGTAGCGGATAAAGCAGCTGAAGCTGATGCTATCATTTTTGTAGGCGGACTTTCTCCCACATTGGAAGGTGAAGAAATGCCTGTGGATCTACCCGGTTTCAGAAAAGGTGACCGTACTAACATTGATTTACCGCATGTGCAAGCGGAAATGCTGAAAGCCTTGAAAAAGACAGGTAAACCGGTTATTTTCGTATTATGCTCCGGCAGTACACTGGCGTTACCTTGGGAAGCTGAGAATCTGGACGCAATCCTGGAAGCATGGTATCCCGGTCAGCAAGGGGGAACAGCTGTGGCCGATGTCCTGTTTGGCGACTATAATCCTGCCGGACGTTTACCGCTTACCTTCTATGCTTCGAGCGATGATCTCCCCGATTTTGAGGACTATGACATGAGTAATCGTACCTATCGTTATTTCAAAGGTAAAGCCCTGTTTCCTTTCGGACATGGTTTGAGCTATACTATTTTTGATTATGGTAAGGCCAAAGTGGACAAACAAAACGTTCGTGCAGGTGAAGGAATGACTTTGACAATACCTTTGAAGAATACCGGTAAGCTGGATGGCGATGAAGTGATACAAGTTTATTTACGCAATCCTGCTGATAAGGAAGGACCGATTAAGACTTTAAGAGCATTCCGTAGAGTTTCCCTTCCAGCCGGTCAGACGGAAAATATCCGGATCGAATTACCCGCTTCGACATTTGAGTGTTTTAATCCGTCTACCAACCGGATGGAAATTCTTCCCGGAAAGTATGAGTTGCTCTATGGTGGAACTTCAGATGAGAAAGCCTTGCAGAAACTTACGATTACAGTAAAGAAATAAAAATCAGAACCTACTAATATCTAACACGAATATTTATGAAAAAGTATTTTCCTTTATTTTGGGTTTTCTACCTGCTTTGCGCTTTTTCGGCTCATGCAGGAGAAGGAAGATATACTATTCCGTTGACGGGAGGTGGCTGGTCGCTGTGGCTCGATAAAGAAGCGAGCTGGCAGAATGACCGCCTTTACCTTCCTCATGAGATAACAGATTTGTCATTGTTGCCGGTAAATGTCCCCACAGGTGGTTGGCAAACCCTGAGTCATAATCCCGATGCAGTTCCTGTCGAGGTACCGGGTACGGTGGAAGAATATCTCACTGTTACTGATAATCCTCGTCCGGAGAACTTTCGGGGAGTGAGCTGGTGGTATCGTAAAATTACGATTCCGGCAGATCAGCAAAAGAAACGCTTTATAATTTACTTTGAATCTGTCCGGATGCGCGCAGAGGTTTATCTTGACGGTAAGCTTGTGGCCTATGACCTGATTGGTGAAACACCTTTCCATGTGGATATTACCGATGAAGCAAAACCCGGAAAAGAACAGTTGTTGGCGATACGTGTCACCAATCCCGGAGGCAATTTCCACTGGCAGGATTTCGACATAATGAAATGGGGAGAATACAATATTCCTCCTTCAAGAAGCTTCACCGGAATTATCGGCAGAGTTAAGCTGGAGAGTGTGAATCCGGTTTTTATTTCTGATATCTATATGCAAAATACGCCTGAACTGACTAAGGTGAATGCCATTCTGTCTTTCACTAATGAAACATCTTCCAGCGTGAAGCAGGATGTGGAGCTGATAGTGAATGAAAAAGGCAATCCTGATAAAGTCGTATTCCGGCAAACCTTGAAGGCTATTTCGTTCCCCGCGGGAAATCATGAAGTGACAATTCCTGTCAATGTTCCCGATGCCCAATTATGGGATCTCTCTACTCCGGCACTGTATACTTGCAATGTGTTGATAAAGAAGGGCAAGAAGACGCTCGACCAGGATAAGAAAGATTTCGGTTTCCGCTGGTTTACTGTAGACGGTGTCGGTAAGGATGCTGTTTTGCGTCTGAATGGGCGGCGCATTATGCTGAGAAGTGCGATCAGTTGGGGTTACTTTCCGGTGACGGGATTGATAGCAACAACCGAAATGGCTGAGAAGCAAGTACGTACTGCTAAGAGTCTGGGCTTGAATATGCTGAATTTTCATCGTTGCATAGGCAGTCCGGTTGTTCTTGAAAAGGCGGACGAACTGGGATTGTTATATTATGAAGAGCCGGGGTCTTTCCACTCAGCCAATCATGATCCGTTTATTCGTACCATAGTGAATGAGAAACTGAAACGAATGGTATATCGGGACCGTAGTCATCCGAGTTTGGTTATCTTTAATCTGATCAATGAATTTGGCGGGCCGTTGTCGCAAGATAAAGCGCTTGTTGCCAAGCGCATGAATGATATGCGTGAGGCACATGCCATTGATCCCAGTAGAATCATGTCATTCACATCCGGCTGGGCAGGTAGTGAAGATAAAGAAGAAGATTCCAAGGCGCACATGTTACCGTTTGATACTACTCTGTATCGGAAAGGATGGTATGATAATCACCGTGCCGGAGGTCCTGAAACCTGGGTTGAGAATTATTATAAAGGTCCTAAAGACAATATTATGTACACCAGCAACCGTACGGAAGTTTATCTGCGCGGTGAAGAGGGTGCCATATCTACTCCTCCTCGCATCCAGATGATATACGATCAAATAAAGAGCACGGGTAAAACAGGTTGGGACGGTCTGTTCTGGCAGAGCCAATATAAGGCTTTCACTGATTATTTTCAAAAGAAAGGACTTGCTCCTCATTTTGGTAGCCTCGATGCTCTGACACGTGCAATGGGTAATGTCTCTTTTGAACATCAGGGAAGACGTATCGAAGGTATGCGAATGCAGAACCTAGGCGATGCCTATATGGTGAACGGTTGGGAAGCGATGCCCTATGACAATCATTCCGGTATTGTGGATATCTATCGTAATCCTAAGGGAGATGCTTCTGTTTTGGCATACTATAACCAGTCGCTGTATGTAGCCGTTGCTTCACGCAATCAGGTTGTTAAGCTTCCAGGCATAGCAACGGTAGACTTTTACATAGTGAATGAGGAAAACTTGAAAGGCGCTCATACGCTTGACATCAAACTGATTGCTCCCGATGGAAAAGTGGTTTATACCAGAAATGAAGAAGTAAACATTAAGGGTGGCGAGAACTTTGGCCAGCTTTTACTGGAGAATGTAGAGATTCCTATCAATGGAATGGCAGGTACTTATCGCGTAGAAGCCGGCCTGAAAGCAGGCGGTCAGGAGATCTTTGCTTTGGGAAATGACGAGGTGGTTGCTGTAAGCTGGCAGGCAAGTGATTTGGCCGGAAAGGGTGCTTATTATGGAAGCAATAATGATAAAGTAGCCGCTTTTTACAAACAAGCCACCGGTAAGGAACTTCCGGCGTTTACTTCTGAAATGGGAAAGCTGGACTGGCTTGTTGTTAATCGTTCATCACTG
>OJMN01000692.1_pt1 | contig 21138 bp, 14 predicted proteins | sample 1597261 | NCBI WGS metagenome assembly OJMN01 (sample SAMEA2452130, study PRJEB22498) | human gut metagenome | biome: human feces; feature: human gut; material: feces | place: Australia | collected 2012 | reverse complement strand
TATATGGAGAGTCATGATACAAAGGCAGCGAAAACTCTCGGTGAGACAGGTGGTCTGGGGACTGTTGCCACAAGGGCCGATATTATTGAGAAACTGTTTAACAGCTTTCTGATGGAGAAAAAAGGCAATGAAATCCATCTGACCTCCAAAGCAAAGCAGCTTCTGGAACTGGTACCTGAGGAACTGCGCAAGCCGGAACTGACCGCAGACTGGGAGATGAAGCTTGGAAATATTGCAAAAGGTAAAATGAAACAGGAAACCTTCCTGAAAGAAATCAGGAACTATACCTGTGACATTGTAGATGAGATCAAAACCGGACAGGGAACCTTCAGGCATGATAATCTTACAAACAAGATCTGCCCGAACTGCGGAAAGAAGCTTCTGGCAGTGAATGGAAAGAATGCAAAAATGCTTGTATGTCAGGACAGAGAGTGCGGTTATAAAGAAACCCTGTCCAGAACTACCAATGCCCGTTGTCCCAAGTGTCATAAACGTATGGAAATGTATGTGAAAGGTAAGGAAGAGACATTTATCTGTGCCTGCGGCTATAAAGAAAAGCTCTCTGCTTTTCAGGCGAGAAGAGCCAAAGAGGGAGCAGGAGTCAATAAGCGTGATGTTCAAAAATATATGAGACAGCAGCAGAAAGAAGCCAAGGAGCCGGTGAATAATGCATTTGCACAGGCACTGGCAGGATTAAAACTGGAATGATTAAATAAAGAAGGGAAGATAATATTATGGCAGTACAGGATGATCATATGATAAGAAATATTCAGGACGTAGGAAGACTGATCGCGAAGCTTCTGCTTCATGAGCAGCAGCCCAATTACAAACTTCCGGAGAAGGAAGCAGATTACACAGAGGCAGACCGGCTTTTTGCTACAATTATGAAACTGGCAGAAGAAGGCAAGATCAATGAAGCAGAAAACGAATTATATATGGGTATGGTAGAGGATGATGTAGACTATCTGGAACTGGCACTGACCTTTTATCTGTATCTGAATGATATGGATGGAGATTTCCTGGATGATAACGGATATTCAAGGGAGGAAGTTTTGGAAGGTATGAAAGATCTTGCTGAAACAAAGTCAGCTGAAAGAGGTATATGGATTAGAGGCTTTTTGAGAGAAAGGAAAAAGCATAGCATATGCGCAGAGAACAGACACTGGAAGAGATTTCGGATGGTAAATTATATGATTCTAATGATATGGTAAAGGCAGACTGCCATGACTGTGAAGGCTGCTGTGACTGTTGTCAGGGAATGGGAGATTCTGTGCTCCTGGATCCATATGATGTATACAGATTGTCGGCAGGATTACAGAAATCAGCAGAGCAGCTTTTACAGGAATATCTGGAACTGGGAGTGACAGATGGAAATATCCTTCCGCATCTTCGGATGACAGGAGTTAAGGAACAGTGTATATTTCTTAACAGTGAAGGACGCTGTCACATCCACTCTATTCGGCCGGGATTCTGCAGATTATTCCCGCTGGGAAGATTCTACGAGAATGGCAGTTTTAAATATATTCTTCAGATCCATGAATGTCCCAAAACAAACAGAAGTAAGATCAAGGTAAAAAAATGGATCGACACACCGGATCTGAAAAATTATGAGAAATTTGTCAATGACTGGCATTATTTTCTGCTGGATGTGCAGGAAGTACTGTACAATGCTGAGGATCCAGATCTGATCAGAAATCTGAACCTTTTTGTGGTGAACAGATTCTATCTCAAACCATATGATCAAAATCAGGATTTCTACATACAGTTTTATGAGAGACTGAAAGAAGGAAAAGAATTGCTGGCACTGGCGTAGGAGAGACATATGAGTTATCAGAACGAATGGCTTCTTTTTGAGGCAGAAGATGAGTTTGATGAAATTAAGCACAGAGAACCGACAGAGGAATTATTGTTCTATCGTGCAGTTGCAAGTGGAGATATAAAAACTGTTAAGAAGAATTGTGAACGGCAGAGATTTACAGAGTGTGATGGTGTGGGAGTACTGTCAAAGAATGCGGTCACAAATATGAAATATCATTTTGTTATCACTACCGCAATGATAACCAGACTCTGTAAACAAAATGGAATGGAGATGGAACAGGCATTTCGCTTGAGTGATTTTTATATTCAAAAGCTGGATGGCATTCATACAGTAGAAGAGGTTCAGAGCCTTCATGATGAGATGGTGATGGATTATACTGAAAAAATGCGCAGATATTTCAGAGACAACACTTATTCTAAACATATCAACGCAAGTAAAGAATACATTTATTCTCATATCAAAGAACGAATTACAATAGAAGATCTTGCAGATTCACTTGGAGTATCTGCGAGCTATCTCTCCAGATTATTTAAAAAAGAAACAGGAATATCGGTCAGTGCCTATATCCGCAGACAGAAGATAGAAATGGCGAAAAATCTTTTGCAGTACAGTGATTATCCGATCATTGAGATTGCAAACCGTCTTTCCTTTTCTTCCCAGAGTCATTTCATCCAGCAGTTTAGGGAAGTTACGGGAATGACACCGGGTAAATACAGGGATGAACATTATATGATACACTGGGATATAGAAAAAGAACTTTGTGTCGCATCAGAGTCGGAACTGAAAAAAGAACAGGATTAATCAAAATATTAAGATAAGTAAAACAGGCGGCTAGCTTACAGGAAATATAAATTTTCTGTAAGCCGGCCGCTTATTTTCATCTGGTAATATCGGGGGATTAAAGAGTTAATATGACTTCGTTCTTATCCTGAAGAAGGTTTTCAGGGATATAATTATCTGCTAATTTCTGTCCGTTAAGAACCAGACTGCAGCAGCCAGATTCTTTTTCGTCTGGATTTTCTACAGAGATATGAAGCTGTTTTCCACGGAAAACTTTCTCAATCTCAAAGTGTTTCCAGCTTTTTGGCACAGAAGGAGACAGTCGAAGTCCTTCAAGATCAGGGCGAAGTCCGAGGATACCTTCCACACATCCTACCATTACAGTAGAAGCAGTTCCTGTCAGCCAGTGAACATGAGAGCGTCCAAAGTGTTTGCTTGCTTTTCCCTCTGTAAACTGACCATAGCAGTATGGCTCAAGACGACGGATTTCGGCACAGTCATTCTGCGCAGCAGGAGAATTTTCCATAAAATAGGTAAAAGCACGTTCTCCATGACCGCGGAGTGCTTCAGCAAGAATCAGCCAGCCCTGGGATTGGGAGAAAATACCGGAGTTTTCTTTGGTACCCTGATTATAGATAACTGCCAGTGCACCATCGAAAGCATGTGCATGGTAAGGAGGATCCATAAGGATTGCGCCATATTCCGTATTCAGACGTTCATATACATTATTTAGTGCTGCGTCTCCCTGTTCCGGGGTAGCAAGACCACTGATGACTGCCCAGCTCTGAGGATTCAGCCACATATTTGCTTCAGGAGCAGCAGCTTCACCGATTCTTTCTCCTGATTCTGTATAACCACGTACGAAGCGGTCGTTATCCCAGCACAGTTCCTGAACTTTTTCGCCAAATGCTTTCTGAGTTTCTTCAAGATACTGTACATATTCTGTATCTTTTTTATATTCGGCAAAGATTTTCAGGATTGTCATTGCATAATAGAACTGTAAAGCAACAAAAGAAGATTCTCCGTTTGCACCCAGACGGAGACAGTCATTCCAGTCTGCATAAAGTCCGGCGGGCATTCCATGAGGTCCAAGGTGATTAAGAGAGAAAGCAACCGCACGTTTCAGATGTTCATATACAGTAGCTTCATCTTTGTTGGCAAAAGGAATCACTTCATCAAGAAAAGCAGTGTTTCCGGTTTCTGAAATATATTTATATACAGTTGGGAAAAGCCATAATGCATCATCTGCACGGTAAGCCGGATGGCCGGTTTCCTGTACATAAGAAGCATCATCCGGAGTATCTTCTTTTCCTGGTGTGTGAGTAAACTTGACAAGAGGGAGTCCGCCACCGTTATTTACCTGCGCAGACAGCATGAAACGAATCTTTTCCAGTGCCATTTCCGGTGCCAGATGGATGATTCCCTGAATATCCTGTACAGTATCTCTGTATCCGTATCCATTTCTGAGTCCACAGTAAATGAAGGAAGCCGCACGGGACCAGATGAAAGTCATAAAACAGTTGTATGCGTTCCAGGTATTAATCATAGTATCAAATTCCGGACTTGGAGTGCTGACTTTAAGATTATCAAGCTTACTGTTCCAGTCAGCTTTTAATGCTTCCAGTTCTTCTGCTACAGTTGGAGCCGGATTTTCGTAACATCTGATTACTTCAGCAGCTTCAGATGACGGTTTCATTCCAAGAAGAAAAGCAATTGTTCTGGTTTCACCTGCTTTAAGAGTTATTTTGCAGGAGAGAGCACCACAGGAGTTTTCATTATAGCTTGTCTTATTACCAAGATCACCACAGACAATACCTTCAGGGTTTCCATATCCATGGTAACTTCCGAGAAATTCATTTTTGTCCCCACAGTAAGAAGAAACCTCAGCACCTGCAAGTCCAAAGAAACGTTCTGTCACATTTTTCTCATCTACATTCTCATTTTCAGGAATTGCATCAAGATTTCCATGAATCTGCTGAGTAATTCTGTTTCCTTCGAACAGTGTACGAGAAATAAAAAGAGAGTACTGTAAATTAACCTGATCCTGTTCGTAATTGCTGTGGTTGGTAAACTCTGCATATCCGCTGAGAGTCAGGTTCCTTTCGTGATCAGAATGATTGGTCACAGATAATGCCCATACTTCATAACTTTTTCCAAGAGGAACATAGTAAAGGGCTTCTGAGTGAATATCGCTGTAGTCGGCAGAAATTTTTGTATAACCGATTCCGTGACGGCATTCGCTCTTATACTGAGCCAGATCTTTGCCTACAGGCTGCCAGGATGCAGACCAGAAGTCTGATGATTTGTCATCGCGAATGTAAATGTAACGTCCCGGCTGGTCAAAGTTATTAAAAACATAGCGCAGGATACGTCCGTTTGCACCGGATTTTGCAAAACTGTAGCCCCCTGCATTATTGGAAATGATTGCACCGTACTCCGGGGAACCCAGATAGTTTACCCATGGTGCAGGTGTTGCCGGATTAGTAATCACATATTCTCGGTTTTCATTGTCAAAATATCCGTATTTCATATAGTAAATCCTTTCTGTTAGAACAATATTTATAACTGCCTGTCGACTGCTTTTATGGAGGCTGAGCAGCTATTGTTTTCAGGCAAGTGTCACTGTAATTTCATGAAGATCAGAAGAGAGGTTGTTAATAAATTCTCTGGAGATCATAATATGGGAATCTTCTACGATTTCTATTGCTGTTTTGTCGCAGTCCGCAGCGGCGATATGATAAGAACCATAATCTTTTCTGTCTGTGTTTCGGTAGGTAACATGGAACTGTTTTCCTGCAAAAGTAACAGAGACAGAAGCAGTTCCTGCTTCATCGAACTGTTCTGCCAGAAGTTTTGGATGAACCAGAAGGTTTCCGAAAACTCCACGGACACCAAAGACCTCTGTGATCATGGTAAAAAGATACCAGCTTGCAGCACCTGTCAGATAATGATACATGCCACGTCCGTCTGAACGGAAATATTCAGGAATTCCCGGGTAAATATGGCTGGTATCAAAGTCGAGAGCTGTATCAGACAGAGAACGCAATGCTTTCCAGCCTTCTTTTGCAAAGCCTCTCTGATATAAGGCATTTGCATACATAACTGCCATATGAGAGAAAACAGCACCGTTTTCTTTTTCGCCATAAGCGAAACCGAACATACGTCCCATATCAAACTTCAGCTCCTGAAAATCTGTGTTCAGGCGGTAACCGCCAATTTCTTTTCTGTAAAGATAATGATCTGCGCTTTTTACGATTTTTCTGATCTGCGCATCAGTGGCAACATTTCCCATAATAGAGAAAACCTGGCCCGTGAGCATCATACGCACCTGTTCATGGTGGAAACCTTCCACTGCCTCTCCATGATTATCGTAATAGCTGTTATACCATCCTTCTTCGCTGTCTTTGCCATCAATCCATTCCTGTGAACGGATATGATTTGTCAGCCAGTTGGATTTCTGGATCAGGTTGGCAGCAAGTGTGGAGAGAGAGAAGTTTTTCTTTCTGCCGCTCAGGTTATGCCTGCAGCTTTTGGCATATTCAGTAAGAACCTTTTTCTTTTCAGATACACTGTCAAACATATCTGTCTGGTCGTTCAGCAGGATTTCAATTTCCTCTGACAGCGGGATACTGGTTTCGCCTGCAGATTCCATAAGGCGTAATATGGAAGCAAGAGTATGGAGATTGCCCGCATAAGCACAGGTAAAGGCAACACTTTCACCATTTTCTGCTGCCATATCCAGGGCATCGTTCCAGTCAGCTCCGCGGAGACGGTAAATATTATGAACACCTACATCATAAAAAGCGGCAAGCTGCTGGATCAGAATGTGCTCCAGAACACTTCCGGTATATACCTGACCGTCTTCGGTGCGCTGTTTATTTCCATATGCGTCATTCCAGAGAGTATCAATTTCTGTGCCGCGCATGGTTTGTGCATCTTTAAAATAAGGAACCTGTTTCTTAAGGATCTCTATATCTCCGGTCTGATTAATATAAAGACTGGTCGTGATTAGCGGCCAGAGTGCATGATCCATCCATACACGTGCGATTCCGTTTCTGTCAGCGATAAAATTGCCGTCACCGTCTCCGATAATAGTAGCATTTGTACCATCAATACGTACGCCGCCATAATTCTTTTCAATCATGGCACCTACATTCTGAGGATTCATCAGCAGAAGAGAAAGGCAATCCTGCCACAGATCACGCCATCTGCGTCCACCGCGTCCGTAATCATGATGAGGAAGGAAAGAACAGCCAAATAAACGGCGCAGGAATGGCTGGAAACTTACCCATTTCATATAACTGTCAAAGTCAGGATCCTGTGTGTGGAAGTCAACGTTTACCTGTTTTTTCCAGTAAATTCTGGTTTCTTCCAGTGCATTTTTTACTTTATCGGAAGTATTGTATTTTTCAAAAATATTTTCAATTTCTTCTTTACTGTCGGCAATACCTGATAATAAAATAAAGTCTGTTTTTTCACCGGGAGCCAGTGTGAAAGATGAGAAACAGAAAGCACCCATTGCTTCCTTTCCTGCTGCCAGACTGTGTGCGGGAACTCCTTTATATCCTTCATATACTGTGCGTGGATGTGTATAGGTACCACCTTCTCCGATAAAATCTTCTACAGTCGGATAATAGGAAATCGGATTTTCTCCCTTTCCGGAACAGCCATTTACATAATAGATTTTATGATTTGGCTGATGTCCCCGCTCGTCAAATGACATGGTGGGGCAGACGTTGATTCCATGTTCTGTTGTCTCGATACGATGGAGCATGGAAGTGACATTTCGATGATCACGAATGTTATCCGCACTTCTTCCGTAAACAGGAATTGCACCATATGCAGTAAATTTCTGTACAGTATCTGTCTGGTTTTCAACCGTCACATACATAATCTCCACATTATCGCTTTTGGGGATAAAAGAAGTAACTGTGGAGATGAGCCCAAGTTCTCTGGAAGTCCTTTTCAAAGTCTGCCACATGAATCCGGCGGTTAGTTCACTGTCTTCCTGCCTGTCAGTAAAACGGTCGGCTTCCTGCTGAGCAGAGGAACCTGTTACTGAATAAGGAATGTGTCCTTCTTTTACGATCCAGAAATTTCTGGAAGAACGATTGTTATGAAGATTTTCGGAACTGACCGGTTCCAGCAGGAAGGTATCCTGATCAATTTTGCTGTCACCTCCAAGCACTGGTGTGACGGAACTTTTCAGACCTGCTTCTGATGCAAGAGGAAAATAAAGATAACTGGTATTTTCCGGTCTGTTCACACAAAAGCTTCCATGATTATCAATAAACTTAATATGTTTCAACATTTTTCTCCTTCCATAAATATTGTATGGAAATTATATCGGAAATGAGATCTTTCGGAAATAAGAAACATGAAGTAAGTATCAGAATCATGACATAAAATAACACAATTTCAGAAAAATATATGAGCAGGTAATGAATCAGATTGCGAATATTCATCTGGCTGATTTATAGAAAAATGGTACTTTTTATACAAAAATACTAATAAAAAAACAGAAAGATTATGATTTTAGGAAAGATTTCCTTATTAAATGACAAAATCTGTCTGTATATAAAAAGAACACAATGAGGTCATGAATCTGACATTTTGGTGGAAATTATAATATACCCGAAAAGCAGTTTAAGCTATAATCTGATACATCAGGTGAGGCAAGAAACTCACAAAGAGAAAAAAAGAAAAAGGAGGGCTTTTTTAATGAAAAAGAAAGCATTAGCTGTTTTACTTACAGCATCCGTAATTGCAGGTACAATGGGCGGAACCGCTACAATCGTACATGCAGATGAAGAAGGAAAAGTAATCAATATTTATTCCTGGAATGATGAATTCCGTCAGCGTCTGGAAGCAGTATATCCTGAAGTAAAAGAAACATCCAAAGACGGAACAGTAACAACATTAAAGGATGGAACAGAAATTCACTGGATCATAAATCCAAATCAGGATGGTGTTTATCAGCAGAAACTTGATGAAGCTCTTATGAATCAGGCTGATGCATCAGCAGATGATAAGGTAGATATCTTCTTATCAGAAACAGATTATGTATACAAATATACAGATGCAGCAGCGGATGTGGCAATGCCTCTGAAAGATCTTGGAATTGATCCTGACAAAGATCTTGCAGATCAGTATGACTTTACAAAAACAACTGCATCTGATGCAGATGGAGTACAGAGAGGATCTACATGGCAGTGCTGCCCTGGACTTCTTGTATATCGTCGTGATATTGCCAAAGATGTGTTCGGAACCGACGATCCTGAAGAAGTAGGCAAGAAAATGAAAGACTGGGATACAGCAAAAGCTACAGCTGAAGAACTGAAAGCAAAAGGATATTACACATTTGCTTCTTATGCTGATACATTCAGACTGTATGGAAACAGCATTTCCCAGCCATGGGTAGAAGACGGTGCAACAACTGTTAATGTGGACCAGCAGGTAATGAACTGGATCAAAGATTCCAAAGAATGGCTGGATGCAGGATACCTGAACAAAACTGTAAAAGGTCAGTGGAATGATGACTGGAACAAAGCTATGGGATCTGAATCCAAAGTATTTGCATTCCTCTTCCCGGCATGGGGAATTGACTTTACATTGAAACCAAACTGGGATGGAGAAGACGGAGAATGGGCTGTTACAAATCCACCACAGGAATACAATTGGGGCGGTTCTTACATCCATGCAGCAACAGGAACAGATAATCCGGAACATGCAAAAGATATCATTCTTGCACTGACAGGAAATAAGGACAATTTATTAAAGATTTCCAAAGATTATTCTGACTTTACAAATACAAAGAGTGGTATGCAGGAAGTTGCAACAGATGATACTTTCGCATCTGACTTCCTTGGCGGACAGAATCCATTTGAATATTTCGCACCGGTTGCAGAGAACATCAAGATCGCACCACTTTCTGCTTATGACCAGGGATGTGTAGAACTGCTCCAGAACGCTTTCAGCGATTACTTCCAGGGTCAGGTAGACTATGACAAAGCAAAATCAAACTTTGAAACAGCAATCAAAGAACGTTATCCGGAAATCCAGGAAGTTAACTGGGCTGAATAATAAACGCTTTTGAATTGACAGTTAAAAAGTTTCAGGTGTAAATAACCTGTACAGATGCATTTGTATTTGCCAGACACACATGAACGCGATGTGTGTCTGGCGCTAATATGTAAAGGAAGGAATGCTGAACTATGAAAAAAAAGAAAAGCATCAGCTATGCAAAATGGGGATACATCTTTATCCTTCCATTTTTTATAACTTTTTTAATCTTTTCTTTGATTCCGCTGGTAGATACTGTACGTTATAGTTTCTATGAATATTATCGTTCAGGAATTAAAGAAATCGGACCGAATTTTATTGGAATTGCAAACTATCTGAGTCTGTTGAAGTCAGATATGCTCAAATACAGTGCTAATACACTGATTCTGTGGGTAATCGGATTTGTACCGCAGATTGTGATCGCACTGGTTCTGGCATGTTGGTTTACAGATGCGCGTCTGAAGATCCATGGACAGCAGTTTTTCAAGGTTGTTATTTATCTTCCTAACCTGATCATGGCTTCTGCATTTGCATTATTGTTCTTTACCATGTTCTCTACCAACGGACCGATTAACTCTATTCTGATGTCTCTGGGATGGGTTAAAAATCCGATAGATTTCATGGGTTCTGTAATCGGAACCAGATCTCTGGTCGGATTTATGAACTTCCTGATGTGGTTTGGTAATACAACAATTATGCTGATGGCTGCTGTTATGGGTATCAGTATGGATATTTTTGAAGCATCTGAACTGGATGGCTGTAACAGTATCAAGAGATTTTTCTATATCACACTGCCGCTGATCCGTCCGATCCTTGCTTATACACTGATCACATCTATCATCGGTGGTCTTCAGATGTTCGATGTTCCTCAGATTCTTACAAATGGACAGGGAAATCCGGACCGTACATCTATGACTCTGATTATGTTCCTGAACAGCCACTTAAAGAGCAAGAACTATGGTATGGCAGGTGCACTGTCCGTATATCTGTTTATTGTCAGCGGTATTTTATGTATGATCGTATATAAGATGACAAATGACACAGACCCGGACGGATCTAAGAAAGCTGCAAAGAAAAAAGCAAAAGAAGAAAGAAGGAGGAGATAAACTATGAAACCAAATACATCAGGTCGTGTGCGCAGTATTTTTGTTCATCTTGTGCTGATCTTTTTATCCTTCCTGTGTCTGTTTTTCTTTTACATTCTGATTGTAAATGCAACACGTTCCCATGCGGATCTGCAGAAAGGATTTTCAGCACTTCCCGGAAAATATTTTCTTGAGAATCTGAAGAATGTGGCAAATGACGGAAGTTTCCCGATGTTCCGCGGTATTCTTAACAGTGTTGTTGTATCTTCCTGCAGTGCTGCACTTTGTACATATTTTTCTTCTTTGACAGCTTATGGTCTATATGCTTATGATTTTAAAATGAAGAAAGCAGCTTTTACCTTTATTATGGCAATTCTTGTTATGCCTACACAGGTAACAGCAATGGGATTTTTACGACTGATCACAAAGATGGGAATGTATGACTCTTTACTTCCGCTGATCATTCCATCCATTGCATCTCCAGCAGTCTTTTACTTTATGTACAGTTACCTTCAGTCTTCCCTTCCTTTATCCCTTGTAGAAGCGGCAAGAATTGATGGCTCCGGAGAATTCAGAACCTTTAACAGTATTGTACTTCCGATCATGAAACCGGCAGTAGCAGTACAGGCAATCTTTACTTTCGTAGGATCCTGGAACAATTACTTCGTTCCTGCCCTGATCATTCAGTCAAAGAGCAAAATGACAGTGCCGATCCTGATTGCAACTCTGCGTGGTGCTGATTATATGAACTTTGATATGGGTAAAATTTACATGATGATCACTGTTGCGATCGTGCCAATCATTATTGTATATCTGCTTTTATCCAAATACATTATTGCAGGTGTAACACTTGGTGGTGTAAAAGAATAATGAGAATTAAGAACCCCCATAGAGAGAATGCTATGGAGGTTCTTTTCATGAGAATTATAATATTAAAAACAGGAGTATAATTATATGAAGAAATGGATTTACAGTGGAACTAGAGAAGAACAGCCGTCAGAGAGAGAACTGATGCATGGAAAGCTTGCCAGAAAAGCGGCGTCAGAAGGCATTGTTCTGCTGAAAAATGAAGGAATCCTTCCATTAAAGAAAGATACAGCTGCTGCACTTCTTGGGTATGGAGCAGAGAAAACCGTAAAGGGTGGAATTGGTTCTGGAGATGTTAACAACAGAAAGAATACTTCTATTTATCAGGGACTGAAAGAAGCAGGAGTAAAAATTGTAAGCGAAGACTGGATCAGCGATTATCACAATCGCTATGAGCAGGCGAGAGAGGCGTGGAAAGAAAAAGTTCTGGAAGAAGCTAAGAAAGTAGATAATCCTTTTGATGCCTATGCAGAGAATCCTTTTGCAATGCCGCTGGGACGTAAGGTGGCAGAGGAAGATATCTGTGAAGCAGATGTGGTGATTTATGTGATCAGTCGTATTTCAGGAGAAGGAAAAGACCGCCGCAAAGTAAAGGGAGATTACTATTTAAGCGAGAGAGAAGAGGAAGATTTACGTTATCTTGCAGAAATGAACAAACCTGTGATCCTTATTCTTAATGCAGGTGGTCCTGTGGAGCTGACAGATATTCTGGAACAGACAGACAATATAAAAGGAATCTTAAATATTTCTCAGCTTGGTCAGGAAGGGGGAGATGCCCTGGCAGATGTACTTCTGGGAAAAGAAGTGCCGGGCGGTAAACTGACAACAACCTGGGCAAGGCGATACGAGGATTATCCGGCTTCAGAAGAGTATGGGTATCTGAATGGCAATCTGGAAAAGGAAAAATACAAAGAAGGTATTTATGTAGGTTACAGATATTTTGACAGCTTTGACAAAAAGGTGATGTTTCCGTTTGGGTTTGGTCTTTCTTATACTATGTTTGAGATGATGTGTTGCAGCATAAATATGGAAGAAAGTAAGATCAGAGCAGAGGTTCAGGTTACAAATACAGGAAATGAATATGCTGGTAAAGAAGTGGTACAGATTTATGTTACGCTTCCGCAGACAGAACTGGAAAAAGAGTATAAGAGACTGGCAGGTTTTGCAAAAACCAGACTTCTGAAGCCGGGAGAAACACAAACACTTACTGTTGAGATTCCGCAGAAACAACTGGCTTCTTTCAATGAGAAAACACATACATGGATAGTGGAAAAAGGCAAATATGGCATTCTGGTCGGAAACAGTTCAGACAAACTGAAACTGGAAGCAGTTCTGGTAGTTTCAGATGATACAGTACTGGAACAGATGGATAAAATCTGCCCGCTTCAGGAAGAACTGAAACAGATTCATTTGACAAAAGAATTGAAAGAAAAATCTGTGCAGAGACAGGAAAAACTGATAACAGCGCAGGTTCCGGAATATTATTTTAAACCTGCGATGATACCGGCAAAATCGGAAAATGCCGGAAAAAATCAGGAAAATCTGACAGAGGAAGAAAAAAGATTTGTTTCTGTTCTTGAAGACAGAACTACAGAAGAGCTGATTCCTCTGCTTTATGGAAAGATTTCAGAGAATATCAGTACTCTTGGTGCAGCAGGGATTCGAGTACCGGGATCAGCAGGTGAACCCTGCGGTACTTTGGAAGAGTATGGAATCCCCTCTCTTGTTATGGCGGACGGTCCGGCAGGTATCCGCCTTAGACAGTGGTATGAAGTAGATAAAGAGGCAGACAGTATCTATGAAATGGGAGTTCTTGGTTCACTGGAAAATGGAATTCTGGAACCTGGTGTGCATCATGAGAATGCAGACACTTATTATCAGTACTGTACTGCTTTTCCGGTAGGAACAGCACTGGCACAGACCTGGGATACAGATCTCATGACAGAGTTTGGAAAAGCAATCGCAGAAGAAATGGAAGAATTTCATGTAAATCTGTGGCTTGCACCGGGTATGAATATTCACAGAAACCCATTATGTGGAAGAAATTATGAATATTATTCAGAAGATCCATATCTGTCAGGGATGCTGGCAGCAGCAGTGATCCGGGGTGTTCAGAGCAAGTCAGGATGTGGCGTAACAATCAAGCATTTTGCATGCAATAATCAGGAAGATAACCGCATGGGTGTTAACTCCTGTGTATCCGAACGTGCGCTCAGAGAAATCTATCTCCGCGGATTTGAAATTGCAGTAAAAGAAGGAAATCCTGTTTCTATTATGACTTCCTATAATCTTATCAACGGTATTCATGCGGCGAACAGCAAAGATCTGTGCATGACAGTTGCCAGAAAAGAATGGGGATTTGACGGAGCAATTATGTCAGACTGGAACACAACAGTTCCGGAAGATGGAAGCGTTCCATGGAAATGTGTGGCAGCAGGCAATGACATCATCATGCCTGGAAATCCGGATGATGATAAGAATATTCGCCAGGCATATAAAGAAGGTAAACTTACAGAAGAAGAAATCCGAAATTGTGCCGGACATCTGGTATCTATGATCCGTAGATTAGAGCGTACAGATTGTTGAAATGATTTTTCAAACATGCTCTAAATGAAAACAGATAGAATTCTGGCATATGCTGAAAATACAGTAATGAGAGGACAATATTAATTATTAAAATCAATCGGAAGACCATCAGAGGCCTTCCGATTGATTTAGTCTCATAATAACTGGATTTTTTATTTGCATCAGCAGATCTTCAGCAGATTTTCAAAGGAGAAGATCTCTTTTTCAGTCATTAATTCTTCAAATCTGTTCAGGTTAAGATCTGAGTGTTCCAGTTCTCTTGAAAACTGATAACAGATACGGATCTGATCATCCAGCTTAAACTGCCGGTTGTTTTTCAGATAGGTTCCCACATTTAATTCATGGATGAACAGGGTGCACACAACTGCCATTTTCACCTTGGCGAAGATCTCATTATCATAAACTGCACCACAGAAATAGGTATAGATCCAGTAAACAAGAAGCTGTTCCTCCTGAATCTGCCAGTCAGGATAGGAGAAATCAAATTCACTTTTCTGCCAGGAATAAAGATTTCCGGAGTCAGACTGCGGATCTGTATTTCCATTATACAGTGGAGTCAGACAATTCTTTAAGTATTCCTGCCATCCCGGGCGCAGAACCTCCATTTCCGGGACAACAGTTTTCCACATTTTTTTAAATAATTGTTCTGGTGTATTTGCGCAGGCAGATGCAGCAGAACTGTTTTCTATGTTATCTGCATTTATACGAGAGTAAATTTTGTTGCAAAATCTATCTCCGTATCCGGAATCTTCATGTCGTTTTCGCATTTCTTCCCATTTAAAGAGTTCATTTTTATTTACACATAACTGGAAATCATGTGCAGCAGCCAGAAGTTTCCACAGACGTTTCTGCATGGGTACAGCTCTGTCCTGGATGATATCTATAAGCATATCACGGGTGTCCATAAGTGCAGTGAACAGGAAATAATCAAAGTCATCATAGACTTCTTCTTTTGTCTTTTTTTCTTTTGTGATAAAGTGTACCTTTTCTTTTTGGGAAAGTAAAATCCTTGCTGCCTCCGGACAGGAGAGCGACAGGGAAATCTCACGCAGACCTTCAAATTCTTCAATATGTCTAGGATAATTTCTGCAGGTTCTGCAGAACATTTCCGGTCCTGCTTCTGTGTAGATGTCACACAGGTTCTCTTCGTTGAGAAAAGCACAGCGTCTGTTATACTGGCGGAAAACATGTTGTTTCCAGTCAATATCATTGTGCAGGCGATTGCGGAACGGACCTTTAAAGTGCTGGTACTTCTTCAGTGCCGGATCGTCAATCACGATCTGCCATCCTGCGCAGCAGGTATCCGGACAGGCTCCTGCAATGCAGGAAAATTCTTTATAGTAGTTTGGAAATGTGTATTGCATGATATTAAATAGGATCCTTTCTTTTTTTCTTAAGTTTACGGTAAGTTCCTGCAGTCATGCCACAGGATTTGCGAAAGCTCTGGGAGAGATAACTCTGAGAGGAGAATCCTGTGAGATGTGCAATATCTGAAATCCCGTAATCAGTATTTTCCAGAAGCTCTTTACATACCTCAATCCGCTTTCGGTTTAGATAGTTCATAGGAGAAATCCCATAATATTTGGTAAATTCATGGCTGAGATAATACTTGTTCAGGTGGCTGATGGCAGACAGATGATCAAGAGAGATGTTTTCTCCGTAATTAGAATCAAGATATCGCTTGATATGTGCACATTCCTTGCTTGGATGTTGTGCAGTGATCAGTTCAAAAGGAGAATCTGTGATCCGCTGAAGCTGAAGGATCAGAATATTAAGCATATGTCTGCAGATTTTTTCGTACCCTTCCGATTGATTATCCAGTTCTTGAAACAGAGCATTAAAGTAAAAAAGCAGATCTGTTTTCTTTTTTCTGCAGTTAAAGATGCGATATTCTTTCTGATCATTAAAAGAGAAAGATAATCCGTCTACGCCCACTGTGAAATAGCTGAGAGGTGGGTTTCCTCTGGAAATTTCAGTGTGATTAATGTGAGGGTTAACAATGATCAGGTCATCTTTTGAAATAGGGTAGATTTCATCTTCAAGCAGAAATTCCCCCTGTCCGTCCCGCACATAAAATAATTCAGTGAATGCATGGGAGTGGGGAATGCTTGGCCAGTCACCTTCATAGAGGGAAGAAGATGCATTCAGAAGTGTGACCTCCTGTGGAGCAGTATCTTCAGGGCTGAAGCGAAGAGAATGTGTACTCATAAAAAAGTTCCTCCTCCATAATTTAGTGATTTTGTCTAATGCAAAAGAGTGAACAAAAATAATAGAGGGAATCTGTTCTGCATTTAGTTGTTATGATTGGACTAAATGCATAAAAAAACTTTGAAAGATAAAAAAATATAGGGTATTATAATCAAAAACAGAATTCCTTTCAAAATTTTCGATAACATTTTTTATATAATATCACAATTTGATTTGTACAGCAAGATTTCTAAAAAACAAAGCAAAAAGAGAATTGAAAATGTTTTGGAAAGAACGTATTCTATAGACAGATAAGGCGCAAGAAAGAGCAGAATCAGGTCAGATAAGTAAAAAAGTAAGACAGGTTTATACAGAGAGAGGAGACAAACAACAATGAAAAAAGGTCGTGTAACAATACCAACCAATCTGGATGTAGTGCCACAGACACTGGAGATACTGGATGAATGGGGTGCAGATGCGAGCGATTCCTGCCTTTTTCCATGCTTCCTGTTCCTTGATTCCATTGATTGATAATTTCATGTTATATCCTCCTTGTTTGTCTTATTCGATACTTATTGTTTGTTGTTATGTTCTTTACTTACGTTTATATCTTAACTGTAAGTTGAGTATATATCTTTTCTTTTAAAAAATCCATTGACAGAAATTCTAATTTTCAAACAACTTTTTTGTCTATTTTACTATAGTGTGCTGACAAATTGATGTTGCTGATCGTGCCGGATATTTTTATTGTTTTTTTTTCGTTCTATGCTACAATAAAACTGAAACTTAACATTATCTTGTAACATAATCAGGAGAATATTATGAGTGAAAAGGGATTGACCAACATTAGTCTCAAGAAAATAAATAAATCAAAGGTTTACCAGTACATTTACAGAAAAAAAACGACCTCCAAGCTGCAGATCGTTCAGGAACTGCAGATGGGTTTATCCACTGTCAGTCAGAACCTGAATCTTCTGGAACAGGAAGGTCTTATTGAAAAAAATGGTTTCTTTGAATCCACCGGTGGAAGAAAGGCAAACGCCCTTCAGATTGTATCAGATTTTAAAATTTCCATTGGTATCGGTATTTTAAAAGGGATGTTTCATATTACTGCTGTAGATTTATATGGAAATGCTTTCTATACAGACACCATTCCGCTTCCATATTCCAACACACCAGATTACTATAAACAGGTTACTGACGCAGTAAAGGAATTCATCTCATCGCGCCAGTATGACAATGACAAAGTTCTTGGCATCTCCATTGCCACACAGGGTATCACATCCCCGGATCATACCACTGTACTATATGGAGATATCATGAATAACGCAGGCATGAAACTGGATGATTTTTCCAGATATCTTCCTTATCCCTGTTATCTGGAACATGATTCGAAATCAGCTGCGTTCCTTGAATTATGGAATCATCCGGAGCTTGACAGTGCTGTTATCATCCTGCTGAACCGAAATCTGGGCGGCGGCATCATTACCAATCATCAGATTCATCAGGGGATCTCCATGCACAGCGGAACTCTTGAACATATATGTATTAATCCCGACGGCCCACTTTGCTACTGCGGCAGCCGTGGCTGCCTGGAAACCTACTGCTCTGCCAATGCACTGGAACAGGCTGCAGGTATTCCTGCCAAAGAATTTTTCCCTCTTCTGCGCAAAAAAAAATCTCCCCAGATCATACAGATCTGGAAAGATTATTTAAACCATCTGGCATTTGCCATGAAAAATCTTAACCTTGTTATTGATGCACCGATCATCCTAAGCGGATATCTGGCACCTTATTTTACAGAAGAAGATATTGAATATCTGACAGAACATCTCCATACAGCCGCACCATTCATACTGGATAAAACACAGATTCTGGTCGGTACCAACGGACAATATACACCGGCAATCGGAGCAGCTCTGCATTATGTAGAGAAGTTTATTCAATCCGTTTAACTATAGCAATCCTCATAAATAATGCAGGCAAGTCCCCTCCCACTGCTGTTATATGCAGCGGCCCGGGGACTTCTTTATTATATAGCAGTAATATTCTTTCGGGATATTCGTTTCTTTTTCCGTGCTCTGTTGTCTAAATCCTTCGGATCAATGTTCCATTCACACCAAGTATCTCTCCATCAAACTCCCGGGCAAAAAGCACTTCTCCGGCTTCTTTTACCTTTATCTCTTTCTCCGATGTATTTAACAAAACTTCCATTTTATTTCCTTCTTCATCTATTTTGATATACTCTACGCATCGGTCGTTTTCATAGGTATCCGGAAAATGGAAATGTGGGCTTCTGCATGTTTTTTCATTTCTTCTTAGCATAATCAGTTTACGCATTGTCGCTATCTTTTCCTGATTCTCTTCGCTGTTAATCTCGCTCCATGGCATACATCTTCTGCAGTCCGGATCATGGGCACCTTCCATTGCGATCTCCGTTCCATAATAAATGCAGGGACTTCCCGGAAGAGTGAAGAGAATCGCAAGCTGCTGATAGAATTTATCCAGATCATGGAAACGGTTCATAAGCCGCTCCGTATCATGTGAATCCAACAGATTAAAAAGCACATCATTATTCTGCTGCATATACATGGTATAGCAACGGTTTACCATATATTCGAATTCCTCTTTTTTCATTGTTTTATCAAGGAAAAAATCATGGATTCCGCTGAGCAGCGGATAATTCATGACTGAATCATATTCATCTCCCTGCAGCCACTGGCTTGCATCATGCCAGATTTCCCCCAGCAGATAAAGATCCGGTTTTACCGCTTTTAAATGTTCCCGTATCCGCTTTAAGAACCGATGAGACACTTCATTTCCCACGTCAAAACGGATTCCATCTATATCAAATTTCCGGATCCATTCCTCACAGACCTTGCAGAAATATTCGATCACTTCTTCATTATTCGTATTCAGTTTCGGCATCGCATCTGTAAATGCAAAGGAGTAAAAACGCCGGTCTCTGGTGTCTGCTCTTTTTCCGATCTGTTCCCAGTCTTCTATCATAAACCAGTCCGCATAACGGGAATCTTTCCCATGCTCCAGTACATCCACCCACGGCGCGAATTTTCTTCCACAATGGTTAAATACTGCATCTACCATAATACGGATTCCCTTTTCGTGCGCTTCCCTGCAAAGTGCTTTCATTGTTTCTTCATCGCCGAAAGCCGGATCAATCTTTGTATAATCTGTAGTATCATATTTGTGATTGGACTCTGCTTCCATGATCGGATTCAGATAAATACCGGTAATCCCCAGCTCCTGAAGATACGGTAATCTCTGACGGATTCCCTCCAGATTCCCTCCGAATTTTTCCTTATTTGTCACTGTTCCGTGATTTCTCCACGGTGTGATATCATTTCCATTCTTTTCCGGGGTCCCATTGCAGAACCTGTCCGGAAAAATCTGATACCAGATAGTGTCATTTACCCATGCAGGTGTGCGGTTTATATCTGCCGGATTCATCCAGGGAACAATAAAGCACTGCTGCATACGCCCATCCATCTGAAGCTGCTCTTCTGTCAGGAAACCATCTTCAAAATAATACCAGACTTCCTGTTCTGTTCTCAGTTCAAAATAATATTTACATCTTTTATATTCCGGAAAAAGCGTTGTTGTCCACCAGATTTGATGAGGCAGACGTTTTTTATAAATAATTTCCTCTCTTTTTCCTGTCCATTTTTCCTTTCCCCCCAGGATTCCGGCCTCATAGGGATCTCCGTAATTGATAAACACTTGTTTTACATCATATCCGGTCTTAATATTTACGATCAGTCTGTCCTCATCCAGAGGATAACTCATCTGCTCTGATGTTTTGTGGTATACACCTGTAAATTCCATCTTATTTTTCCTTCCTGCTCTTTATATTTTTATATATCTCTGATTTCTGCTATTCGGTTTATCTGGTAATGTCATTTGGATCAAATTCATCTCAAGTGCGGGTTGCAAATAATTTCTGCGGAATCCATCTCTGGACTTTAACCCCAGTTTTTCCATAAGTGTTTTTCTTGTATAAGGCGTATCATACTCCATGATTTCAAGCATTTTCCTGACAGTTTCTGAAAACTGTTCATTTTCTTCATTCATCTGAAGCGAAATATCTTCCAGAATCCTGTCTATCTGTGACAACATAAACTCTATAAAAATGGTAGATTCTCCTGAAACATGACATCTGGCAATCGCATCATAATATTCATCCTGAAATTTTTCAATCCGACTTTCGATTGGAATAAACTCAAATACAGGTTTCCATTTAGCTAAAATCGCAGTGTGCCATAATCTTGCCATTCTTCCATTACCATCAGCAAATGGATGAATAAAGACAAACTCATAATGAAATACACTGCTCATAATCAATGGATGAACACTATTCCTTGATTTCTTCATCCATTCAAACAGTTCATCCATAAGCTGCGGTACAAATTGCGCCGAAGGTGCCATAAAAATGCATTCATCTCCATTAAAAACTCCCTCTTCTCCATGGCGAAACTCCCCACATTCTTCCACAAGATATTTTGTCATAATCCCATGAAATTTCTTTAAATCTTTTATACTATAGGGATTAATTTCCGAAAGGCTTTCATACGCAGCATATGCATTTTTTACTTCCTGTATTTCTTTCTGTTCCCCCAGTACAAGCCTGCCATTAATTACATCCCTAACCTGCCCCAGAGAAAGAGAATTCGCTTCTATTTGTGACATGCTCTCGCCACTTAAATCTTACAGATTTTGAAGTGGGAGCTTCCTGCT
>OJMN01000674.1_pt1 | contig 21341 bp, 14 predicted proteins | sample 1597261 | NCBI WGS metagenome assembly OJMN01 (sample SAMEA2452130, study PRJEB22498) | human gut metagenome | biome: human feces; feature: human gut; material: feces | place: Australia | collected 2012 | reverse complement strand
TGGGAAATATAAGGCATGATGGTATCTACAGTTGTGGGAGTCAGACCGATACGCAGGATCCGTTTTTTCCCGGTTTTCGAGACCTCGAGCTCAGTAGATCTGGCGTATTCCAGCAGATTACCGGATCGGTCGTAGAGAAGCTTTCCGGCTTCAGTAAGAGTAACGCCCTTGCTGGTGCGGTCGAAAAGTTTTACATTTAATTCATTTTCCAGCTGACGGATCTGGTAGCTGAGCGGAGGCTGGGACATATTTAAGTGTCTTGCAGCTTCGTTGATGCTGCCGGTGGATGCGATCTCGCGGAAATATTCTAACTGTCTGAGTTCCATGTTGGATTACCTGCCTTATATATTTTTTGTATTGCAAAGCTATAAAAACAATATTATTCATATCAATGATAACGGACTATAATAAAACAGTCAAGGGATATTATAATAAGTAGATAACGATGACTTATTAGTTATCGGAAAAAGGAATGGAGTGAAAGAAATGAAGCGTCTTGAGAAGTTTCTGAGACCTTACCGCAGAGAGAGTATTTTGGCACCGCTATTCAAATTATTAGAAGTCGTGTTCGACCTTATGGTTCCGGTTGTGGTAGCTCAGATTATTGATGTGGGCGTTGCGAAGAATGACTATGGATATATTGTGGAAATGTTTTTCGTGTTACTGCTCATGGCAGCAGTCGGACTGTTGTGCAGTTTTACCGCACAGTTCTTTGCCGCAAAGGCAAGTGTTGGATTTGCGACCAGCGTCAGACAGGCAATGTTCGACCATATCCAGGGATTGTCATTTACAGAACTGGATACGCTCGGAACAGACACACTGATCACGAGACTGACGGACGATGTGAACCAGGTGCAGAACGGAATTAACATGGGACTGCGTCTGTTACTTAGAAGTCCGTTTGTCGTAATCGGTGCGATGGTGATGGCATTTACCATCAATGTACGCTGTGCACTGATCTTTGTAGTGACAGTACCGATCCTGTTTGTCGTTGTATTTTCGATTATGCTGATCAGTATTCCGCTGTTCAAGAAAGTACAGGCAGGTCTGGACTGTGTGACAGGACTTACGAGAGAGAATCTGACAGGTGTCCGTGTCATCCGTGCATTCTGCAGGGAAGAACAGTCGGTGGAAGAATTCGAAGAAGGAAACAGAGAACTTACAAGATTGAATGAGTTCGTAGGAAGAATTTCTGCCCTTCTGAATCCGCTCACGTATGTATTGATTAACGGAGCAACTGTGTTACTGATCGCGCGTGCCGGAGTGCAGGTCAATATCGGGAATCTGCAGCAGGGACAGGTAGTAGCGCTGTATAACTATATGGCACAGATTATCGTAGAACTGATCAAGCTGGCATCCCTGATCATTACGTTGAACAAATCAATGGCTTGCGCAGACCGTGTGGCCGGTATTCTGGATGTGAAGTCCAGCATGGAATACAAAGTGGCGGCTGAGCAGATGAAGAATGAACAGATAAATGCTGATCAAAGAAAATATGAGACAGACGGCGAGAATGATCAGGCCGACAGTAATCTGGCAGTTGAATTCAACCACGTCACCTTCACATACGAAGGTGCCGGAGCATCCAGCTTATCGGACATCACCTTCCGTGCGAAGAAAGGACAGACGATCGGAATCATCGGAGGAACCGGAAGTGGTAAGAGTACACTGGTCAGCCTGATCCCGAGATTCTATGATCCACAGGAAGGAACGGTAAAAGTAAATGGTATCAATGCAAAGGACTATCCGCAGGGAGAACTTTGCAGTGAGATCGGAGTGGTACAGCAACGTTCCATCCTGTTCAAAGGAAGTATCCGCGACAATCTGAAGTGGGGCAATGATCAGGCTTCAGATGAAGATCTGTGGAAAGCAATCACAATCGCTCAGGCAAAAGATGTTGTAGAAGCTAAGCCTGGAAAGCTTGATTTTGAAGTAGAACAGAACGGACGTAACCTGTCCGGCGGACAGAAGCAGCGTCTGACGATCGCACGTGCACTGGTCAGCAAGCCTGAGATATTGATTCTGGATGACAGCTTAAGTGCGCTGGATTTTGCGACAGACGCAGCGCTTCGTAAAGCAATCGGTGAACTGGAAGGCAATGTGACAACCTTCCTGGTATCTCAGAGAATTTCCGGTATCCGTCAGGCAGACAAGATCCTGGTTATGGAGGACGGTGAGCTGGCAGGACAGGGAACCCATGAAGAACTGATGGAGACTTGCGAGACCTATCAGGAGATCTATTATTCACAGTTCCCGGAAGAACGTCCGGCTGCAGTTAAATCTTCAAAGGAAACCGGAAAAGATTTGGACAAAGCGGATAAAATGACAGAGAAGGCAGAGAAAGGAGCGGCAGAGTAATGAAGAAATTATTAAAGCTCATAGGAAAGTATAAGATTTTCCTTGCATTCAGTGTAATCTTTGCTGCAATCTCTGTAGTATTGCAGTTATATGTGCCGGTTTTATTCGGTGATGCAATTGATGAAGTTGTATCGGCACATCAGGTGAACTTTGATATGATGTGGTATTATCTGAAGCAGATTCTGATTTTTATCGTGATATCAGCATTTGCTACGTGGTTCATGAATCTGTTGAACAACCGGATGACTTACCGGATCGTGCAGGATATCCGTTCACAGGCAATCCGTCATATCCAGGTACTGCCGTTGTCTTATCTGGATCAGCACAGCACCGGAGATATTGTAAGCCGTGTCATTGCAGATACAGATATCTTATCCGATGGTCTGTTGTTGGGATTTACACAGTTGTTTTCAGGAATCGTGACGATTGTTGTGACACTGATTTTCATGTTCTCTAAGAATGTGTGGGTAACACTGCTGGTGATCGTACTGACACCATTTAGTTTCGTAGTGGCGAAATTCATTTCTTCCAGATCTTATACGATGTTCCGGAAGCAGAGTGAGACCAGAGGACGGCAGACCGCACTGATTGAAGAAATGATCGGCGGACAGAAAGTAGTAAAAGCATTTGGGTACGAGAAAGAATCATCCAGAAGATTTGATGAGATTAATAAAGAACTGCAGAACTACAGCCAGAAAGCAGTGTTCTACAGCAGTTTAACGAACCCGTCCACACGATTCGTCAATAATATCATTTACGCCGGAGTGGCTTTACTTGGAGCATTTCTGATACCGGGCGGCACGTTGACGGTCGGAGGACTTTCTGTACTGTTAGCGTATGCGAACCAGTATATGAAGCCGTTCAACGATATCAGTTCGGTAGTCACAGAGATGCAGAATGCGCTGGCATGTGCGGACCGTATCTTTGATCTGTTAGAGCAGAAAGAAGAGACATTGGATGCGGAAGGAGCATTTGCTACAGTTGATGGCAATGTTACAATCGACGATGTGGCATTTAGTTATGATAAAGAAAAAGAACTGATCGAGAACTTCAATCTGGATGTAAAACCGGGTATGCGTATTGCAATCGTTGGTCCGACAGGATGCGGTAAGACGACATTTATCAATCTGCTGATGCGCTTCTATGATGTAGATGAAGGAAAGATCCTGGTGGATGGAAAGGACATCCGGGAGGTATCCAGACATGCCCTTAGAAGCAGCTTTGGTATGGTGTTGCAGGATACCTGGATCAAGAGCGGAACCGTAAGAGACAACATCTGCTTTGGAAAACCGGATGCAACCGATGAAGAGATCATTCGTGCAGCGAAGGAAGCAAGAAGCTGGGAATTCATCCGGAGACTTCCAAAAGGTCTGGACACGGTGCTTCACGAAGACAGTATCAGCCAGGGTCAGAAGCAGCTTCTGTGTATCACAAGAGTCATGCTCTGTCTGCCGCCGATGTTGATCCTGGATGAGGCGACATCAAGTATCGATACCCGTACCGAACTGCAGGTACAGGAAGCATTCGATAAGCTGATGAAAGGAAGAACAAGCTTTATCGTGGCACACAGACTTTCGACGATACGGAATGCTTCGTTAATCTTAGTTATGAAAGACGGTAAGATCATCGAGCAGGGCAATCATGAAGAATTGCTGAAAAAAGGTGGATTTTACCATAAGTTATACCATAGTCAGTTTGAAGGTTAATACGCAATCTGGCAAAAAGCTCGCTTAGGCGGGCTTTTTCAGTTATAATACAGATAAATACTAATCAGTAAGAATGGAGAAAATCTGTAGAAGGAATGTGCTATAATATTCTGCAGTGAAGAAGAACAGAGGGAGTAACAGTATATGACGATCAAAGAAATTGCCAAACTGGCAGGAGTATCCAGCGCAGCGGTGTCGAGATACCTGAACGGCGGATACGTCAGTGACGAGAAGAAAGAACAGATTAAGAAAGTAATTGATGAGACCGGCTATCAGCCATCGGCGCAGGCGCGTATGCTTAGAACCAAGAAAGCGTGTCTGATCGGGGTGGTTGTACCAAAGATTAATTCAGAATCCATCAGCCGGATCACGGCAGGAATCGAAAAGGTTCTTTCGGAGCGGAATTACCAGATGCTGCTTGCCGGAACGGATAATACACCGGCGAAGGAAATAGAGTATATGCGTCTGTTCGAGAATTATCCGGTAGACGGGATTATTCTTGTGGGAACGATGATCACGGCGGAATACCGGAGATTTCTGAAAGAATCGAAAGTACCGGTGGTTGTGATTGGTCAGCATACGAAATATGCGAACTGTATTTATCATGATGATTACGGCGCAGGGGAGGCCATGGGATGTGCGGTTGCGGCAAAGAGCCGGAAAGAGATTGCATATATCGGAGTATCAAGAGAAGATAAAGCAGCTGGAGCGGCCAGAGAAGATGGATTCCGGGAAGGTCTGAAAAGGTCGGGAAAAGAATTAAAAGACGGATATTATAAGGTGGCGGAGTTCACGACAGAATCCGGATATGAAAAGGTTCTGGAATTATTGAATGAAAAACATGACATCGATATCATATCATGCGCCACTGATACAATCGCAGCCGGGGCAATCGAAGCGATTCATACTTATGTCGGAAGTCAGATTCCGAAGAATGTAGAAGACACAGGATCCAGATTCCGTTATATATTAGAAAATACATCGATTCAGGTTACCGGATTTGGCGATAATCAGCTTTTAAAGGCGGTAACAGGTGGAATACCAACAGTGCATTTTGGCTATAAGACCAGTGGAATCCGGGGCGCAGAACTCCTGTTGGATGTAATAGAAAGGGATGAAAGCATTCCGGTAGAGATCAAACTTGGATTCCGGCTCGCTAACATTGATGATCCGGAAGAAAATATAGAAGACTAAGAGATGCCGGAGCAGAAAATCAGTGTGTAAAATGTGTAAATAGATTCCGAATCAGTCAAAAACAACAGAATTCGTGCAAACCGCACAAAATCGAATAGCAAATATCAGTAAAAGTGCCATCTTTACAAATGGCATTTTTTTTTTTTATAAAATCACAAGATGTGAAAACGATTACACATAAAGCAAGGAAGGAGAGTTAATATGGATTACAGAAAGACCGCACAGGACATCCTGGATCATGTCGGCGGAAGTAAGAACATTGCATCTGCAGCACATTGTGCAACGAGACTTCGTCTTGTCATTGCAGATAATAAGAAAGTAAGTAAAGAAGCACTTGAAAATATTGACGGGGTAAAAGGGGTCTTCGAGGCATCGGGACAGCTTCAGATTATCCTCGGAACAGGTACGGTAAATAAAGTATTTGCCGAGTTCATCGACATCGCAGGTATCACGGCAAGCTCGAAAGCAGAGGCAAAAGAGGCAGCTGCAGAGAAGCAGAACTGGTTCATGCGTGCGATCAAGCTGCTTGGTGATATCTTCGTACCGATCATTCCGGCCATCGTAGCCAGCGGTTTCTTAATGGGAATCATGAACTCACTTGATTTTATGAATAGCAACGGATTCCTCCATATTAATACACACAGTTCGATTTATGTATTTGCGAATCTGTTCAGTAACATTGCTTACACATTCCTGCAGATCCTGATCGCATTCTCAGCTGCAAAAGCATTCGGTGCGAACCAGTATCTTGGTGCAGTTATCGGTATGATCATGATCCATCCGTCACTGCAGAATGCTTATACTGTAGCAACAGAGGGTGTACAGCAGACACAGAGCGTATTCTTCGGACTGTTCAAGATTGACATGGTCGGATATCAGGGACACGTCATTCCGGTTATCATCGCCGTATGGATTCTGGCAGTGATCGAGAAGAAGTTACATAAGATCGTTCCGGAAGTTCTTGACTTGTTCGTAACACCTCTGGTCAGCGTATTTGTAACAGGTTATCTTACATTATCAATTGTAGGACCGATCTTCGTATGGGCTGAAAATGCAATTCTCGGAGCAATCCAGTGGATGCTAACGCTTCCTCTCGGAATCGGAAGTCTGATCATGGGAGGTTTATATGCACCAACCGTAGTAACCGGTATTCATCAGATGTATACAGCCATTGACATCGGACAGCTTGCAAAATACGGTGTTACATACTGGCTTCCACTTGCAAGTGCAGCCAACGTAGCACAGGGAGCTGCAGCACTTGCAGTAGGTATTAAGTCTAAAGATAAGAAGATCAAATCTCTGGCGCTTCCATCATCACTCAGTGCATTTATGGGAATTACAGAGCCTGCAATCTTCGGCGTAAACTTAAGATTCTTCAAACCATTCATCGCCGGATGTATCGGTGGAGGATGTGGGGCATTATATGCATCACTGGTGCACCTCGGAGCTAAGGGGACTGGTGTAACAGGTATCTTCGGTATCCTGCTCTGCCTGAACCAACCGCTTCAGTACCTGATCGAGATGGTGATCGCAGTCGGTGTTGCATTCGTGATCTCATTCCTGATCTATAAGGATGCAGAACCAAAGGCAGCAACAGAGACAGCAGCAGTAGAAAATATTGAAACAGCAGACGCAGTAACAACAGACGCAACAACAGCAGACACAACTGCAGAGATAGCAGAAGAGACATTAACAAGTCCGGTAAACGGAACACAGATTCCATTATCCGAAGTAGCAGATGAGATATTTGCATCCGAGATGCTTGGAACAACCGTTGCGGTAGAGCCTGCAGATGGCAAGATTGTAGCTCCATGTGACGGAGAAGTTTCCAATATTTTTGAAACAGGCCATGCTGTATGTATCACAACAGAGTCCGGCGGTGAACTCTTGATCCATATCGGTATCGATACTGTGAAGATGGATGGAAAAGGATTTACAAAGAAAGTTTCTGATGGCGACAAAGTACATGCAGGAGATATTCTGGTAGAAGCGGACCTTGAGGAAATCAAGAATGCAGGATATCAGACGACAACAATGATGATTCTGACAAATACAGATGAATTCGGAAATGTAACAAAGGCAGAACCTGCTGAAGTTAAGACAACAAGTAAAGTTATGACACTTATAAAATAATGTGTATAGAAATAATGCTTATAGATAGATGGAGACGATTGATTTATGAACGCATTAACAAGAGATCTTGTAAAATTAGTAGAGACAGCAGAACAAAGCCAGAAAACCAGAGAAGAGTTATCCGTATCAGATAGAAAATTTCGTGAAAAACTACACCTGATGCCGCCGGTCGGATGGCTGAATGATCCAAATGGACTCTGCCAGTTCCAGGGTATCTATCACGCGTTTTTCCAGTATTCGCCGTTTAATGCAGAAGGCGGTGTGAAGATGTGGGGTCACTATACTAGCAAGGATATGATTAAGTGGGAATATCAGGGTACCGCACTTTATCCAGATCAGCCATTTGACTGTCACGGAGTATATTCCGGATCCGCATTTATTGAAGATGGAAAAATGTATCTGTACTATACAGGAAATGTCAAATTAGAAGACGGGGAATATGATTACATCCGCACCGGACGTGAGGGCAATACCGTTCTGGTTATAACGGAAGACGGCAAGACGTTCGGAAAGAAAAAAGAACTGATGAGAAATTCAGATTATCCGGACGATCTGACCTGTCATGTAAGAGATCCAAAGGTATGGAAAGAAAATGGTACTTATTATATGGTACAGGGTGCAAGAACGAACGAAGATGTAGGTCAGGTACTTGTATTTGAATCTGAAGATAAAGTAAACTGGAAGTTCAGAAACCGGGTGGAATCCGAAAAGCCATTCGGGTATATGTGGGAATGCCCGGATTATTTCAAAATCGGAGATAAGAAACTTCTTTCCACGTCTGTTCAGGGACTGGAAGGTGGTATCTGGGAGGATCGTAATGTATATCAGTCCGGATACTTTGAGATAGAAGGAGATATTCTTGGAGAATACAAGTTGTCAGAGTATCATTTGTGGGATTATGGGTTTGATTATTATGCCCCGCAGAGTTTTGAGACGGAAGACGGAAGAAGGATCCACATCAGCTGGATGGGAATGCCGGACTGCGAAGAATACAGCAATCCGACCATTCAGACAGGATGGCAGCATTGCTTTACATTTCCAAGAGAAATCTTTGAAAAAGACGGCAAGATCTGTCAACGTCCGATAAGAGAACTAGAAGAGAAGAAACATCTGGTAAGTGATGTGAAAGGTATGCTGGTAAGAGAGGGATATCCGGTATATGAAATGACGATTTCGGATATTACAAAGAACCGCTTTAAAGTTATCCTTTCAGAGAAGCTGATCCTGGATTATGCTGACGGAAAATTCCGGATGCATTTTACAGATCAGGATAAAACTTCGGTATCTTCCGGAAGAAGCATGAGATATGTAGAAGTGGAAGAAGTGGAGAATCTGAAGATTCTGGCCGATACATCCTCTGTTGAAGTATTTGTAAATGATGGGGAATATGTATTTTCGACAAGATATTATCCGGAAGTTTATAAATTACAGGCAGAAGCTGTGGGAGCACAGATTACGTTGTCAGAAATTATGTAACGAAATATCAATCTGAGATACCAATAATAAAGAAGATCACCATATATCAAAAGAAAGAGTTTCAGTAGAGAAATTTTCAAAAGATATATGGTGATTTTTAATACCAATGTATGCAATAGAAGCTGCCAGTGGCAGGTTCTATGTATGCAAGAGATACAAATATTTTTCAAAATTAACGCCTTCGTTTACCGGAACATGTTCTTCTACAGAATCAATTAATGATTTTTCAAGAAAAGAACCTGCGGTCTGCATCATTTCCGTAAGGGAAATATCTCTGGCAAGTCCGCCTGTGATGCAGGAAGCAAAGAGATCACCCGTACCGGAATAACTTCCGTTGCAACAGGGATATGCCGAAAGAAAATGTGAAGAGCCATCTAGCAGGAGATTTCCAATCTTATGAACTCCGTCATCTGCAGTAAAATGAATACCAGTGATGAGGACCTTTTTTTCATGATCCTTTGTCAAAGTCTGCCCTGCATCCTTAAGTCGTGAAATGAGCTGCTGTATAGACAGAGACGGATCCTGCAGGCTGTTATAATCTATATCCGTCAGCAGACAGAATTCGGTAAGGTTAGGAGTGATAACATCTGCACGTGCGACAAGTTCTTTCATAGCAGTCAGAAGCCCGGAAGTATACATATCATAGGTAACGCCATCGTCTCCCATTACAGGATCGACCAGAAGAAAGGTGTCTGCTGTCTGGAAAGTATCCAGAAAGTACATGATCTGTTCAATCTGGCAGACACTGGCAACATAACCAGTATAGATTCCGGAAAAAGAAGTGCCTAGTTTCTTCCATTCCTGGCGGAAATAATCCATCTTATCGGTAAAATCATAACAGTAGTAGCTGGGGTATTCTGTTTGTGAACTTAAAATGGCGGTAGGGAGTGGACAGGCCTGGATTCCCATCGCAGATAATACGGAGATGGCAGCAGTCAGGGAACAGCGTCCAAGTCCGGACAGATCATTGATTACAGCAACTTTTTTTGTCATAAAGAAATCCTCATTTTCTGATGTATTGTAAATATGTAATAATTATACCATTATAAAAAGAAGAAAGAAACGGCCAGAGAAAAGGAAGACTTGCAGGCCACCAGAGCTTAAAAAAATAATTTAAAAAATTTTAAAAAAGTTGTTGACAGATAGAAAACGTTGCGCTATAATTAATTTCGTTGCTGAGGTACATAAATAACTGAGGCAAGCAAATATAATATGTGCGCGTAGCTCAGCTGGATAGAGCGTCTGGCTACGGACCAGAAGGTCGGGAGTTCGAATCTTCTCGCGCACGTACGAGAGACCCTTGTTTGACATTAAGTCGGACGAGGGTTTTTTGCTGTTCCGAAGCGGATGTTTCAATTCAGATGACCGGGACAGTATTGACATAATTTGGGCAACTGTGTTAAGGTTACATAGTAAATTTAATCAAGATTGTGTGAGGTGTCAGTCAGAAGGATTCAGAATAATTTGTGGAAAGAATGATCTGACTGGTGAAAAGGGAAACAGGTGAGAATCCTGTACGAACTCGTCACCGTGTTTTGCAAGCAGAAGCTACAGATCCACTGGGAGAACCGGGAAGGGAGCAGATGTGTCAGAGCAATAAGCCGGGAGACCTGCCTTTCGCAGTACAGGAACGAAAAAGTTCAGGCCACGAGGAATTGGCAGTACGAAATGGATCACAGAACTGTATGTGGTATAATACAGTTTTATTTTCGTTGTCTTCGTTTTCTGACGGAGGCTTTTTTTGGCTATATATTCGGAAGGAGCTGACGGAGGCCGAGTTTTTTTGTATCTCGTGCATTGACAATCGGAAAATCAGGAGGTAAAAGAAATGAAAAAGAAACTGGTAGTTGTATTATTATCAGCAGCTATGTGTGTAGCAGCACTTGGCGGATGTGGTTCCAAAGCAGGTAGCAGTTCAGACAGCAGCAAGAAGACTGCAGAGAATTCATCAAAAGAGGACGATCAGAAAGCCGCAGATGAAGTAGCAAAGAAGATTGATGCCATCTATGTGCAGGAAAGAAACGACAAGACGGATGAGCAGTGTAAAGAAGCGAAAGAAGCGTGGGACAAATTGACAGATGCACAGAAAGAACTTGTAGAAGGTGAAAATGCTGATCCGGATTATTTCGGAAGAGATACAGGGGATGCTTCCCAGGATGATCCGTTAAATGAAGATAACATCGGGGAGAAGGAACTCCTGGTAGTAAGTTTCGGAACATCTTTTAATGCAAGCCGTGCAGCCGATATCGGCGGAGTTGAAAAAGCACTTCAGGCAGCTAATCCGGACTGGTCCGTAAGAAGAGCATTTACAGCACAGATCATCATTAATCATGTACAGGCAAGAGACGGTGAGAAGATTGATAACATGGATCAGGCTTTAGAGCGTGCAGTAAAGAATGGTGTAAAGAAACTGGTTGTACAGCCTACACATCTGATGCACGGTGCAGAGTATGATGAGTTAACAGAAACAGTAAATAGTTACAAAGATAAATTCGAATCTGTTAAAATCGCAGAACCACTTCTCGGAGAAGTTGGAGCGGACGCAACAGCAATCAATGAAGACAAGGCTGCAGTAGCTAAGGCAATCACTGCAGAAGCAGTAAAGACAGCAGAATATGACAGCCTTGATGCAGCAGCAGAGGATGGCACAGCATTTGTATTCATGGGACATGGAACATCTCATACAGCAAAGATCAGCTATTCTCAGATGCAGGCACAGATGGAACAGCTTGGATATAAGAATGTATTCATCGGAACAGTAGAAGGTGAGCCGGAAGATACTTCCTGCGAATCCGTTATCGCAAAAGTAAAAGATGCCGGATATAAGAATGTAATCCTTCGTCCACTTATGGTTGTTGCCGGAGATCATGCTAATAATGATATGGCCGGAGATGATGATGATTCATGGAAGAGTCAGTTTGAGGCATCTAAGAACTTTGACAGTGTAAAGACACAGATTGCAGGTCTTGGAGAGATCGATGCAATCCAGCAGTTATATGTTGCTCATACAAAAGCAGCTATGGATGCACAGTAAGAAAGATAATTAAGGGAGATAACAATGTTGAGAAAGAGATTGATGGCAGTTGTGCTGTCTGCAGTAATGACAGCTGCAATATTCACAGGATGTGCAAGTAAGGATGACAGCAGCAAATCAGACAACAAATCAGCCAAGACAGAACAGCAGAAGTCTGATGCAAAAGAAGAAAAATCAAAAGATTCAAAGTCCGAAGCAGCAAAGGCGCCGATCGAGGATGGGACCTATACTGCAGAATTTAAGACGGACAGTACGATGTTTCATGTAAATGAAGCAAATGAAGGAAAAGGTACACTGACTGTAGAAGATGGAAAGATGACGATACATATCAGTCTCGTATCAAAAAATATCGTGAATCTCTTCCCTGGTACAGCAAAAGAGGCTCAGAAAAAAGATGCAAAATTTTTAGAACCAACCACAGACAAAGTTACATACAGCGATGGAACGACAGAAGAAGTCTATGGATTTGATGTTCCGGTTCCGGCGTTAGATGAAGAATTTGATCTGGCGTTGATCGGAACAAAGGGCAAATGGTATGATCACAAGGTAAGTGTGTCAAACCCGGTAAAAGCTGAATAAAATGTATGAATAAAAACTCTTATTTCCCATATATTGTACAGACTACAAAAAGGTGGGGAATAAGAGTTTTTTTTGTATCAAACAATGCAAAGATACATAAAAATAGTAAAAATGCATAAAAAAAGTAAGAATTACTGGACTTTTATGTTAAAATGCACTAATATTGAATTAACGGTAAAACGGAATAAAAAACAGGAAGGAAATAAGCGAATGAAAGGAAATGTAATTGTAGGACAATCTGGGGGACCAACTGCAGCGATCAATGCCAGTCTTGCCGGTGTATACCGGACAGCGAAAGACCGTGGAGCCAATAAAGTATATGGAATGCTTCACGGAATCCAGGGATTATTAAAAGAAAAATATATTGATCTGTCAGATCATATCAAGACCGAACTGGATGCGGAATTATTAAAAAGAACACCGGCCGCATTTTTGGGATCCTGCCGTTATAAGCTTCCGGAGATCCATGAGAACAGAGAAGTGTATGATAAGATATTTGAGATCCTGGACAAACTGGATATCGAAGTATTTATCTATATCGGTGGAAATGATTCTATGGATACAATCAAGAAATTATCGGATTATGCCATTATATTCGGTCATGCAATCCGCTTCATTGGATGTCCGAAGACGATTGATAATGACCTTGCACTTACCGATCATACACCAGGATATGGAAGTGCGGCAAAATATATCGGAACATCTATGAAAGAGATTATCCGTGACAGCTTCTGCCTGGAATATGAAAAAGGCGTGGTATCTATCGTCGAAATAATGGGAAGAAATGCCGGATGGCTGACCGGAGCGGCTGCATTGTCAAAGGGAGAAGACTGCGAAGGACCGGATCTTATCTATCTGCCGGAACTTCCATTTGATCTTCAGTTATTTGGAGAAAAGATCAAACAATTATTACAGGAGAAAACATCTATTGTTGTTGCAGTATCAGAAGGAATCCGTACAGAAGATGGAACTTATGTATGTGAACTTGGCAACAGTATTGACTTTGTAGATGCATTTGGACATAAGCAGTTATCCGGAACAGCATCTTACCTTGCAAGTTATATTGCAGGGGAGATTGGATGTAAGACACGTGCGATTGAATTAAGTACATTACAAAGAGCCGCATCTCACGCAGCCTCAAGAGTTGATATACTGGAAGCATATCAGGTTGGAGGAGCAGCGGTAAAGGCAGCAGACGAAGGAGATAACGGAAAGATGGTAGTCTTAAAACGTCTGTCGGATGATCCATATCAGTGCGGAACAGAAGTAAAGGATGTACACAAGATTGCCAATGATGAGAAGCTTGTACCAAGAAACTGGGTAAACGAAGAAGGTACTTATGTAACAAATGAGTTTATTTCTTATGTGCGTCCATTGATTCAGGGGGATGTATCACCGGTTATGGTAGATGGAATTCCAAGACATCTGTATACACCAAAAGAATTAAGCCACAGATAAAAAATAGATAAGATTTGAAGGTTGGAAAGATAGTGCCGTATTGCGAGCGTATAACAAGATACATGTCTTGCAATATGGCACTTTTTGTATACCAAAGCAGCATGTAAGAGAAGTTGCCGGTAGCAAGTTCTGTAGATACAAAAATATGTAAGAGAAGTTGTCTGTGGCAGGTCCTTTAAAGTGCTGTGCCAGAAAATATATAAAAACAATAAAAAAGGGTTGAAATTTTGAAATGAATCAGGTAAGATATCTTTAATCTATATTTTCAAGATAGATTCTTTTAATTAATCTATATAGTCTGTAGGACTTCGTGAGGCCTCACCAAATTTACCATGTAAGAAAAAATGAAAAAAGAACAGGGGTGATATATGTTGCAACAAAAAGAAAGTTATGATGTGTTGCGGCTGATTGAGCATGGACAATTATGCTATATCAGTTCCGAAAATGTGCAGGGGAAAACCCTGGACAGATACTTAAAATATCATCCGGTAATAAAAAAACGGGAGATATTTTTATTATTAAAAGAGATAGCAGGACAACTGGCGTCATTTCACAGGTGCAGGGGAAATCCTTGTTATCAATATGTAAATCCATATAGTATTGTCAGGTCTGAAGATGGAAGAATTTATTTTCTGGATATGCAGTCGGAAGCAAACAGAAGCAAGATGATATTTATGCAAAGAAGAGATATCCGTGAATATTTTCTTCCGCCGGACGAAAAGTATTATCAACATGCCAGTAAGGAACTGGATATGTATGGGCTGGGAAAAACATTTCAATATATTCTGGCATCTGTGGAGGCAGAACCACGTTTTAACAGACGAGAAGAATATCGTCTTCAGAGAATTATTTCAAAAGCAATGGGGATAAGATCAACCCATTATCTAAATGTATCAGAAATCCAAAAACAAATCCCAAGGTATGAAGAAAAAGACAGAGATAAAATTTTGAATAATAAGGGGAAAAGAAGAAAAAAAGTGTGTATAACAGTAGTTTTGTCTATTGTTTTCGGGGGATATTTGTTCATAAATGCATGGGAAAATGCTGAAAAAGCAAACCAGAGAGAGATGAAAAGAACGGAATCTTCCAAATCAGAAGAGAAAAAAAGTGAAAAATCGGATGACCGGATAAAAAAGAAAATATATGAAAGAGATGAAGAGTATCTGGAATTGGCACTGGCATATTTCCTGAATGTGGGAGATATGAAAAAAAGTCTGAAATGTCTGAATCAAATGGAGAATCAGACGCTGGCAGTTAATCTGAAAAGGCTTATCAAAGCGTATGAAAAACAAAAAGTGCCGGAAGAGGCAGAAAAATTTGCAGCAAGTCTTGCTTACCTGGAGAATGAATGGAAAGAAAGAAGTATGCAGTCGGAAGAGAAGAAAAAACAGGCAATACAGTGCCTGATAAGAGGGTATGGATTACTGGATGATAAAGAAAGTTCAGAAAAAGTGTTGAATCTGGTAGAAGAAGGATTAAAGACAGATTATCTGAATGATTCTGCGAAGAGAGAACTATTGCAGTATCAGGCGTCTGCATTGGAAAAAGAAGAAAAGAAAGAGGAGGCAGCAAACATATATGCAGAGATATTGGAGGATGAGACGGAACCGGGTAAGAGAGAAGAGCTGTATAAAAAGATGGTACAGTTGTATGAAACTGCAGGAAGACGGGATATGGCAAGCGATACATGCATTCAGGGGATAAAAGAGCTTGGAGAATCAGAAGAGTTGAAATTAACACATATAAGACTGATATGTGCAGATCCGGCTGTCAATAGAGATACGTGTGCACTCAAGATTAAAGAATATGTAACAGAAGATACTGAACTTTTGGAAAATGCAGAATTTAAGAAATTACAAAAAGAATATGGAATTAAGGCAGAAGGAGGAAATATATGGGTAGGAAGATAAAAAAAGTAATAATGATAGCAGCGTTTGGTATGGTGACCGGAGGACAGATTGCTGATCTGTTACCGGAAGGAAATGTGATGCAGGTAGAAGCGGGAAGTCGAAAGCAGATTATAAAAGTAAAAAATAAAGGAAAAGACAGTAAGAAAGAATTTGACAAGGACAAAGATAACGCCAAAGATAATGAAAAGGATCTGGTAGAAGAGGGAGAAAAAGAGGACAGAAAAGATTCGGAGGAAGATAGAGAGAAAGACGATAAGAAAGATGACGGGAAAGATCCGGAGAAGGATGATGAAAAAGATGACGGGAAAGACTTAGAGAAAGACGATGAAAAAGAGAATGGAAAAGATCCGGAGGAAGAAGAGATAAAAATGTATCATGCGGAATATGAGGATCCGGATGGTCAGAATGGCTATTATATCAGTGCTCCGACCGGAAAGATCACACATCTGAGTAAGAATGGCGTGACCAGATACCTTTTTGAGAATGGAAATGGGGAAAGGCAGGAAGGTACGCTGGAAAAATTAAATGAATCCTGCCGGTTGAAACAATTGAATTTTGCAGATGGAAGGAATGAACTGGAAGTATGGATGGAAGATGAAGAACATCATCAGATTGAAAATTCAGAAAGCAGAAAGGCATTCTGGATAGACAGTGTAAGACCGGTGATCGGTCTGGAAGTGTCCGGAGGAGCAGATATTTGGCACAAAGAGGCAGCAGAGGTAGTGGTAGAAGCTTCTGACGGGAGCAATGGAAGCCAGATCGCGGAAATTATCTGTAAAACAGGAGAAAAAATAGTTGGGAAAAGCAGTAAAGTAGCAGAAAAATTTGTCATTACAGAAAGTTCACAGAATGGGGAAAGTACCCCGGTAACAATTATTGCTACAGACTATGCGGGAAATCAGACGGTGGTAACGGATCGGGTTTTTGTTGACAGAGATGCACCGAAAGCATTGATACAAGGAGTGGAGGATTATACGATTACCAGTAAACCTGTACAAGTCAGCTATCTGGCAGAAGAAGAGAATGTAATTCAGACTGTGCGGGCAAATATTTTAAAAGAAGATATCGATGGGAAAAAGGAAGAAACAGAAATCACAGAATGGAAAACAAAAAGCAGGAATGAGTCTGGTGATACAAAAAAAGAAAGTGTGCAGACACTTGCAGAGGACGGGCTGTATAAACTCCGAATGAATGTAACAGATATGGCAGGGAATGTCAGTCATGCCGAGAGACAGCTGATTATAGATAAAGAAAATCCCGTTATTGCACATGTAGATGAGTTGGATGGAAAGTATTTAAAGAAGTTTAGTTGGAATTATTCTATCGAGGAATCGATTAAGGATTTTACGAATTATACATATGTAATGAAAGTGGACGATGCATTTTACCGGCCAGGAGAAAAGATTGAAAAAGAAGGGGTACATGTACTGACAATTGAAGCTTTAGATTCGGCAAGAAATAAAGGAGAAGCAAAAGCGAAATTTACCATCGATCATACACCGCCGGTGATCGAGTTTGAGGGGATAGAAGATGGAGAAAAATATGAAAAAGAAAAAACATTTTATGTCAGAACAGAGAATCTGGAAGATCAGATTGAATACATTAAAATTAATGGGAAAAAACAAAACAGGAAAAAACAGAAGAAGGGATATGAAATTCAGCTAAATGAGGCAAAAAATTATGAAATAGAGGTAAAAGCAAAAGATTTTGCGGGAAATGAAAAAGTTTCACAGATAGGATTTGAAATATACGAGGAAAAGAGTTTGTGGCAGAAAATTGCGGAACCGGTCAGAAAATATATTTTTTATGGAAATGAAAAGGTAATACAGGATGAAAAAATGGTCAAGGAAGATAAAAAGGAAGGAAAAAAGAAGAACATAATTTTATGGGAGAGAGCTGTTTTATTTGGCGCATTGATTGTTGTAGGAATATGGAAACGGGAAAAAGTGAAAGAAATCTGGAAAAATCTTTCATAAAAGGGAGGATGCCGGGTAACCACTTTCGCAGTTCCCGGCATGTATTATGAAAAAGTTTATTCCAAATAGTATTTACATACTAGATAACGTCTTTTGTATATCAAAGGATATGAGAGAAATTCTAAATCGCCATGTGTTCGGAAGTAGCTACCAAGTTCTCTGTATTTCTTTGATGATTATAGTATAAGAAAGACCTATGAAGAAAGAATGTTAAAGTAATGAAAGAATTTTGAAGGATAAATGAACAAATTGTGAACACGGGATTTTACAAAGATTTTGTTGGAAAATAGCGAAAAATAGATTATACTAATAGAAGTCAAATTGTAGAAAGAGGAGAAAATGAAGAATGAAATATATTTCTTTTGCCATTCCGTGTTATAATTCACAGGATTATATGGCCCATGCGATAGAAAGTATTCTTCCGGGTGGAGAAGATATTGAAATAATTATCGTAAATGACGGATCAAAGGACAGAACATCAGAGATTGCTCATGAATATATGGAAAAATACCCTACTATTATTAAAGTAGTAGACAAGGAAAATGGTGGACATGGAGATGCTGTAAACTCAGGGCTGATGCATGCAACCGGTAAATATTTTAAGGTTGTAGACAGTGATGACTGGGTGGACGAAGATGCACTTCATAAAATATTAGATGTTTTACGCCATATGGAAGAAGATGGAATGGAACTGGATATGTTGATCGCTAACTATGTGTATGAAAAAGTTGGTGCAACACATAAGAAGGTGATTCATTATCGTAACGTATTGCCACAGGATGAGATTTTCCGTTGGGATGATATGGGACATTTCCGTCTGGATCAGTATATTCTGATGCACTCGGTTATTTACCGTACAGACATGTTAAAACTGATCCAACTTCATCTGCCAAAGCATACATTCTATGTGGACAATATTTATGTATATTACCCACTCCCGCATGTACGCAAAATTTACTATATGGATGTAGACTTCTATAGATATTTTATTGGAAGAGAAGATCAGTCGGTTAATGAGAAAGTAATGATCAAAAGGCTGGATCAGCAGATTTTTGTCACAAAGACGATGATTGATATGTATCAGCTTAAAGATATTGGAAGTAAGAAATTAAGACAGTACATGCTTAATTATCTTGCAATCATGATGACAGTTTCTTCTATTCTTTGCATCCGTTCCAAGGATAAAGAAAATCTGGAAAAGAAAAAGGAATTATGGCAGTATCTGAAGAAAAAAGATATGCGAAGCTTTATCAGAATCCGTTACGGTATTCTCGGACAGACAATGAACATTCCGGGAAAATCAGGACGTAAGATATCGTCATTGGTTTATATTGTTGCGCGGAGATTGATTGGATTTAATTAATTTCTATTTAGTTCATCATCGTGGCTTACCCCGGTCCATGAGAAAGACTTGGTATCCTGTTGCGGGCTAAGATTCCACGATGAAGAAGTTGTAAGGGCGTCAGAATTTTCTAAAAGCACCCGGCCTATGTGCCAAACTCGCCGTTCGGCTCAAACAGTGGCACATAGGCCGGGTAACGAAAATTCTGGCGCTCTAACAACTTCTAATCATCGATCCATATACGCCCGCAACAGGATACCAAGCCTTTCTCATGTCGTGATAGGCCAATGATAATGAATTCAATAGCGGAATTATAACCCTTGTGTGTAGCTGGGAAGTTTTATGGAGGTCAGGGTAACGACCGCTTTATGCATTTAACAGCAATCTAATTATCTTCCTCCTGAACCGTATAAGTCTGTCTCTTACGAGCCATTTCATCACTTTCAAGATATTCATCATAAGTCGTAATCTTATCAATCAGTTTACCGCCCGGTACGATCTCCATGATACGGTTGGCTGTGGTCTGCACGATCTGGTGGTCTCTGGAAGAGAAGAGCAGTACACCAGGAAATTTTGTCATTCCGTTGTTGAGTGCGGTGATGCTTTCCATATCCAGGTGGTTGGTAGGCTCGTCGAGGATCAGTACATTGGCACCGCTGATCATCATCTTGGATAACAGACAGCGTACCTTCTCTCCTCCGGAAAGAACACGTACCTTCTTCACACCGTCATCACCGGAGAACAGCATACGTCCAAGGAATCCACGTACATAAGTGGCATCTTTTTCTTCCGAATACTGTGTCAGCCAGTCTACGATGCTGTAATCGTTGTCGAATTCACTTCCGCTGTCGAGTGGGAAGTAAGCCTGAGTTGTAGTGATTCCCCATTTATAAGTACCTTCGTCCGGTTCCATCTCTCCTGCAAGGATCTGGAAGAGCGTTGTCTTGGCAAGCTCATTGCTTCCGACGAATGCAACCTTGTCATCGTGGTTCAGAGTAAAGGAAATGTTATCCAGAACTTTTTCGCCGTCGATTGTTTTGCTTAATCCCTCTACCGTAAGGACTTCATTACCGATCTCGCGGTTTGGACGGAAGTCGATGTATGGGTATTTACGGCTGGACGGACGCATATCGTCAAGCTGGATCTTTTCCAGGGCACGTTTACGGGAAGTCGCCTGTTTGGATTTGGAAGCGTTGGCACTGAATCGGGAAATAAATTCCTGAAGTTCTTTGATTTTTTCTTCTTCTTTCTCTGTCCAAAGTTCGGAACTTAAACTTTCCTTTTCCCCCTCTGCAAAACCGCTATTCTTTTTTGCCACAAAGCAGCTTACACACAGGCAGAGAAAGCCAATAATAATCAATATGATTTCTATCGCTGTCATAATCCATCCTTCTTCTTAAATCGTAATATCAAAACTTCCGGTCGAACGAGGTGCTAATCGTTCCTTTTTTTCCTGTTTTTGTTTCTTTTTTGAGGAATTTTTCGCACCTGTCCCTTTTCCGTTTCCTTTCTTATCGTAATCCTTTGTTTCGCTTTCCTGCGTTTCTACTGTTTGTCTGCTTTCACGCCTTACTTCCTGCTGAAACTGAATGCCATTCTGGTCATAAATATGCTGATTCTGATTCAACTCACGGCCCTGTGCATCTGCCGCATTCAGCGTTCTTGGCGCCATAGTAACTGCATCAATTGAACCCATAGACATAGAAAACGCCTCCTTTTTTTCTTACAATCCAACAATCCGTACATCTGCACCGTCTCTTACAAAGCGGCAGTGAGAAACCTGCTCATGCTGAACTTTACTAACATCCTTTACTGTAATATCAATTCCTGAATACACGGCTCCTTCCACCCGGATACAGGAATGTTTATTTTTTTCAATCCTTACTAATAGTTTTTCTCTTTCTTCGCGCAGTTCTCGAATCTGTTTCACAAGAAGCGGCTTATTCACCGTTGCCTGTTTCAAATAATTCATCTGTTCCGGCAGCACCTCCTGATTAGACGCTAACTGCCCCTTGACCCGATTTACAACTTCATCAATTTTCTGAAGCGTCTCTTCCTTATTCTCCACTTCTGCCTTGATTTCATTCGCCCGAATAATCAATTCTTTATCTGAAATAATCTTGATTTTCGTTGAAGCACCCATTGTTGAGCCAAGCGTTGTCGCATGAACATCGG
>OJMN01000669.1_pt1 | contig 21391 bp, 16 predicted proteins | sample 1597261 | NCBI WGS metagenome assembly OJMN01 (sample SAMEA2452130, study PRJEB22498) | human gut metagenome | biome: human feces; feature: human gut; material: feces | place: Australia | collected 2012 | reverse complement strand
AAACAGATCCGGCCGTTCAAGCGGAAGATCCCCATACACCTCATCCGTAGAAACCTGATGATAACGCCAGATTCCATATTTCCGGCACGCATCCATCAACACTGCCGTTCCCTTTATATTGGTATCCAGAAAGACTTCCGGATTTTCAATCGACCGGTCCACATGACTTTCCGCTGCAAAGTTAACTACTATATCCGGGTGTTCTTCCTCAAACAGCCGGTATACAGTCACCCGATCCGTCACAGATGCTTTCACAAAACGGAACGCTGGATTTTTCATTGCTACTTCCAGGGTTGACATATGCCCTGCATAAGTCAGTGCATCCAGACAGATGATTTGATCCTCCGAATGCTTTTCCATCATATAATAAATAAAGTTGCTGCCAATAAATCCGGCGCCGCCGGTAACAATGATTTTCATAAACTCTCTCCCCTGTCTAAAATAGATTCTCTCTGAACTTTCCTTCTGCTACGTCATGCAAATATTGTCCATACTGATTCTGTCTGTATTTTTCACAGACTTCTAGCAGTGCGTTTCTGGAAATCCAGCCATTCATATAGGCAATTTCTTCCAGACATCCAATTTTCCGGTGCTGATGAGTCTCTACCGTCTTCACAAAATTGGTCGCATCTGTCAGACTCTCATGGGTGCCCGCATCCAGCCAGGTAAAGCCCTGACCCAGAAGCTCTACCCGAAGTCTTCCCTGTTCCAGATAGATCCGGTTAAGATCCGTGATCTCCAGCTCCCCGCGTCTGCTTGGCTTTAACTGTCCTGCATAATCGCTCACCCGGTTATCATAAAAATACAGACCTGTCACACAGTAATTACTTTTCGGATGTTCGGGTTTTTCCTCAATGGAAACCGCCTTGCCCTTTTCATCAAATTCCACGATACCAAACCGTTCCGGATCATCCACATAATATCCAAATATGGTTGCACCGTCTCCTCTCTCCGCTGCTTTTACCGCTTCTAAAAGACGTTTCTTAAGCCCATGCCCGGCAAACAAATTATCCCCCAGGATCATTGCCGCCGCATCATTGCCAATAAATTCTTTTCCTATTATGAACGCCTGCGCAAGACCTTCCGGTCTTTCCTGCACCGCATAGGTTAATTCGATGCCGAACTGATGCCCGTCCCCGAAAAGTTCTTCAAATCTTGGTGTATCCTGTGGTGTACTGATGATCATGATCTCCCGAATTCCTGCACTCATAAGAACTGACAACGGATAGTAGATCATCGGCTTGTCATACACAGGTAAAAGCTGCTTGGATGTCACCATCGTAAGTGGATAGAGCCGGGTTCCTGATCCGCCTGCCAAAATAATTCCTTTCATTTTCATATCCCCGTTTTTCATTTTTATCTTTTTATTCTACCACGAAACAGCAGTTAGTTTAATAAAATCTCTCAATTATACCTATAGATTTTATCTATTTTATTTTTATATATAGATTAAAACAATTATGAAATTTTTGTGAAAACTGTTACAATGTAATCGTAACCTAATTTTGAGAGTAAGGAGGAAAAATGAAAAGAAAATTATTACCAGTATTTCTGTCTTTCGCATTACTTGCGAACGGCTCTCTGACAGCTTTTGCAACTGATTCAAGTGTTGATACCGTTACAGAAAGCGATGCACAGACTACTGTTTCTGAAGATCAAGAGAATCCAGAAGAAACTACTCAGGAAGAAGTTTCTGAAGACGAAGCAGTTCCAGCTGATGAATCTGATGCTATCACAGATTTCGAAACTGCATATAAAGCATATACTTTTGGTGCAAATGTAAGCGGCCCAGATGCTATTTCAGCCGATAAAAATACCGTTGCTGTTTTAGACGTTCGTTCTTCTGCAAACTATGATATTTCTCACTTAGAGGGTTCTTTCTCAACACCTGTATTTAATGAGGATGGCAGTATCATCCAAACTTCTGAAGATGCTACTGCAAAAGCTTTCACAGAAACTGTAACTAATAACGCAAATTTCCAGAACAAAGAGCTTTACCTTCTTTGCAACAGTGGTGCAAGAGGGGCTCGTGCTGCTGCTGTTTTATTACGACGTGCTGGATATGATACCAGTCGTATTCATACCATTACAGGCGGAGCAACAGGTCTTGAAGTTCGTTACGCATTCCTTGGAACAAGCAACGCTGTAACCGGTGCTGAAGCCGTAGCTGCTGTTGATTCAAATGACGTGGTTATCGTAGATGTACGTACAAAAGAGAACTTTGCAAACGGTCATTTGAAAAACTCTCTTTCTCTTCCTGTTTTCTATCTGAATGAAGAAGGAAAACAGGTTGTAGCAGAAACCAACCAAGATCCATATGCAAAAACCTTTGCTGAATATGTGCAGGCTAACCTTTCTACCACCTTCTCAGGCAAAAAAGTATACGTCCTCTGTAACAGAGGCCAAAGAGGTGCAAGAGCCGCCACTGCATTACTTGCAGACAACGGTGTTGACAAGAACACAATCTACACCATTACCGGTGGTGCAGGCGATAAAACAGTACAAAGTGCTTTTGTAACTGTAGACGGCTACAAATTCGTAAGCGGAACTGATGCTATTGCCGCTGCAAAAGACGGAAGTGCATACATTATTGATGTACGTTCTTCAAACGCACAGACAAAGACAGGTACTTTGAAGGGATCTATTTCTCAGTCTCTGTTTGATGATAACAACAAACTTGACACAGCTGAAGCTGAAGCACTTGAAAACGCTTTCAAAGAAAAAATTCCTTCCATAATAACAGAAGACAAACCAATCTACATCATCTGCAACAGTGGTGCAAGAGGGGCTCAGAAAGCAACCAAACTTCTTGGAGAACTTGGCTATAACATAAGCACTAAGGAAGATGGAAAAGTATACACCATAACAAACGGTGCAAAAGGCCTGGAACTTCTGTATGCAATGTCTGGAACAGACGGAAATGCCGTAGACGGAAAAACAGCTGTTGCTGCTGTCGGAAAAGACGACGTAGTAATCCTTGACGTCCGTGCGACAGGTAACTATGGAAGTGGACACTTAAAAGGCTCTATGTCAACACCTGTATTCAATGCAAACGGAGTTGCCAAAACTACAGATGACCAGCTTTCCAAAGATTTCACAAAATATGTAACAGACAACAAAGCCACTCTTGAGAAAAAAGAACTCTATCTTCTCTGCAACAGTGGTGCAAGTGGTGCAAGAGCAGCTACTGCTTTATTAAAAGCTGCCGGATATGATCTTGCAAAAGTGCATACTATCACTGGTGGTGCAAAAGATGCTGATGTAAAAGCTGCTGCAATCTATGTTTCTGACACTCATGTAATCAATAAAATGGCAGATACAAAGAACTACCTGATTCTTGATGTACGTTCTACAGCTTCTTACACAAAAGGACACTTAAAGGGATCTCTTTCCCTTCCACTTTTTGACAAAGATAACAAACTTCCGGATGATCTCGCAAAAGCATTTACAGAATATGTAACTGCTCACAAAGCAGATTTTGAAGGAAAAACAATTTACGTTCTTTGCAACAGTGGTGCAAGAGGTGCTGCAAAAGCAACTCAGCTTCTCAAAGAAGCCGGAATCACCAACGTATTCACCATCGAAAACGGTGCAAAAAGTGAAGTGATCCAGAAGCATTTTGTAACAGATCCTGTCGCTGATCCTGATACAAAGAAAGACAACAATGGCAAAGATAACAATAAAAACCTGAATAACGGTAAAACCACTACTGCTGCTACAACAAAGACAGGAGATACCGCTCCTATCGCTGCTCTCGCAGTTGCAATGCTCGCTGCTCTTGGCGCAATCATTGCATTCGGTAAGAAAAAAATTGTAAAATAATAATTATTCCCAAAAAGGTTACAAAAGGGGCTGTCGGTAAATAACGTTTTTTTAAGCTGACAGCACCAAACAAAAATATCCTGACAGTTACAAGGCTTTCTGGCTCTGCAACTTGTTCAGGATATTTTTATTTTGATAAATACTTTCTGTTTTTGGCCGCAAAAAATCCTTGTTTGGATTTTTTCAGCCGCATTTTTTTCTAGGCAGTTTTTCCTTCAAATTTTCTCAGTTTTTCGTATAAAAAACGATGATATTTATTTATATTTCTTCCAATAGCATACAGCATGAATTCTTTATATACCTTATCTGCCGAACGGTAATTAAAACGCCGGAAGTTCTCATTTTCCTTGATATCTCCAAAATGTCCTTCCGTCTGAATGGAACGTGTCTGGCGTTTCAGGATCCCGCGTTCACTCTGGATATTGGCATGCGATCGTTCTTTCAGTTCCTCCCATTGTTCATTGATCTTCATGACTTTGTTCTTTTCGGCATCTTTCTCCGCATCATACTTATACAGACAGCGCGCTTTATGTTCACATCCGCTGCAGTCTGCACAACCATATACCTCAAAGGTCTGTGTATATCCATCCTGCTCTTTGCTCTCTGTCCTGAGATGCCGCAGTTCACGTCCGTCATGGCAGATATAGAACTGTTCATCTTCAAAGATCCCTGTCCTCATGTTGTAATATTTACTGATATCTTCTGAATAAGCGCGTGTTTTTCGCTTTTCATGATCCTGCAGTTTTATATAACTGGATATTTCATTCTGTTTTAAATAAAGCAGATTTTTTTCACTGCAGTACCCGCTGTCCGCAGTTACTTCTTCCAGAATACTCCCGAAAGCATTCTTATGTTTTTCAAGGACCGGGATCAGGGTATTATAATCGGTGCGGTCGCTGCTTACATATCCATGTACGATAAAATAATTCTCTACCGCGATCTGAACATTATATGCTGGCTTTAACTGTCCGTTCAGCATGTGATCTTCTTTCATACGCATAAAAGTCGCTTCCAGATCTGTTTTGGAATAACTGTTTCTGTCTTTTCCCATGATCTCAAAGCATTCTTTATATTCCATCAGTCGTTTTCCGCATTGTTCCAGTTCCTCATGCAGCTGTTGAAGTGCAGGTTTTCTTTTTCCTTTTCCGTAAACGAATTCGATTCCCTCGTTGTCTGCGATCATCGTGAGATTGTTCTGGAGTTTCCGTATTTCAAGCGGTGAACAGTTATCGATCTCTATAATACGGTTATTTGAAAGCTTTTTATGTTTTACAAGCTTTCGTTTTCTGTTCTTTTCGATCACTTCCCGGACTTTATCCATCCCTTCGATCACAAACATCTGTGCATTTCCCAGCTCGTACTTTGTCCCATAATCATTCTCCTGCAAAAAAGAATTATATTTTTCAAAAAGCTGGTCGATAGAGTCCAGAAGTCCTGCCAGATGGTAATTGATGCTTCCGCGCCATACAAAAGTATAACGGTTCGCATTTGCCTCTATCTTTGTACCGTCAATAAAAAGTTCTTTTAATGTGACCAGCCCTTCTTTCTGCAGCCGCCGCATAAACTGGTAATTCAGATCATCCAGGATATCAGATGTCAGCTTCCTGTTTTTAAAGTCATAAAAAGCATCACGTTTCGGTTTTTGTCCGCGCGTCAGCCAGATAAAAGCAAGGTCTCTTTCACACAGATCAACAATACGGTCAACAGAACGTATCCCCCGCATATTTGCATAGGTAACTACAGCATACATCATAATTGGGTTGTACCCGGTTCTTCCCTTATCTGAACAATTGGCTAACAAGCCAGAAAAATCTAATTCCTCCATCACTTTTTTCAGGGTATAGACTGGATCGTCGTCAGGTAAACTCAATTCGAAGAAACTAAAGTTAATTTTCTGTTGCCCTAATTCAAAAAAATCATTATAATAATTATTGGTTAGCATAGTTACATTATAACATGTAACGGAGAGAAAGATGGTTATCATTAGCCATCTTTTTTTCTTTTTTCAGATAAATTTAGGGAGGGTATGACTCGTTGTGAGTCATACCCTCCCTGATTTGGAACTATCTATTTCCCGACAGCCCCTTTTTCAAATTCATTCATATTCATACGATGTTCAGATCTCGTTGATCTGCTTCTCTTTTATTTCTCCAGATCTCCTTCCACACACCATCTGTAAAAAGATTCGTCATAGTTCTCTGAATTTTCAAAGCCACACATTTCCATTACAAGCTGCATATAAGCTGAACGGATTCCTCCGGTACAGTAAGTAATAATATGATCCTCTTTTGAAAGTCCTGCATCTTCAAACATCTTGGTCAGATCTTCATTACTCTTTAATGTACTGTCACTGTTAAACAAATCCGTATAACGGATCTGGATTGCCCCTGGAAGATGTCCCCCATTTTCCTCCCCATACATTGTCTTTCCATTATATTCTTTATCTGTACGGGTATCCACAATTTTACAGTCGTCATAAATCTCTTTCAGCTCATCCGTATTGATCACATGCGTTTCATCAATCGAATCAATTTCTACCGATACCGGTTTCGGCTCTGCTGCTCCTTTGACAGTCTCAACTCCTGCTGCTTTCAGTGCTTTGATCCCGCCATCTACGATTTTCACATCCTCATAGCCTGCCGCGATCAGCTCCCATGCAATCCTGCCATCTTCTCCCCAGCCTTTCTCCGCATTTGAAAAAAGCACGATTTCCTTATCTTTTGCCAGCCCAAGCTCTCCTAATCTTTCGCTCAGGCGCTTTGTATCAAGGATACATCCCCAGTTTGCATCTCCCGCTTCCCCGTCTTCACAGGTTGCCAGATACTGCCATGTCGTTGCCACTGCACCTTTTACAGTACCTTTTTTCGCCTCATCTTCACCTCTTGCATCCACTATGATGATATCGTCCAGATTTTCTTTCACATAATCGGCGGTTACTACATACTTTCCTTCAAATGGTTCACTGCTGTCTGATGCCGAATTCTTTGCACCACATCCTGAAAGTGATGAAATCGCAAGAATTCCTGCAAGAAATAATGCTGTTCTTTTCATAATCTTTTCTCCTCGTCTAATCTTCTTTCTTCTAACTATAACATATCTTCAATCTATTCACTAATTGATTGTCCTTATCCCGGATTAAGTATATTCATCTTTTCTATAAATCACTTTTTCAGCAGACGCATGATTTTTCTCATCGGTTCTGTTATTTTCCAGCTGGTTGAATTTGCATATGTCTGGATCATTTCATCCTGCTCCCTGATCTTATCCTCATATTTCTTAAGCTGCCCTGTTTTCTGTTCCATCCGTCTGCCAAGTTCATCCAGCTGTTCTTCATAATGCGCGGCCTGCCTTCGCTGTCCTTCTATATATTCCTGCTGCTGTTCAATCGCTGCATTTTGTTTTTCAAGCTGTTCTTTCTGCTGCCCGATATACTCATCTTTCTGTTTGAGAATATCTTTATAATACGCCAGTTGCTGGCTTCCTTCTTCAATTTCACTCATCAGCCATGGCGTCTTATACATATGTTCTCCATTCCACTGATACAGATCAAAAATATCCAGATGGAAATGCTCTCTTAAAGTCTCCATTGCATTTGCTTCTCTCATAATCTGCCCCAGCATTTCCATCCCCGCTGCTTTCAGTCCCGGTACTTCCTCTATACATTTCATCAACCAGAATGCTTTTTCAAATTCCAGCTGTAAATGTGATACAGAATCCGGATTCCGGAAATCTTCCCGGAAAAACTGACAAAATTTTTCATCCGTCATCGATTCAACACAATTTTTCCGGATCATGACAGATTCATTAAATGCGCGGACTGAATTTTCTCTTGTTGACATACTGATCTGTTTCTTTCCTTTTATATCCCATTGAAAGCGGATCAGTCTCTCTTCCAGAACCGTGATCTCTGCTTCACTTACAATCCGAAGCCACAGATCATAATCTGCCAGCTGGCGATACAAAAGATTGAAATATCCAATCTTGTCCAAAACGGATTTTCTGACCAGCGCCGAAGGATGACAAAGAAAATTCCCAGATTGCAGAAGCGTATGCAGATATTCTTTCTGTGTCGAACACTTCCTGTCAAAAAGCTCTGCCATATCCCTGCATTCTTCTGACAGATCATTGCCACTTTCATCAACCAGATATACTCTCGTAAAACATGCCCCGAGCATCCGATCCTCTTCCATAACCGTCACTTGCTTTTCCAGCTTGTCCGGCAACCATGCATCATCGCTGTTCATAAATGCCACATAGTCTCCTTGGCAGTGATAAAGCCCCTGATTTGCTGCATAACAGTAAAACGAATTCCGATTCAGTTTAAAATATCTGATCCGTGGATCCTGATAGCTTTTAATCAGTTCTTCTGTTCCATCGGTCGATCCGTCATCTACGATGACAAATTCAAAATCCGGATACGTCTGACAAAGTACGCTGTCAATCGCCTGTTTCAAACAAAATCTCCGGTTATAAGTACACATCAAAACGCTAACCATTATTCTACATCTCCAACAACAGCCCATCTCCAGAATGACTGATCATAATTGTATGTATGTTCAAATCCACACATTTCCATTACCAGCTGTGTATATGCCGAACGGATTCCTCCTGTACAATAAGTGACGATCTCATCATCTTTAGACAGTCCGGCATCCTCAAACATTTTTGTCAGTTCTTCATTGGATTTCAGATATCCCGCATCATCGAACAGATCCGTGTACCGGATATGAATTGCTCCCGGAAGATGTCCTCCCTTTGCTTCATCATACAGGATTGCTCCTTCATATTCTTCATCGGTACGCACATCCACAATTTTGTACTCGTCATAATTCTTCTGTAATTCTTCGGTTGTCATCACATGGGAATAATCAATTTCATCGATTTTTACTTCTGCCGGTTCCGGTTTGGATGCGAGGAACTGTGTCTTGATTCCACTGTCTTTCAACGCCTTCCATCCGCCATCTACCATCTTCACATCTTCATATCCGGCTGCCCGGAGTTCCCAGAGAAGTCTCGCATCATCTCCCCATCCATCTAGGGTCTCACCGATCAGAATAATTTCTTTATCCTTTGTAATTCCAAGATTGCCAAGAGTCTCTTCCAGCTGTTCCGGCTCCTGGATGCACCCCCATTTCTCATCTCCCTGTTTTCCTTCTGTAATACTCCAATCCTGCCATACTGTAGCAATTGCACCTTTTACAGTTCCAAGGATTGCCTTTTTTTCTCCCCTTCCATCTACAAACAGCGTATTTTCATCTCCAACCTTGCTGATTGCATACTCCGGCTCAACGATCCACTCTCCCACAAAATGATTTTCATTGGATTTCTCTGCCGTACTTTCCGTCTTCTGTTTCTGTCCACATCCTGTCAGACCAATTGCTGCTACAAGCAATACACTGCATAACCACTTTGTTATTTTTCTCATTCCTTTTTCCTCCTTTAATCATCACCATAATAGTAATCTTCCTCATAATAATCCGGCGGTGTTTCTGTATCCGGCTGCTGTGGTTCTGTCACTGCTGATGAACCAGATCCACTGTCGGCTGATGAATTGCCAGAATCCGTTCCGGCATTTCCATCTTCCGTCACTTCTATATTACTTTCTGTATGATTCGTTTCCTCAGATGTCTTGTCTTCCGACTTTTCATTCTCTTTTTCCGTCTCGTCTGTTTCCTCATATTTTCCACTGGAAAGCGCATCTTTTATTTCATCATCAATTCCTTTTACTGTCCCTGATACCTGATAATCTGTATCTCCAAACAGGAACTGATGTACTTCGGCAACATTGGATGCCAGTGTATCTGCGATTTCTGTACTTCCTACACCAGAAAGCATTTTGGAATACCTTGTATTTGGAAATCCAAGTGTTTCACCTACTTTATATTTTTGAAAATCTTTCGCATAATTCAGAATTTCAGTAAAAGAAAAATTGGTTGCAATCTGTGGAAAAACACTGTCAGCAATCTTATTGATCGTCGTCAGATCCATCTGCTGCAGCTTCTGCATGATATTCAGAAGGACGATTCTCTGACGCACTGTACGCTGCGCGTCTCCACCATCTGTATAACGGATTCTCGCATAAGAAACCGCCTGTACTCCATTCAGATGATAGCTACCTCCGACTTCCGGCTCAATCTTCTTATAACTTTTTCCGGTTACTTCAGAAGTCTCCACACAATAATTATTCATGTGGACTACTTCTGCATCAGTCAGCTCCAGATTCATTCCTCCCACCGCATCAATTACATCGACTAAGGCATTAAAGTTCACAGATACATACTTCTCAATGTTCATATCCATGTTCTCATTCAAAAGAGCAACACCCCCATCCGGTCCGAAATAAGAATAGGCTGCATTCGCCTTATTATAACTTCCATCTTTCAGCCGCATAAAAGTATCACGGTACACCGATACCATTTTCACTTCATAAGTTTCCTGATTCAAACTTACGATCATGATCGTATCACTTCGATTTCCTTTATCTAGTGACCCATCCCTAGAATCCAGCCCGAATACTGCCACATTCAGATATCCGCTTTTATGCTCCACCTCTTCTGTAATAGACTCTTTCAACGTTTCTTTTTTTACTTCAATCTTCTGAATTTTGTTCACTTTACTGGCAGCATATCCGAATACGGCACCTGCCGCCCCCAGAACAAGTGTCAACACTACGCAAATAATCACTATTATCTTTTTCTTCCATGACCATCCTGCAATTTTTTTAAGCATCCTCATCATTCCTTCCTCTCCAGTAATTATGATTCATTGTCAGTTTCATGATGAAACTTTCCGGTAATTGTCGGTAATGTTTTCCCATCTGGTAGCCCAGATATTTGCACCCGCTTTCCACAAACAGCTGTATAATCTGCAAATATTTTCTTTCTTTTAAAAGCTTTTTCACAAGTGTGCAAATCAGGTGTATGCCTTCATTCTCTGACTTTACTTTTTCAAATATTTCTGGATGACATGCCTGCGATACACCCTGGTCAAAATTTCTCCTTATCAGCTCTCTGTAAGTATACTCATGAGAATGAATCACCCGTGCATCTGCTTTATAAATAATCTTCCATCCATTTTGGATTGCTCCTGCTGCAAAGATCAAATCTTCATTGAAGATGACCGGATGCGGAAATCCTCCCAGTTCCAGATAGACTCCTCTCCGATAGGCAGCACACACATTGGAGCAAAAATAAGTTTTTATTCCCAGTTTTGGCAAATCCTTCTGCGATTTAATCTGGCTTTTTGGGGGATAATTGAAAACTCTCGTATATTTTTCCAACAGACCACAGTTCTGATCCGGTATCTGTCTGGCATAAGCTGCCACAGCATCCGGATGCTCATTTAATACTTCTGAAAGCTTTTCCAAAAGAAACGGATCTGCCGGAACTGCATCCTGGGTCATCATGACCACAATATCTGCATCTGACATCCAGATTCCCTGCTCTCTGGTTCTTCCATGATCAAATTCTTTTTCCAAAATCGGAATCTCTGTAACAGAAACCCGGTCTTTACAAACCGAAACATCCAGCTTTATCCCATCCCTGGTGTGTAACAGAATGATTTGCTCCGGAAGGTGCGTCTGTCTGCAGAGCCTATACAATACTTTATGCAGTTTTTCTGTCGGTCTGTAGACCGGTATGATCACATCTATCTTCATCTTCCGTCAAAAAATCCTTTAAAAATTGTCAGAATCAATATTTTCATATCAAATACCATTGTCCAGTTCTCAATATAGTAAAGATCATATTCGATTCGCTTCTCAATGGAAGTGTCTCCACGATATCCATTAATCTGCGCCCAGCCAGTCATTCCCGGACGCACCTGATGTTTTACCATATAACGTGGAATTTCATCCCGGAACTTTTGCACAAACTGTGGCCTTTCCGGTCTTGGTCCTACCAGACTCATCTCTCCTTTCAGCACATTAAAAAGCTGCGGCAGTTCATCAATACTCGTCCTGCGGATCAGCTTTCCAACCGGTGTAATCCTCGGATCATTCCTGGTAGACCATTCTGTTTTTTCCTCTTCTTCATCCTGCATGATCATAGATCGAAATTTGTACATATAAAATACCTGGTTATGCAGTCCAACTCTTTCCTGCCGGTAGATCACACTCCCTTCCTCTGTCAAGGCAACCACCAGCACAGTAAGCAGCATGACCGGTGAAAAAAGAATGATTGCAACCGTTGCCCCAATCAGATCAACTGCCCTCTTTGCCGCCCTGTTCCGCATGATATTCAGTGGAACTCTGCGGACATGAATCACCGGAATCCCCTGCACATCCTCAATATAAGGCCTGGTAGAAATCACATTTCCAAAATCAGGAATCATTTTCGTGTGTACCCCTGCCTTCTCACAGACATCCACAATCCGCTCCAGTTTTCCATAATCCTCCGCACGAAGCGCAATCACAACCTCATCCAGTTCATTCCCCTCCAGTATTCTTTCCAGTTTTTCTTCATCTTTCAGATGGGCAAACACATGATATCCCCACTTTGGATTCTGTCTCAGTCTGTCCATATACTGTTCTGCTGCCTTACTCTCTCCGACCATCAGAATATGTTTCTGATTCATCCCCTGCTTTCGTATTTTCCACAGCACTGTACGGATCAGATATCTTGAAACAAATTCCAGGAAGATATTTACAAGAAAGAAAATGCACAGCATCTGTCTTGAAAAATGCTCCTGCTTTATAAAATAAAGTACCAGGATAAAAGCCATAAGACCAATCCCATTGGCACGAATGATATCCCACAATTCCTGCCTGTAACTTTTTATCCTTCTTGGCATATAAAGTTGAAAACTGCTATACAAAAGCAGATATCCAGGAATTATAAAAAACAGAGCTGAAAAATATGTTTGCACCGGCAGGACTCCTGCGTCCTGCACAAAAATCCCACTCCTGAATCTCAGATACCACGAGAAAAAATATGCGACAGCAATAATTCCTGCATCTACACATACCTGTGCTTTATTTAGCATCCGTTGATTGTTCTTTATCAAAATACCACCATCTTTTCTCTATCCATCCTCTTTTTCGCGCAAAGAATAATCACACTTCACCAGCGTAAGATTGGGATTGTACATCGGATCTCCTTTTTCCATGATTTCAGACCAGGTCCGGCGTACATAATCAATCTCGCACTGATATCTTCTGATCTTTTCCTCATTATCCTCTGCCCCTCTCGATCTGGATTCATAATGATACAGTTCCACATAAGGGTCATATACTACAAGATATCCGCATCTGCGTACCTTCAGACAGAAATCAATATCATTGAACGCCACTGCAAGTCGCTCCTCAAATCCACCCACTTCTTCATATACGGAACGCTTTACCATCATACATGCTGCTGTCACCGCTGACAGATCCTGCTGGGTACTTGCTTTGTGCAGATACCCGGAATAACCTTTTGGAAGTCCCCGGAACATATTACCAGCAATTCCCCGAATCCCAACAATGACTCCAGCATGCTGCACCTGACCACCCGGATAATAAAGCTTTGCTCCGACAATCCCGACTTCCTTTCTCTGGCAGTTCGCAAGCATTTCTTCCAGCCAGTCCTTTCCGATCACTTCCGTATCATTATTCAGAAGTACCAGATATTCTCCATCAGTCTCGCTTACTGCGTAGTTGTTGATCGCCGAATAATTAAATGGTCCATCCCATCTCAGAATTCGGATATGGTCTGACTCTATTGTTTTATAATAAGCAAATGTTTCCGCTTTTTCGCTGTTATTTTCGATAATTATGATCTCATAATTCTTATAATCCGATCTGGAAATCGATTCTAGACATTTCTCCAAATCTTTTATATGATCTTTATTGGGAATCAGAATGGAAATCTTTGGATTCCCCTGCATCTTATACCGGACACGATAAAACCCTCTGTCCAGTTCCGGTAAAACTTCTGCATATTCACCACATCTTAGCAGATGTGCTTCTATGGCACGCTGTCCAGCCTCAAATGCATAAGTTTTACTGATTGGATTGTCCGCAGTAGAAACCTGATGTACCCTCCAATGATAAAGAATCCGCGGCACATGCGCCGTTATCGTTTTTTCCACACACCTGAAAACCAGATCGTAATCCTGCGCTCCGTCAAATTCACTTCTTAGTCCACCAACTTCTTCGATCAGACTTTTTCTTATCACACAAAAATGACAGATATAATTATTTGCCCGCAACAGATCCAGATTGAAATCCGGTTTAAAATGCGGCTGAAAATGTTTTTTCAGATCTGCTGTCACTTTGTCCTCATCGGAATAAAGAAGTCCGGTCTCCGGATATTCATTCAGTTTCTTTACCATCTCATACAATGCATCTGGCGCAAGCAGATCATCCTGATCCAGAAAACCAATATATGTTCCGGTAGCTTCCTTTATCGCTGCATTTGTATTTTCAGAAATTCCTCTGTTTTCTGAAATACCGATCAGGTGAATCGCTTTTTCTTTGAACTCATCCTCTTCCAGAATTTCTTCCATTCTGTGTCTCTCTTCATCTGAAACAGTCATACATAATTCCCAATTTTTATACGTCTGACGGCATACAGACAGAATCATCTGTCTCAAAAATTCTTCCGGTGCCTGATATACCGGAACAACAATACTGATCAGGGGTGCATACGAAAACGCTTCCTGTCTTTGTCTTTCCATCTCTTCTTTGGTCCGCCTGTGATTCTGATACCATTTTTCATAATCAATCTTCTGAAAACGGATCCTTTCTTTTAAACGTATCATAAACTCTTTTGGTCCAAAGTACCGAAGATATACAAGCCCTTTTTTTACCCGATACAGAGACATTTTATTGAACATCTCCTATCTCCTCTCCACTTTTGCCAGATGATTCAGTCCAAAGTCATTATGATCCAGTGTCAGATTCGGACTGTAATACGGATCTCCATTTTCCAGAATCTTTTTCCACCTAGTCTGAAACAATTTAATTTCTCTGTTAAAACGTTCAATTTTCTCCTCTGTGTCTTCATATCCTCTTGACTTGGACTCATAATGAATCAGTTCCGCATATGGATCATATACGATCAGATATCCTGCTTTCCGTATTTTCAGACACAGATCTACGTCATTAAATGCCACCGCAAACTTCGGATCAAATCCTCCGACTTCTTCATACACCTGTTTTTTTATCATCATACAGGCTGCTGTCACTGCACTCAGATCATGGATCACCTGCGCCCTCGCAAAATATCCCGGCGAATCTCCGTCCATTCCAAGGAATGCATGTCCTGCCACTCCTCCAAGCCCGATGATCACTCCTCCATGCTGAAGCGTTCCATCTTCATAATACATTCTCGCCCCGACAGCACCTACATCTTCCCGCATACAATAGCTCAACATTTCTTTAATACAGTCATTGCCGATCATTTCTGTATCGTTGTTCAGAAACAGCAGATATTCGCCGGTCGCATGATCAATTCCATACTGATTGATCTCCGGATAATTGAATCCTTCTCCTTTCCAGTACAAAACCTTAACTTTTGGATACTCATGCATGATCCTTCTATAATCTTTAAACGTTTTCTTTTTCTGGCTGTTATTTTCTATAACAAGAATTTCTATATTCTCATAGGTATTTTTTCCCCGGATCGATCGCAGGCATTTGATCAGATCATCTGTGTGATCTTTGTTCGGAATAATAACCGATATCTTAGGTGTTTGTTTTACCGGATATTTCGTCCGGTACATTCCCGGATACTTCGTTGGAATGACTTCTGCTTCAATTCCCATTCTTCTGTAATGCGCTCTTACCGCTTTTGCACCTGCATCCACAATATAGGATTTATTGTCTGCACTGCCTGCTGTAGATCCTTCGCATGCTCGCCAGTGATATAGGATTTTCGGTATATGCCGGATCTTATCGGTCTTCTCAACACACCGGAGTACAAAATCATAGTCCTGTGCACCATCGTATTCGCCGTTCAATTTTCCTGCCGCCTGATATAATTCCTTTTTAACAACCACCAGATGACAGAAATAATTTGTTGTACAAAGCATATCTGGATTAAAATCCGATTTGAAATGAGGGAAGAAATACTCTTCTCCATCCATCGTAATCTTATCTTCATCCGTATAAATAAGCTCTGTATCCGGATATTCATTCAATTCTGCCACACACTCATACAATGCGTCCGGTGTCAGCAGATCATCATGATCCATAAAAGCGATATAATCTCCCGTTGCCATATCCAGTGCCACATTTGTATTATCCGAAATATGCAGTTGTTTTTTATTGTCCTTCACCCGGATTCGGCTATCCTTCTTTGTGTATTCTTCCAGAATCCCTGCAATCGACGAATCTTCCCCGCTTCCATCTGAAAGACAGAGCTCCCAGTTCTGATAGGACTGTCCTCTTACAGAATCCAGCATTTCCCGCAGATATCTTTCCGGTGTCCGGTAAAGAGGAACAACAATCGAAATCTTCGGCATCCGGGTAAATTGCTTTCTCTTCTGCCGGTACAGTCTGATCCTGGACGGCTCATGTCTTCGCAGCCATTCTTCATACTCTGTACCGTTTTTCCCACTCAATTTGTCACCCGCCCTGATAAACGCTGCACGGATTCCAAACTGACGATAATAGATTCTGACTTTGCGAAAATCATCCAGCATTTTCTGACGTCGCAGTTTTCTTTTGAGATTCATGATCTCTTCCGCATTTTTCTCTTCTTCTTCAAAGCATACTTCCAGTTTTCGCGGAATACCTTCCTCATAAAATGCCTTAAACCCGGCAATCTCTTCCTTTTTACATTCCGGATACTCTCGCAGCACATCCAGACGCCGGATTTTTTCTTCTTTCATCTCCAGTTCATTCTGATTCTCATCCAGAAACCGAATCGATGCATTTTTCCTTCTATAATACCATCCCTCGACTGAAAATCCTTTTTCTTCAGTATTCACCTTATCTATGCTGTTTGCCAGCCATTTCTCCAGGTTCTTCAATTCACTGACTGCAAAGGTCTTCATCAATTCTTCTTTTCCACGATACGACTGCAATACTTCCAGTCTGGACGCTTCTCTCCAGTCTTTCGGAAGATGTATCCAAAGAAAAAACTGTTTGGTTATAAGTCTTTTTCTTATCTTACGGAACTTCAACGGATGAAGACGGATTCCATCCGTTGTATAAAATAGTTTCTTTCCATCCAGCCGGATTTCAATCCGGTTTCCATCTGGTCTGTTATCCAGAAAATATCCCGTAATAAGTAATCTGTCTTTTTCTTTTACATGAAACCGACATGTTGCGATATAAAAAGCATTTTCCATTTTTCAAATCCTCTCACTTCCACACTATCTGGAAAATAACCAGTTCAAAAACTGAAAGAAAACACAGATATACAATACTAACAGCAGAAATACACAAAATGTTTCTATATCAAACCGATATGTAACCGTCTTTAAAATTAAAGTTCCTTCACTTTCTTCACTATTTATTTTCAAATTTGTTCCTTCCTCTGATGTCTTTTCCGTATAAAGTGCAATAGAATCTTTTTCAAATACTACTTTATACGCCTTCCCCCTGCATCTGGTTACCGTATCAAACGAAAATTCATTGAATTTGCCCGTTTTTATATCTCCCACCTTCTTCACAGATTCCGCAACCGTTTCTCCATTTTCACAATCCTGAAGATAAATTCGGATCTCTGCTTCTGGATCTTCCTGCAAATTCTGGCATTTCACCTGAATTCCATCCAGCGAATCTTCCTCACAGATAAACTCCTGTGTTATCTGACTCTGTGATCCGTCCAGCATGATATACTGATCATTTTCAACCGTCCGGTCATAAATCGCATGGGTCTTATGAATATGCCCATAAATAAATGCAATCAGAATCAGTATAATGACTGCTGCCATCTTTTTTATTTTTTTCATTTTTCCCTCTTATTCTGCTTCCTGATATTCTCTGCACAACTCATCTGCATCCCCGATACTGCGAACTCTTCCATGTTCCAGCCATACAATCCGGCTGCACAGATTTCTCACCTGCTCCATATTATGCGAAACAAACAAAATCGTAGCTCCATTCTCCTTCATCCGGTTAATTCTTGCTTCACATTTCTGCTGAAAATGGAAATCGCCTACCGATAATACTTCATCCACGATCAGAATATCCGGCTGTCCGATTGTTGCTACCGCAAACGCGAGACGCGAAAACATTCCCGATGAAAAATTTTTCACCGGTACATCCATAAACTGGTCCAGTTCTGAAAACTCTACAATCTCTTCATAGTGCTCCTCCAGATATTCCCTGGTATATCCAAGCAACGTCCCGTTCAGAAATACGTTCTCCTTCGCAGTCAGGTCAAAATCAAACCCTGCTCCCAGTTCGATCAGCGGCGCGATCACACCGGAAGTCTTAACACTGCCACAGGTTGGTTTCATGACACCGGCAATGATTTTCAACATCGTACTTTTTCCACTTCCGTTTACACCGATCAGTCCCAGTGTTTCTCCTTTATAGACTTCAAACGACACATCCTGCAGTGCCCAGAAATCCTGATAGGTAATCTTTTTCTTTACTCTCTGTATAAAATATTCCTTAAATCCATCAAATTTCTCTGATGCCAGACTGAATTTGATGGAAACATCTTCTACTTTTACAATTACTTTTTTCTCCATCCTTACTCCTACAAATCAAAGATAAAACCATCCTGATGCTTATAAAAAACCCAGCATCCCACTCCAAGACACAGTACAGCTTCTGCTGCTGTCACCAGAAGCATCACCAGACCTGGAAGTCTGCCATAGATCACAACATTCCGGAACATGATCAGAATACTGGTCAGAGGGTTTATCATTACCAGATGGTATAACCATTCCGGCAGAATCGACATTGGATAGATAACCGGTGTCAGATACATCAGCACTGCCATCAGCACCGAATACAAGTGCAGAACATCCCTGTATTTCACCGCAATCGTCGCCAGAATCAGTCCAATCCCCAGAGCCAGAACCACCAGCAAAAAAAGTGGCACAACTGAAAGAAGCATTGTCCAGTGAAGCTCCGCACACATACCGATCATAATCAGAAATAACGCTGCACAGGATGCCATCAGATTGATCAGACTGGAACACACCCTTGACATCACGAATACATATTTCGGTACATACACCTTCTTTATCAGAGATGCACTCCCGATAATTGCTGACATTGCATTTGTCGTAGCGTCATTGAAAAAGTTAAAAATAACCTGCCCACATAACAAATACAACGGAAAATTCTCTATATCAAATTTAAACAGATTTGAGAAAACGATGGATAAAACCGTCATCATAAGAAGTGGATTCAGCAGTGTCCATAAAACCCCCAGTATGGAACGCCGGTATTTCACCTTCACGTCTCTTGAAACCAGTTCTTTTAAAAACGGCTTAAATTTGACAAAATTTTGAATATAAACTGACATATTTTCTTCCCCTTTAAATTATAATTATATTATTTTTTCAGTCTTTATTCAATCAAATCCCTTACACTTATCATTGATTTTCTCTATTTCTTTTATTGATTTTCCGAATAAGTAAAGGAGTCTGCATAAAGCAGACTCCCTAACGGACATCCTTATATAATTTTGCAATCTCTTCTGCCGGAACACCATCCCGGTACATGGCTCTCAGCCGGTTCATAAGCCACATTACTTTCAGCTTTTCGATTGTATTTCCGCCAAATCTTCTGTCTGAAGTATAAATCCTGTGTCTTGTCATCCCAAGCGGAATCCCTTTTTCTTTGAGGATCAGTGAAAACTGATAATCCTCCAGAATCGGCATCTCTGGAAATTTTCCCACTTCAAAAAACAACTTCCGGTCAATGAAAATCCCCTGGTCTCCAAACATTACTTTTCTGTCTTTAATCCTGTGATTGGAGATCACCCTGCAGGTGAACATAAAAAAGTTATATGAATGAAATGCAATTCCAAAACACCCTGCCCGGTATTTTTTCATTACAGTCTCAATCTCTTCTAATGCTGTAGGTGGAACTTCACTGTCGCAGTGCAGGAAAAAAAGTACATCTCCACTGCTTTCTTCCGCTCCCATGTTCATCTGCTTTGCCCTTCCTTTCGGGGACTGAATCACCGGATACCGGTCCTTCAAAAGTGCCAGTGTTCCATCCGTGCTTCCCCCGTCTACAAACAGAATCTCACATCTTTCATTCAGCGGCTCCAGTGTCTCCATCAGCCTTTCAATTGTCGATTCTTCATTGTATGTTGGTATAATAATTGATATTTTCATCTCTACTTCACGGTTTCAATTTCTACGTTCATCCAGGTATCATACAGATTTCTACGGAACTCGTCCGCATCTCTAATCACCGGGATCTTGAGGGTGCAGTTCTTTTTCGTTTCATCCTCTGCCAAAATCAGTCTTCCCTTTGTAAGCTTTTCTGTTGACAGCTGCATGTCCACTCTCTGTATCTCAAAAAGTTCCGGATGCATCATGTAAGCCGCAGCAATCGCATCCCAGTTATAATATCCGGGAATTCCATATTCATCCCAGTTATTGTCAAACCAGTAATCCGTCTCATTCTTGATCAGCCTTACAACTCCCTTACTCAGATCCGAAAGTTCTCTTTCATACTCTTCTCTTGTAAAAAGTACCTTCAGGCAATTATTACCCGTAATAACCGCAACATCCGTTCCACTGGTAAGTGTCGTATAAGTTGCCAGCGGATCACAGGAGAAATTAAGTTCATCCATTTCCCGCTTTGCAAAGATCAGTGGTTCTGTTGTTCCTCCCATCAATACGATACTCTTCACCTGATGAAAAAACTCAGGATTGTGTTTCCAGGCTCCATAAAGATTTGTCACGGAACCCGTCACCAGAATTTCCAGCTCCCCGGCATACTTTTCTGCCATCTCGGCAAGATAATGTGCCGCTTCACTTTCGGTTTCTCCCGGTGTTGCTCCACCTTTGTAAACGCGCAACTCGTCATGCCCGATTTTCTTTACAAACTTCTTTGTATTTTCGTAAACCTTCTCCAGCGTATTGTTCCCATAAGTTGTCGTCACTCCCAGGACCTCTGCTTCCGGATCCCCCAGAAGATACAGCAGTGCCAGTCCATCATCTACATCACACCCGTTAATTCCAAACGTACAGTCACAATCATGAATTATTTTTCGCATACCATTCTCCTTTTATCACTTCTGAAACAAAATCCCCTGTCTTTCATCAATTTTGATGCCAACCAGTTCTCCTGTTTTTACCCCCAGTTTCATCCAGTCACGGTGAAGCATCCATACTGTCAGCTTTCCATCTGCATACTTCAACAGGATTTCTGCTGTTTCCCCCTCAAACATAACTTCTTCAATCTGATATATTCTTTCCGTCTCATCTACGGTCAGCGTGATCGCCGATGGTCTGACCATCAGTTCATACTCTCCTTCCGCTTTCTGCGTCTCAAATGAAACTGCCCGGCTTACGAATCTGCCATTCTCCACTTTCCCAAAAATATAATTTGTCTGTCCCATATAATCTGCCACCGCTCTGGACTCTGGATGGTAGAACATCCTCTCCGGCTTATCATACTGAAGCACTTCTCCAGCTTTCATCAGAGCGATCCGGTCAGACA